>Ga0207047_1001_pt1 | contig 96144 bp, 91 predicted proteins | sample Alteio_BWMinCont_67_FD_153302 | JGI IMG/M metagenome (GOLD analysis project Ga0207047, IMG submission 153302) | Enriched cells from forest soil in Barre Woods Harvard Forest LTER site, Petersham, Massachusetts, United States -... | ecosystem: Environmental > Terrestrial > Soil > Temperate forest >...
AAACACAACCGCAACATTTGCTCCATAAGAGATTTCTCTAACCATCCTCTCATGTGTGCCAAAATTACCTAATATCCATCCTGCGCCATGAACAAAAATAATCGCAGGCAATTTTTCTGTTGCGGCCTTTGGCCTGACAATGAATATTGAAAAATCATTTGCACCATTTGGAATTTTAACTTCGGTTTTTGTCGTGGGAGCATCGATTACTGATCCCGCTTGAAGATCATCAAGCAATTTTCTCGCTTCAGCAACAGATAATTTCGACAACGGCTTCCCCCCTTGTTTAATCAGATCTTCATTGAACTTCTTTTGAATCGGCTCTAGTTTATTCAATGCATCACTCACAGCGCCACCAACACTAACACCACCACCACCTTTCCTTAATTGAAGATATTTATGTTTATATTTAAGATATTTATAATCCATATTATATATTTACTGAAGAAAAATTGAAATAAATATATTCAAAACTTATTGAATTTAAATTATGAAGCACAATGTCGTTAAATAGGGATCGAAATGGTGAACTGTCTATCAAATTGGATGGTTATACTATAAGAGGAAAATCAATCGGAGGACGCGAAACGAGTTTTATTATTCAGGAGTTATCAGTAGTTTTCGATATGGGTTATCAGCCAGATAAAATAGAAACAATTCAAAATGCATTCATTTCCCACGGCCACGCAGATCATATTGGTTGCCTACATTTCATGTATGCAAATAAAAAATTACAGCATATCACGAGTCCATGGCAGCTCATTATGCCCAAATCATATATTCCATCTTTTATCGCAATGGCATCTGCTTCGTCATCTTGCAATCGTGGTGGTTTCCCTGCGGGATTTACTGAATGCTACCTCACCAAAGCCGCAGACCCAAGCATTCAAGTCCTAATTCCCTTTAAAAGCCTCCAAGTGGACAAACTCATACCCGCAGAAGAATGCCAACTCATCCCACTGATAGACAAAAATAATTTTTTAGTCAACTCATACAAAATGGTTCACAAGATATGTTCATATGGATATATAATCAATGAACAACGGAAAAAATTAAAAGAAGAGTATAAAGGATTATCAGGGTTTGAGTTAAAAAATTTGAAAGCGCAAAATGTTATTATTCAAGATGACATAAGTATTTCTCTTATAGCATTCACTGGTGATACAACAATCGATGGACTATTATTAAATCCAGATTTTTTTCAAGCGAAAATATTAATTATGGAGTGCACACATTTCGATGATTCCATCGAAGATGCTGAATCTCACGGGCATATTCATTTCCAGCAAATAATAGATAATATAGACAAATTCCTTAATAAATGGATCATATTATCTCATTTCTCTCAGAAATATCGATCGATAAAAGATGTTGAACCGTATCTCAAACATCTCCCTGAACATCAACGTAAAAGATTCATTATGTGGATTTAAGAAATCGCAGAGAGAAAATTATCCATCGCTTCATAAAACCCTTTCCCTCCCAATCCATAACGAACTTCGCATGTATGATTAAACAACCTAACAAAAATTCCAACACAAAGAATCAACCTCTTATAATAATTTATTTTTTTTATTCGGCAATACTTAAATGCATTTTCCATATAAGTATTAGTTATGGGATAGCGCTGTTGATATAATATCTGAAATGTTTCCCTGTGGAAATAAGAGGAAGCACGATCGATACACTCCCTGCTAAATGTTGCGATGGTTAACAACCAATTGATCATTTTTATGTTCTGATAATGAACACTTGTTATAAAATATATATCATCATCTTTATGTATATCCACTTTCCCCTGAGACAATTTGTAAATGCATTGGCAAACTTCCAAATAATTCTTCAAACATGCGTTTTCAAAAGCCTTATCATACGATAAAACACGTCCATTACTCAAACCAAATAACCACTCAATCATGGTTAAATGATTATCCTTACAGGTATCACAGAAGATCAAATCAAGTGCGTCCAAACTAACACCAAGTGAATATAACCACTTAGCAATATCCAAATTCCCATTCACACAACTCAGATAGAAAGCACTATCACTTAATATATTAATATTTATTTCTCCAATACTGTAAAGCCATTTTGCAATATCGGAATAATTTCTAAAACATGACATTCTAAAGGCAGATTCATCAATACTATGTATGTCAACCGTGCCAAATGAGTATATCCATTTTGCCATCTCAAAATGTCCTTGCATGCAGCATATTCGAAATGGTTCGTCTCTATTTAAATTGATATCTACACTTGATGTCGCAACGAGCTGTTTCGCTTCAGATAATTTACCCTCTAAGCAAAAATAGACGAAATCTTGTTCTTTACTAAAAGGTGGTTCAAATATTTCCATAATAATTTTCCTGATATTTTCTCATAATAAACCCAAACAGATTTAAAATCAATCTTTTATATATATAATAATAATAATGTGCTTTGATTTGTTCGGGAAAGATGCGGAATATATAAGTATATTAGAGCAGCGTGTGAAAGATTTAAGTGATCAAGTGAGAAGGTTTCAAAATCAGATGATTAGCGAGAATAAGGATCTTCTATCTTTGAATAAGATGATTGCGACTATGGGAGAACAAATTGATGTAAAAGATCGGCGAATAGGTGATTTAGAGAAACAACTTTTGGAGCATCACTGCGTCAAAAAAGTGGAACCCATCGGCGAAGTGATAAATGTCGTTGTTTTAGATAACTGGTTAGATAAAACAGTAAACAAACTCGGTTTTGAGTCAGCCGATTATAAAGAATTAATTGAACGTGCGACAGAGACTGATCTAAAAAGTTTATGTAAGAAAAATAATATCAATGTGTCTAAAATGAACAATGGAGATATCGTAGAGAAAATTATTGATAGTGAACAACATACGGTGCATTCTATTGTCAAAGAATTATCGCTGAAGAGAGCAATGGGAATCAGAACTGGTTTGTTGGAAGAGAAAAAAGAAGCCAAATCTATTGTAACAGAATATGATTCCTATTCACTACTACGCTCGATGAAAAAACCTCAACTAATAACAGAAATTATAAAGATAAAAACAATCGAAGAATTATTTCTATATAAATTGAAAAGACATACAGTCAAAGAATTAAAAGATATGTGTATACCACTTCATATAAAAAAAACTGGTTTAAAAGCAGAGTTAGTTGAAAAACTGGCTATAGCGAAAGCTCTCCAGCTAATAAAAGAGGTTCCTCATTAATTTTAACTTTCTTCTTCCCTTTTTTCCTAGCGGGGTATTTTTTATATAACCAATCTAATTTACTCCTAAATGGATTGTCTTCATAGAATCCCTTTTTGTTATATAGATTCGATAACATTTCGAAGTATTCCTCATACATATTTTTAACACGTTCCATTGAAAAGTTTGCCACTGCCCAATCTCTACAGACACTTGATTTAATATTATGGATATTCGTCACTGCCCAAGAAAATTGTTCGAAATTTCTACAGCGATACCCGGTAATTCCGTGCAAATTTATTTCTGGGAATGCTCCCCAGTCAGTAGTTATTACTGGAGTTCCACTTAACAACGCCTCAATAATTACACAACCGAAAGGCTCCAAATATAGCGTCGGTAACAATAAACATTTCGCATTGGCCAACAGCTCCTTCCTCTTCTCCACATCAGCAAATCCAATATGACTCACCTGCTCCGGCAAATTCTTTTTCGTATACCCCAACATTTTCAAATCACCCGGCCCCGCCAACACAAGTTTCACATTCAATTTCTGAGCTAACTGAATACAAATATCTATTCCCTTATCTTTAGCCAACCTACCAATAAATAACATATAATTCTCCTTAACTTCTTTATATTCGAAATCTTTTACATCGAAATAATTCGGTATGACACAATCGTTCCACTTACCTTCATTCTGATCATTCGCCCCATAAACGAAATGCATGAAAGAATACGATACAAACACCTTATGAGGAGCAAAAACTGCATTCACTCCGTAACCAATACTGGGTTCAACTATAATACAATCGGGAAACTGATCAGCAATAGGCTGATGACCATTCCCCCAAAAACATAAAATAAAATCATTCTTTTCCTTCCTCTTCTTGATCTCATAAATACACCTCTTATTAAAAATTTGGCTTGCTTGATCATTGTGGGTAAATTTGAAGAAGTCATTTTTGAAATCGTAGTTTCCATAGCATTTATGTAGGATTTCGTCGTCCATGATGGTTATATGTTCATCGCATTCCACGAGGGATCTTTTGTGTCCGTAATAGAACAATTTATGTCCAACAGATTTAAACATTTTGCAAAACATACCAACATTTTGAGTAAAAGCACAGCTTAGGTAGTCCTTATTAACAATAGTATGGGGAACGGATAATACGTGAAACCGCATATATTTGAATAATAGTGTCAAATGTTTATGTGATTTCGATAAAATAAGTTGTCGTGGGGCCATAATCTTTCAATACAGTGATGTTTGGTAGGTTTATGGGATAATTATCCGGACGTGATAGAATTTTGTAGAGCTCTTCTGAAATGTGTATCTTGTTCGGTTTGCCCATTGATTCTAATCGGCTCGCCTTGTTTACAGTTTCTCCTGAGAGATGAAAATGTGGGAGAATATCGCCGGCTACACAGCTTGCAACCTCCCCATAATGTGCGCCACATCTCATATCGACTTTTAATTCTTCAGAAGCATACGCCAACGCCCTTTGCCCAAATTTAATTATTTTATCCCCTGCTTCCACCTCACCAAATAACCCACAGGCGACCATATAGCAATCCCCCGCAGTTTCTATCTTCGTCACAGCCAATTCCCCAACTAATTTGTCCAATTGCCGAAACAATGTACATTTTAATTTGGCAATTTCCACTGGCGAAGCCGTTTTAGACTTCTCCGTTGATCCCTTAATGTCACAAAAAGCAACAACACCCCGATGCAAAGTAATAATATCTTTCTCCCCAGCCCTCAATCGTTCTAAAATAGGTGCTGGCAACAAAGAAGCCAACAGATCCTCATTTCTCTTATGAGCTTCAGCCATGGCCATCTCCAATAATTTTTTCTCCGTAACATTCCTGATGAACACCAAATAACCATAATATTCGTCTTTTATTTTTGGCTCAATTTGTGTGAATGATATGTTCACATAAATAACACTTCCAGTAAGAGTCACCGTTTCTAATTCAAGAATATTATCCGTTGATAAATCATCGGGAACTTTTTTTTCTTCCTTGATTAAGTATTTCCCGAAGAATTTGTGCGGAATAAGCGTCATGATATTTCGCGAATCGGTATCTTCTGTGTTCATATCAAAAATGTCATTCGCTGTTGTATTAGTATGAAGAATGATCCCATCGCTATTAATAATAATTATACCCTCAGGGAAATTATCAAGCCCTCCCGCCCAACTCGCCCCAATTTTATGATGTATTCGTGTAGACATCCTTCGAATAAATTTATTTCGTTGCTTTATGTCTTCGATTTTTTCTTTTTGACTCATCGAAGCATAGCGTTGATGAATTGGCCGTTTTGATAATATTGGTTCCAACTTCCTTGAAGATTCTGTTATGAATTTAGGATTTAATGCTTTCTCTCTTGGGATCGCGTCCAAAGGCGCAACGCTAGCAGAACATCCCATGGATATAAAATGATGAGCGAAACTACTATTAGAGACACCAAGCAATAACTAATTTCAATTTTTTATCCATGAATAAAAAGGAGATTGCCAAGAACCGTTGTAAAGGCAACAATTAAAATTAATAATATTAACTCTCCAGTCAGATTAGGAAAATGTTTATAGCACTCATCTTTATTGAAAAAGATGTATATGAGAACTATCATGAGATATACTATTGTGGAGTAAATGAACACGGCCTTTTTAGATATATTAAGAGAAAGTGTCCCATTGCAGTCGAAGGCTATATACCATAATATTATTATAATTATTAATACAACAATTGAGTTAACCATATATTATGGGAAAGAAAATTTGAAATTCTATCCTTTTGTTGGGTAAATAGTGATTTGGTCTTTGAGTAATTATCTGCTGTGATGGACTATCGGCCGGCTGTTGTCATTGCTACCGTTATATTGTCAGTTATTGATCTTGCGCATTTGGTCGTAGGTATTGCTGTTACGGCAGAAACCAGCGAAGATCGTGATAACTATTTGAAAGTATGGGTACTTAACTTGATTTCTACGATTATTGCTGGGAAGAGTATATTCGTCGGCGCTCACACAAATTATAAAAATATTGTGGAAGGTTTTGATTTGAACAAGAAGCGACATTATGATCTCTTCAATGTAATCGTCGGCATATGCCTCTTCATTGCAAGTAGTGCCATTGGAGAAACACACAAAAATCCATTGGCACACATGTACTTCGGATTTACTGTTGGCTTCTACGTGGTGAAAACGATTTTCTCTTCGATTCTCCTCTGCAGTAGGTTCCTCCAAGTCTCGATTTAAAAGTTGAATTTTAGTTTATATGGTTAATTATTTTGATAAGAGACTAAATAAAAATGAGTAAAGAGTGTAAGCATTATAGTAATCATTGTACGTTATTTGCCCCCTGCTGCCAAAAATATTATGATTGTAAGCGATGCCATAATGAATCGAATGAGCATATTTTAAGTGGAGATGGGGATATAAAGATACGTTGCGATTATTGCGGTTTTGATCAAAAAATTAGGCAAACTTGTGAGAAATGTACGAAATCTTTGGGTGAATATTATTGTGAGCAATGTATTATATTTGAAAATGATCTCACTAGGGGGATTTTCCATTGCGATGAATGTAAAATGTGTCGTTTAGGAGGAAGAGAAAATTTTTTCCATTGCGAAACGTGTTCATGTTGTTTAAATGTTTCAACGAAATCAACTCATAAGTGCATTCAACAGATATTAGGTCAGAATTGTCCCGTATGCCTCGAAAATCTCAACTCATCGAATATCACAACGAGTTTTTTCCTATGCGGTCACCCCATTCATTCAACATGTTTACAGGAATTTATGAAACAAAATTATAAATGTCCCACATGCAGAAAATCGATATTCCCCCAGCCTATATTGGATCCCATATACGAATTGATGGAACAGGAGATATTGGCCACTCCCATGCCAGATGAATATAAAGATAAAAAAGTTAATATCATTTGTAATGATTGTGGAGCGAAATCGGAAACTCTATTTCATATTTTTGGTCACAAGTGTCAGCCATGTGGATCCTTTAATACAGATAGAACGGATGATAGTTGAAAATGTTGAATGTATTATTGCTTGATTTAAGATCGTTTGATTGTGGTAAAAGAAAACTAATGGAGCAATGTAATGGTATTACGCTGAAGGGAGTTAGGTGTAAGAGACAGTTGAAGACAACCGCTGCTAATACTATCGAGGGTAAAACTTATTGCGGAGTTCACTACAAACTCGTGAAGCCAGTAATAGCTCCTGTGGAAGGGATACCGACATATTTAAAACAACTCATTCCGGAAGATATTCTCCCACATGTGGGAACATTTTCAATTCAAGAATTAGAATTCATTTTTTTAAATAAAGATGAACTGCCCGCGCTCCCGATTCCAGAGGACCAAGCTGACGGGTTAAAAGTATTTGAATGTCAGTGTTGCATTAATGAATGTTTTCAGAAAGACCTCATAAGTTGCTCCAATGATCATCAATTTTGTCATGATTGTTTAACCAATTATGTAACTGATAGAATAACTCACGGGGATTATAAATTACGTTGCATGGCAGATGCGAATTGTGATGGTTCCTTCAATCATAAAATTCTAAAAAATATTTTAGATGAGAAACTATATAATGCTTACGCGGAAAAAGAAACGCAGGAGATTTTGAATTTAGCCGAAATCAAAGACCTATATACTTGTCCAAAATGTATGGTTTATTCAATTGTATTAGAAGAAAGTTATCGGAAATCGCTTAAGGAACCGAAATTTGTTTGTGTTAATAGTCAATGTTGTTATATTTCATGCTTGCTTTGTAAGGGGAAATTTCATGGCTATGTCGCATGTGATTATGTAAAGAAAGATGAGAATGTACGAAAAGTAATCGAGGAGATTTTAACACGTCATCGAACTCGTTTATGCCCTAAATGTTCGAAGGAATTTATGAGAATAGATGGTTGTAATAAGATGACTTGTTCTTGCAAAACAGTATCTTGCTATCTATGTAAAGCCCAAATTATTGGATATGGTCATTTTTATGATCGAGTGAAGAATAATAAGGCCACATGCCCATTATATACGAAAGAGACTGATATTATAAATCAATCCGTTACCTTAGCAATAAAAGAGATTTACGAGAGATATAAAAATGATAAAATAAAATTGGATTCAGATGTGTATCCAATTTTATGTAAATTAGAGAAGGAACATATTGAATTAATCAATTTGCATTTTAAACGAGTTCAAAAAAAGAGTTGGTGTGTTATCTTATAGATAAAAATTGAATTCTATTTATTTTGAATGTTGGTAAATAACATAACTACTAAATAAATTTCGATGGATTTAAATGATTATTCAGATGATTCTCCTCTTCCTGAAGGTCTAGATTATCAGGATGATGAGCAAAGTTTCGAAAAGAAATTGGAAGAATATTTAACTGATATTCCAGATAATTTACATGCTCCTAATATTCAATTAGCAGAACAGATCAGCCCAGATGACGACTTCCTCATAGCAAAAAAATTATACAATTTTATTCTAGAACAACTGGAAACCACGAAGATATTTCCAATAGTAGTACCTCTTTCCTACGATAAAGATTTCTATATACGCCATTCACTCAAATCTAAAATGATAAAACCAGAGATTTCCCTAGTGGTGAAAAATAAACTAATCAAAGCAAAATATAAAGCATATATCACCGTACGTTCATCCCCCTATTTAACCAATTGGCAACCATCATTAATTATCGATCATTCCTCTAATTGAAGATCATCATCTGTAATTGACGATAGATTGCTTAATTTCGATTCGAGTTTATTGCACATATATTGCTCTACAGTTTTTGCAGTGTAAATTATTTTATTAACTGCAACTGTTTTTGCATCTGATCGATGAATGCGTCCACATGCTTGCACTAACTTATTACTCGACCATGTAGGAGAAATTAATGAAACTCTCGGATGTTCGCCATATTTATCATGAAGGGAAATCGATTCGCCACCTGCACAGATATTACAGATGATAATTCTCTGACGATTCTCCATAAAATCCTCAATATTTTTCTGGCGCTCCTTCAACGTTTGCTCGCCGAAAACGAGGCACTTCACTTTCAATTTATCTGCTAACAACTTCAATGTCTCAGTAAAATTTAAAAATATCACCACAGAATAATTATTTTCTCTATACTGTTGCACTAAATCAACGAATAATGGAATTTTACACAATTCAATCTTTTGCCTCGCACGAGTTATTTTTACCAAACTGTTGCAGTGAAGTGGATCCTCCCTGTCAGCCTTATTTTTCAAACTATTAATAGAATTTTGGATATCTTTATACGCTGCATCTATAATATCTCTCGAATCTATATTATAGCAATCAGCAGACAATTGCGATTTTGGAAATGAGTCGCCAAGTTCTGAAATGCGTATTCGGCAACCATATTCTGGAAATAGTTTCTGATGAATTAACATCCTCGCATGCTTAGGATTATAATTCTTATTCTTCATCCAATCGGGAACCCAATGAACACTTTTAAACCATTTGAATAAAACTCCAAGTATTTTAATATGAGACATATCATCAGCGACAGTTGCAGAGAGCATTAGGAGTGGATTTTTGGTATTATATATTCCCACTAATGACATTAATAATTTCCCATGAAGTGACTTTTCATTGCAACAACGATGAACTTCATCAAAAATCAGCATGGTGTTTTTCGGCAATGTCCAAGCGAATGGGACAGGCGCGTCCTTCGTATAAGTTAAGTAGGGACATTTAACCCTAACTCCTTTCGCATCATAGTACTTCCCCCTATTTGCCGTTTCATAATTCACCACAGCAATGGGCTTCACCCCAAAAATCCCAGCAATTTTTTCCCATGAACTCATTATAGTTTTCGGACACAAAATGACAACCTGTAATTTTAAATATTTAGCCACAGCCATAGCAACGTAAGTTTTCCCAACGCCAGTATCCGACCCATCTAAACAAATTCCATTCACTTTTAATTTTTTAATAATATTCACAACATGAGCGATCTGGAATGGTAATAATTCTTTGACTATTTTTTGTTCCATCATATATACACTACTATATACTCATCTATTTATATAGGAAATAATTGAATTTCCTATTAAAAGATTAACATTTTCGATTACCAGGTCATTATTGATAATGTTGCTAATAGTTCTATTAGTTTTGGTGGTGGGGTTTATTGTTTATGAGAGGGCGCGGTATTTGAAAGGGGTTTATCGACCCAAGGGAACATTTCCGATCATTGGGAATAGTATAGAATTCGCAAAGAATGTGACTCTAATGCATGATTGGAAGCTGTCGCATGCAAAGAAAGCGGTTGCGCTCGGACATAAGTGTTGGCAGTTTAGTATCTTTGGGAAAAATGCGCTTGTGTTGGAGATTTTAGATCCTGATCTGCTCAAATATGTTTTGAAAATTAACGCTGATAATTTCGGAAAGGGGGGTGCTTTTAATGAAACATTTGGTGATCTGTTAGGTACTGGAATATTCAATTCAGACGGTCCCCCGTGGAAAAAACATCGAGCATTCATTTCGCCAATTTTTTCATATAAGCGTTTAACAGAACATATGGAGGGAGTCTTCATCAAGCACGCCAGACTTATGATAGATATACTTGAAGATGCTTCCACATTCAACAAACAAATTGATCTTCAAGATTTATTTTTTAGATATACGTTTGATTGTATATGCGCCATTGCCTTTGGATTTGAATCTAACACGTTACATTCAAAGAATACTTTCTCAGTTGCTTTCGACAATGCGCAAAAAATAATCTTTGAAAGAATGTTCACTTTGCCCCTTTTATGGAAGATTAAGAGAGCATTATCTTGTTCATCGGAGAGAGAACTTGCTGCTTCAATTAGAGTTCTGCATAATTATATTTCAGAGATCATACGTGAGAGAAAAACTAAAGAAAATGCTGATGATCTATTATCGTTGGCATTGTTGGCGATGGATAATTCTAATGGAGAAAGTCATTTGATAGATTTAGTGTTGAATGTATTGATTGCCGGAAGGGATACTACTGGATGTACTTTGACGTGGCTGTTTAACATTTTCGCCTCGAGAGCTGATATAGATGCTAAAGCCTATGAGGAAATTAATAGGATAATTGGTGATGGAGGCGTCAATAGTGATAATATTAAGGAGTTAAAATATCTCGAAGCGACAATTGCGGAGACATTAAGATTATATCCTCCTGTTCCATTTGATGGAAAAGTCAGCTTGAAGCTATGTCAGTTGCCAAATGGATTGATGATACCTCCCGGAACCAATATCTGTTATTCTCCATATGTTATTAACCGTTTAGAAAGTCTTTGGGAAAACGCCGAATCATTTCTCCCCGAACGATGGCTCCAAGGGAAGAATTTAACGAATATATCAGCATATATTTTCCCCACATTTAACGCTGGCCCGAGATTATGTCTCGGGAAACCTATGGCATTAATGGAGATAAAAATATTAGCTGGCGTGATCCTAAATAAATTTAAATTCACTAGAGTATCACCACGTGAGCCAACTTATAATGTTAATTTCGTTCTCTCGATGAAAGAATCTCTCCTGGTTGCCGTGCACCACAGAGAAAGTTGAAATATATAATCTTTGTTGCACCATCATTAAGAAAGATATTAATTAACGCGGGATAGTCGTATTCAGATGAAAGAAGGATTGATTCGCGCTATTGGTGGAGCGGTAAAATCTTTTTTGGAATATCAGTTGGAGATAAAGATAAAGATAACTAGGAAAATTAATTGTTATGATGTTTATGTACGGAAATATAATGAATCATTGGTGATTTGGTTTTTTGGAAGGAAATATGTTGAGGCGAAATGGAATGCACGTGTTATTTATTTTGACACGGTGGATGAATTGTTGGTTGCCATTGGAGATATGTTAGATGTGGAAGAGGAGAAACCACATTATTTCAGGAATGATTTAAAAATTAATGTTGACGGTGATGATGGAGCGCCAACTCCTTATCCAAGTCCTGTGGAGTTGTCTGAGCGAAAAGAGAGTGTGAGTGTGTTCAAGGGTTTACTACAATATATCAGTGATGCTTATCGTTATATGATGATTCCGAAAATAGACGGAGGAATAAAACGATTAAGGAGAAATCCAAATTTGAAATATGTTAAAATATATATTAATCCGTTTCAGTTGATTAATGTTCGCATTGCTGAAAATATTTCAAATTTGTATCGTTGGGATGAAATACATTATGGGCCGTGTGTAAGTAGCGATTCATCTTGGTTCGACCGGAATAGCACATACTGGTCATCACATGGTGCGATTTCACCTTTTGCTCAATTGCAACAATATTTGAGGAAGAATAATTATGATCTCCAGGATCTCTCCACTGTAGAGAAATATGTCGATCTGCGCCTATCACTCCTGTAAGAAAAAATTGATAAAAAGATATGCTGGATTATTGAAATAAATTCATTATTAATAGAAGTATTATGGATCAAATAATCAAACATTTTATAACTGGAGATGCGGATGATACTATTGCAAAAATAAGTGAACATTTTTCTGTGGAGGAGAAAATTTCGCTGTTTAAGGGGATGGAGTTTTATGCAAAGGAAGGTGATTATATGGCGCAATTTTGGTTGGCTGAAATGTATGAAGAAGGTATAGGCGTTGATAGAGATATAGCGAAAAGTTTTTATTGGAATAAATTATCCGCAGAGCAAAGCAATTCACATTATGATCAAAATTATATTGCAAGATGTTATGAAAAGGGCACAGGAACTGACGTAGATAAAGAAAAAGCGCTTGAATGGTATCAGAAAGCAGTTAAAAATGGTTCCACGGAGGCTTTATATAACTTGGCCAGAATCCATCAAAATAATGATGACATTGATGAGGCTATCTATTGCTTTATAAAGATCTATCATCAATTAGATAAAAAAAAAGAGAAACGGCAATGTAAAGAAGCGTTATTGGAATTAATAGAACGCTGTGATATAGATATGTTTGAGGAATGGATGAAGATGCATAAACGAATACTTGTTTTGGAACAAGAGAATGAGAATATCAATCATATTATTAAGGAATTAACAGCAAAAAAATCTATTGGTATAATATAGATCTTATGTTGATTGAAATACTGTTGTCGATAATATTGATTATAGTGGTTATTATTTTGGCGATATTGGGTTATGCCTCTTATCAAATGAGGCCAGTGTTGGGGTTGATCAAGGAAGTGGAGAATTTAAATTATAGTGGTATAAGGCCAATAGCGACGGATATGGTTCGTACTGTTGTGTTGCCGGAGCTGAAGGTTTCTTTTGAAAAAGATATTAAGGATTTCATTACAAACTTATTTAAAGGGGGGGTTAAGGGAGGGAATCAGATGCCAGTATAATTTTTTCTCGTAGAGAGTATATAGTATGTTCCTCAATAATAAGAATCGAAAGTTTCTGGATAAATATTTATATTATTTGAATATGGGGGAATTGAAGCGGGTAGCGGATATTTTGGGTATTCCGATTCATATTTATTATTGGGTAGGTGATGAGGTGAAGAAGTCGTCATATGTTGTTCATAAGAAAGATATTATTGATAATTTATTTCGGTTTATTCGTTCTGGGAAGGGGAAGGTTAAGAAGTTTATATTGGATTCTGCTGTTGTGTGCTTTGAACCTAATGATCATCCGAAAGCATCTGATTATGTATATTTTGGACAATATAAGTATATGAATGCTGTGCCATTGTTGGAGCGATTGACCAATGGATATTTTAAGAATGGTTATTCGGCGAGAGTGTTGTTGTACAGATTGTGGGGTATTGGAAGGAGGTTTACGTATAAAGATTTTGCAGAATATTATATTACGTATGCTCATAAATATGAGGGTGCAGAGCATAAAGAATGGGCTTATTGTAATGATTTGAAAGAGAAGAATGATATAGCTGATTGGCCAAAATATAGGAATGCAATGGCCAAAAAGGTTTTGAAAATTTTGTTGAATTAAGTGAGTGATCAAATATTACCGCCTAAGACAAATGAAAGCAACCAGACGACGATGATAATGATAATGATTGGCCATATGTAAGTACTGAGGCCAAACAAAGCAAGAATCAAAATGAGGAGAATGACAAGAATTAATAAGTCACGAGTGTCCATTATATTTATTATATTATTATTGTAGAAAATTTCTATATCTCTTAAAATATTTAATTTTTGAGTTATTAATATTCTTGGTAGTAATCGGGGCATTGTTGGTAGATGGGATCGAGAATAATATATACTGGTTCTGGAACGATGATGTAATATGGTTGTTCGATGATTTGGGGGCAGCAAGGTGGTGGTGGTGGTGGGCAGCAGGGTTCTGGTGCCGGGCAGCAGGGTTCTGGTTTTGGACAGCATGGTTCTGGTTTTGGACAGCAGGCTGCTGGCTTTGGACAACATTGAACTGGCTTCGGACAACATGGAACTGGCTTTGGACAACATTGAACAGGCTTGGGACAACAAGGAGCCGGTTTAGAGCAACATGGTTTCTCACAACAAAAATTTTTACAAGGCATTAGATTTAAATTATTATAAGATATAATTAATCTTTCGGGGAGAGCAATTGAAAAAAAGATGATTTTTATCTTAGTTGAACAATGTTTACATAAATTAGATGAACATCAATATCAAATGGGAACGATTGAATCAAAGGATTTTAACTGGACTCGAGACGGTGTTACTTTTTTTAGAAATCATCGTAATAAAATCTGGGCGAATATTTTGTTATATATTCCAATAGCGCACGCCACCAACGGAAAAAAAAAGATCCATCCCAATGTTCTAAAATGTTGGAACCTAGCACTATGCATTTTTAACACTGTTGGCACCTATAAAACCATTCCATTTTTGTTGAAATTTAATAATGTTTGTGATACGACATATTTAGAAAACAGTGCAATTTCAAAATGGGTGTATTACTTCAATCTTTCAAAATTGGTAGAACTGTGGGATATTTTATTGATCGACCGGGTTTCTAAGGAGCATTTGTATCATCATCTGATGACTTTATTGTATGTCTTTCATTCTTCGTTGATAGAGAATCATAGCGGAATATGGAATTCTGGACCAAATTATTTCGCTCATTCAATAATGTATTTGCATTTGTTTTTAAAAGGTCTTGGAGTAGCATCCCCACTGAAAAAATTCGTCGGAGTAAGTCAATTAATAGAAATGATAATTGGTATAAGCGTACAATTATTGACATTCCATTGTAGCACACACAACAGGTTCAACACTGGACTAGGATTATGTATGTATGTATCTTATCTCTATTTATTCGGTCGATTATATTTCCAAAAAAAAGAAAATAAAACTGATATAAAAATTTGAATTTGATTTTATTTATATTATAAATTTAGGAAGTTATAACATAATTATCATGGAAAAGCGGGGTATAGTAGGATTAAGAAATTTAGGCAATACATGCTATATGAATGCCGCACTTCAATGTCTTCGATCGATTGTCCCTCTTTCGAATTATATATTGTTCCATACTAATCAACGTGTGAAGAATCAATTAGTTAATAGTTATTTTGAGTTTGTGAAGAGAATTTGGTCGGGGAGAGCAAGTGTTATTTCTCCCAGTGAGATTCGGGAGGAATTCGAAAAATATAAAAAGGAATTTGTTGGAGGTTCGCAGCAGGATGCGCAGGAGTTCACGAATTATTTATTGGATATAATACATGAGACTATTAAGGTTCCCGATGATAAAGAAAAGGGTGGAAGGTCGCCCATTTCTGAATTATTCTATGGAAAATATAAATCCACAGTTATTTGTGAAAATTGTGATTACAATTCAGTCACATATGAGAACTATATGTTTTTGACATTACCCATTGCTAATAATTTGAATGAATCGTTCAAGCTTTTCTCACATAATGATGAGTTGAATCATGATAATAAATATAATTGCGATAAGTGTAAAACCATTTCAAATGCTAAGAAGAAAATGAGAGTCCATTCCTTTCCAAAAGTATTAATTATATATTTGAAGCGGTTTAGTAATCATCGTAAGATAGATGATTTTATGGAGATACCTTTATTTTTTTCCCGGGATGACTCGGAAAGATATGAATTAGTGGGAGTTATCGAACATTTTGGCTCGGTGAGCGGTGGTCATTACACAGCGAATGTGAAGATTTCAGACAACTGGATCACATTTAATGACTCCAGCAGTTATGAAATTTCAAAAAGCAACGTGATCAGTCGCAATGCGTATGTTTTATTCTATGAGAAACACTAAAAAAATTGAATTTTTGATTTATTAAATAAGAGAGATATGATATTTGCCTTTCAAAATGATTCAGATTATAGTGGTTGTTCTTGTTATGTTTGTCCTTTATAAATATTATCGATCTGTGAATATCGATAATAATAGTGTTGGAGAATCATATGATATCTTTACCGATGTGTTTCTGCCGCTTAAGACGGACATAACGGGAGCGAATTATAATGATGATTTTTCATTGACGTTGGAGCAAGCCCAGCAGCAGAAATATGATAAGATTTTGGAGTTCTTTAATTTTCAACCGGGGATGTTGTTTTGGATATTGGATGCGGTTGGGGGTATTTGGTGGAAGAGATTAATCGGCGTGGTGGGAAGGGAATTGGGATAACACTTTCGAAAAAGCAGGCTGCTGCTGGGCAACAGCGCGGGTTGGATTTGAGAGTCCTTAACTGGAAAGCCATCAATCCAAACGAATTTGGTAAAGTGTCTCATATTGTGAGTATAGGTGCTTTTGAACATTTTGCATCCGCGCATGATGCATATCAGACGAAAACTCAAGATCTTATATATGATAAATATTTCAAATTGTGTCATGATTTATTGAAAGATGGTGGACGTTGTTATTTACAAACGATGAGTTTTACACGTAAAGGAGAGGAGGTTGCCCATCGCGTTTTGTATGATCTTGATACAGCGCGGAAAGCTCCTCGGTGGTCTGATGATTATATTACTGCACTTCTAGTATATTTCTATCCAGATTCCTTCTTGCCTGTTGGAATCGAACACATTGAACAGACGAGTAAACCATATTTTCAGATCGCACATCATAATTCTGGACGGAAAGATTATATAGTTACTATGAACCAATGGGGAAAGAAAATAGATGCTCTGCCCCTTAGTTATAAATTATGGTTATATTCAAAATATGTTCCATTGATGTTCCTCCATAAAAAATTATATTACACGTACCTTTCGTTCAAAAATGCTGCAAATCAAGAGGCTTTCAAAAGAGAATTATTTGAACATGAAAGGATCTATTTTATAAAAAAGTTGGCTTAAAGAGAATTATTTATATTTCTGATATAAAAATATATCGAATTATATTATAAGAATGACAGAATTAATTGTTAAAGAGAATATTAGGAAACCGGATCGAGTGGTGAAGGGTTTGTTCGGAAGTATTATTCCCGCTATAAAAAAAATAGGGAAAAAACCTTTAATTTTTGATATGAATGATTTTTGTCCAGAATTGGAATCGTTGGATATGTTAGATGCCTCATTAGTTATTGAGATGCTTGATCATTATGAAGATTCTAAGGAGACTGGAGTGCAAGAATTGAAGCGCGAATGTGTAGAGAGTGAGGAAGTTTTTAAATTAGAGATTCCTGAGGAGCCAGAAGAAGAGGCGTTAGTCGAGCGCCCTCCCACCATCAAGAAAAAACGCGACTATTCTTTCGTTGGATCAAATCATAAAAATAAACATAAGGTGAAAGCGATAAATTTAACAACGAATACTTTCGAAATCTATGAATCTTTGTATAAATGCCAAAATGATCTTGGAATTAATGCTGGTATTATTAAGATGTGTTGTGAAGGGTTGAATCATGTTAAGAGTGGAATTTCGAAGAAGAATAATCAAAAATATAGATTTGAGTATACTAATCTTGAGCCGACGAAGTTGATTGAGAGGGTTAGAAAATATAAGACGGATGAGGAGAAGAGGCTTGCGAGAAATAAATATACATTGAAGTATCAACAAGCGCATAAAGAAAAGGTTCGTATGTGCCAAAAGAAATATTACGAGTCGCATAAGAATAAGAATAAAGAGAATTGGAATGGATATTCGAAGGCCTTTGTGAAGATTTATTATGAGAGGAATCGGGGGAAGAAACCAGTTAGTGAAATGATGGATGAAATGATGAATGAGATGATGGGGGATATCATGGAAGAGATGATTCTGCGGTTTAGGGAGGAGCGGCGACCTGTTGAGATCAGAAAGTTTGATATTAATGAAGAGATTATTTTATAAAAAATTGAAATTTATAAGCTTTGAGGAGTGGATTAAGATTTTCTCTAGGAGAAAGAGCAATCATGGCTGCAACGAAAGTGGTGGATATGCCAATGGAGGCAACAATGAGCGCAAAGGCGACACCGGTGGAAACTAAAGAGGAAACTAAAGAAGGAGATTTCGACATTTCAACACTTCGTAAGTTCAACGCTAAAGAAGTCATAATAGAAAATCCGGAAGCAATTGTTAGTAATCTCGCCCATGAATGTAAATTGGAGGATTTGTTAATAAAACCCAATGTTGACGATAGTAAGGAATTGACTGCTCAGATTATGCAAATTGTTAATGTAGCTGGTTTGGCTCCATATTTAAGTAGCGTGGGTAGTACAGTGATTGATCCTGGGATGTTGGGAATTATTTCACATAATGGTGCGATTGAAGTTGCTGGTCCAGGCCGATGGGCGAAATTAAATCCTCGTGCAAGTTGGGTAAAATTCGTAAATCTCACTGACGCATATATTTCTTACGGGAGTCTCACTATTATTCGTATTCCTAAAGGTCAATATGGTCTTGCTGTGGAGAATGGTAAAGCTTTGATTCTTGCTGAGGGTATGCACGTTCGGAATTCACGTATGTTCATGATGCGAAAAGACGAAGAAGGAAAATTGACCCTCAAATATGCAAATTCTGAAGTAATTACGAATGGAACTATCAGTATCATTCGTGTTCCTGTAGGTTTTTATGGAAAAGTTTTGGAAAATAATGTTCCCAAATTATTGCGCTCAGGTAACTATGCAACAGATTCTAATTATTTTACGTATGCAGGATCTGTTTCGATAGACAGTGACCATATCGAGTATAATATGATCCATGTTGTAAGAGTCCCGAAAGCATCAATGACTTTTTGTAGGATTAATAATAAACCCGCGATGCTGAAAGAGGGGACATATACATTTAATATCCCACAGTTCAAATTGGACAATACATTGCCGCTCGTTAGTGAATCCATATCGTATACCTCCATTACTCGATTTTTCGTAAAACAAGGTCAAATAGCGAAAGCATGGTACCGGAGCAAACCAATTTTTATCACTGCACCCGGAATTTATGAAATTGATGATACGAATTTTGTTTTTGTAGAATGTGTTCCTTCCACAACGAAAATAATAACTCTGGGTTCAAGGAATCGATTTATTGTTTACGCTGGGGAAATTGGTTTGGCTTTGGAGAACAACGTTGGTAAATTCTTTGATACTCCTGGTATTTACGAAAGAGATGATCCAAATTTTGTGTTCAAGGAATGTGTACCGCTTTCAACAAATAAGATCTCAATTGGTTCAAAAATGCGGATTATTGTGAGGGATGGAGAAGTTGGTGAAAGTTATTTGTCCGGTAATTTAGATATTTTGAAACCGGGCGTTCATGTTTTTGATACGAATGAGCGTGTTTTCAAGAATTTCATCCCGAAAACACAACAGTGTGTCGATCTCGGTGATGAAAAGACGGGACTATCAACATTTGATACGGTTGAATTTGTTCCTATTGGAGTTAAGGCGGAAATATTCTATACTATTGAAAAGCCAGAAATTGCTCTCGTTGTCGTAGGAGATGAGAAGATGATCAAGAAGCGTATAAAAGATACTGGTCTTTCAACCTTGAATAGCATTATGCGTAGCACTCCTTTGAACAAAGTTTCTCAGAGCAAAGTGATTAATACTAAAGGAGAACGCGAAATTAAGATGGGAATGGATCCTTTCAGTAAATCATCAGAACCGTTAATTTTTGATCAAATTCATGATAAAGTTATCGCGAAAATGCATGATACGTTTATGGAGAAATATGGATTGAATATTGCAAATATTCAAATTGGAGATTTTCAGATTTTGAATAAAGAATTAGTTAAAAATATTTCCGATAATGCCCTGACGACGGCTAAGACCGAAACTGAACGGGCGAATCTCGAAGGAATAAGGGAAATTAAAGTCGCGCAACAGGATCAAGAAGCGATGATTATTAAACTTAAGGCGCATGCTGAAGCTGACCGATTGAAGACAGAAACAGAATCGAAAACAAAGTCATCCATAATGAACGCGGAAGCCGCTGCGAGGGAGAATTCAATTCGCATTGGGAACCAGGCGGAGGCAGAAGCTTCTCGCATTTTGACAATTGCTACTGCTGAGGCCAAATCTATTGAGCTTAAGGCAGGGGCAGAAGCCAAAGCGATCGAGTTGATGGCTGCCGCAGAGAAGAAGCGTGCAGAGGCATTGGCGTCTACTGATATCGGTGGCCGACTAGCGATGATGAAAGTACAAGCAGATGCAGCAGCAAAATGTTTTGAAAAGACGGATAAAGTATTCTATTACATTCCTGCTGGGACTGGTATGGGTGGGATGAGTTCGGGACTTTTTGGCCTTCCGGGAATGCCCATGATGTCGCTTATGCCGGAACGAGCAGCTGCGCCAGCAGCTGCTCCACACGATCTCCACGATTAAAATTGAATTTTATATCAATCTGAAAGTTATTTTATACATAAATTGGCCAGTGCAGTTATGACTGATTTGGAGATCGCTAAAATCATCGACATAGCTTTCTGTACAGTTAGGGATTCGGCAATTGCTGCGATATCCCATGAGGCAGATAGTGAAGCCTGTCATAAAAAAATATTAGAATTACTTAATAGTCGCTATGCTTCTCTTCTAATCGAGATTGGAGAAGCAATGGAACACGATGAGAAGAGTCCCTTGACACACCAAGTGACAAACCCAAAGTCAATCGGCCACGGACCCACGGAATATTTCCGCATCAAGACAGACGATTTTTTGACAATTAATGGCTACTCAGGATGTGACTTATGTAATGCTTACGACAAACGCTATAGCCTCGTTGACAAAGAAGGCCGAGTACTAACAGAATTTAAATCAATGCCAAGATCTTTTGTGAAAACATTCATTGATAATACCTACCTATTTTGTGGTGAATGCAGCACAAAATATAATCTTTTATCCGTAAAGCGCGGAGATTTTAAATATGCGATAAGTGAAGATCACTCAAGTTTGACTCTTCCTGAACCGAATGCCATTGGGAAAATAATTATGAGTCAAACAACTATGAAAAAAAACTGAAATTTAAACATTAAGGACAGTGTATTAAAGTTAATCGATATTCATATAGGGAATTTACACATACACACATGCGCAAGGCTAGTTTGCTTTTGATTGGATTCTGTTTGATAGCAGCAGTTGCTGCATATTCAGACAATCCAAACAATCTTTATTCAAAGAGTTTGAATGAATTTTGTTCCGAAGGTAAACGATGTGTTATTAGCGTAGCCGATCCAACATCGGAAATCACAGATGTTCTCACTACAACCCATCATCAAATGGCACAAACTAATTTTGTGTACTTTACTAATGTCAGTTATGCAAGTGAGGCTACCACGAAGAATTCTAGTAATATCATTTCTCTTGCCATCATTATTGAGAATGTCACGGAGGATCCATGCGCTGATGCAAATTGTTGGATGCGCGTTCGCCCCGAAAGCGATGTTCCTTTCATTGACCCCGAATTGTTTGGATATTATGACTATAGCGGAACTACTTTGAGTTTGTATCCCGAGTACACATTTGGTTTCCCGCTCCATACCACACGCGCTAATTATACCGTTTCATTCGAGACTTGTATCGTCGATGGAGAGTCATCCTACAATGATTGTATGGATGGCTTCACTCACAAAGATCACAAACGAGGCCACCTTTTCAAAAAGTTGAAGTCCCTGCACTGCACTTAATTTATCTCTAAAAAATTGAATTTATAACATTTTAAATAGCAACATATATTCCATATATGATTATTATATTACGACGATGACTACCCCATATCTCTCGGAAATTGCCAAATTGAAGGAAGTCGTTCCTAAAGCTCTCACGGAATTTAAATTGGGGTTCTTTGTTGATCACTCAGGTTCAACTGGAAATATATTGAACGGTAGGACTATTTTAGATCACGAATTATCCCTCATAAGGGAGTTTGGCGATTATAATTCTTCAACATGTGTTTGTTGGGATGATAGCGCTAAACCTTTTTCAACAGTAATAAGCTCTGGTGGCAGCACAGAACCATGTTGCATATTACAAAATAAAACAACTGAACTAATTTTCAACAATAGTGAAGTTATCTTCTTCATGACTGACGGAGAAATTAGTGCAGGATCTGTCACGAACTTTTCTAAATTGCTCGAAAATAAATTGGATAAAGTTCTCATCATTTGCGTATTATTCGCTCAACATAGTGAAAATCCAAATATATCTGTCTTTGCCCCATTTTTCGCAGCAAGTAACGTTCTCATTTTTCAAACTGATGGGGCAACTAACAAAGTTCTTCACACGATTGGAACGGACAATTCATTTAAGAAAGGTAGCTTTATGAAATTCGCTGATCTCACTACTTATAAAATATTTAATAATTATCCGAAAATTCCAGATGGGTTTAATGTATTGAGCGAGGACTCTTGTGGCATTAGGGTATTTAGTATGGAGAAATTTCTAGAGTTTTCTGGCGAAGTTGATGAACAAAAAATCTTGTCTTTGGGTGATTGGGATGCAATTGTCCGTATGGGGAAAGTGTCAAATGTTTTAGATAAAATTCGTTTGAAAATAAACTCTTTACGAAATAATTCGCTCGCCGCAATGGTTGCCAGTTTGAAAAAGAATATGCTCATGCCCAAGACTACGAAAAAGAACGAATTGATTGGTTTGATCATGGCAAGTAAAACAGAGAATAAAGAATTGGTTGCTGAATTGCAAGAGTTGTTGCCGTTGGCCCGCGTGGAAGAAGCAGATGTTGCGAAGCATATTAATGGAATGGTTTCTCATGTAAGATCTTATTGGGATAGTGTGCGTGGGATAATGGCTCATTATGAAACTGCTACTTATACTTTGCATGACATGACGGGTCTGGCGAATCGGGCAAAGAGAGCGAAAGATGTAGAGAATGACGGAGAAGATGTTTCGATGGTATTACAACACGAGAATGTGCCACAATCATATTGCTGTTTGCATATGGATAACGGCCCTGCGGTCATATGGCTTGATAAACCTACGAATTGGGAGACAACTATGGGAGATCACGCTTTAACTTTTCCGCTTGATCATTTCGATTCATTGCGATCTTGTCTTAAATCTAATCCAGTCTGCGGAGACTGTGCACAAGCATATATTATGCACTGCAATGGATTTTCCGTTTACAAAGAGACAGTTGTGGGTTATATACCGATCGATATCAAAAATAATAAACGCTTCGTGAAGAAACAATTATGTAAAATTTTATGCAATTCTAAATTACTCTCTCATGTTGAGATGTTATTGCTCAGCATTTTGGATGATGCCGAGCATGAATGGTTTGACGGGGATGTGAGGACTCACGTTGTCACAGAATTGGTTGAAAATATTATGACAAATGACACTTTTATGGAAGAGGGGAAGAGAGTTACTTTGAAAACCGCAGTGTTGAATTTGGATACAGATAAAATATTGCGACAACCCCTAATTGCAGCATTTAGGTTGTTGGGTTTGTTGACTAAATGTGATGTATCCCAGAAACTACGCGTTTTGTCAATGGTAAAGGAACGCTGGGCGTATAAATTGATCGAAATCATGTTACAGACATTTTTACATGAGGGGAAGGACTGTATGTATGAGAAAATCGATAATATGTTATATCAAGTGGTTTGCGGTATTCCATGTTTGGATAGTGAAGTTAAGTTGCCTAGTTTAAGAGAATTCGTTAAGGATCAAACAGTGATTAAGATGTTGGAGCGAATTGGAAAGGATGTTTCTATGAGTGTCGATCAACTGTTGCCGAAGGAGTTTATTGGTCAATTGTTATGTTCGTTGAAGACAATCGTTGAACATGAGCGTCCGTTGACTGTGTATCAGAAGCTGGTGAGAAATCCCATGTTTTGCAGTGCATATTCAACTTCCGTTGAAAAGGCAACAGATAACATATCTAAATTTATGATAGAGAAATATCACAAATCTAAGAGAACTTTTATTCCTCCTTATGCTTGTTATGCTGGTATCCATTCTTCTCCGACTAAATTGTTTTTCATGGATGAACGTCTTTTGGGAACCAGTGAGGTGAAATTCGAATCGGTGGATGTTTTGGCGAGGGTGTTGCAGGGTCGTTTGGGAGAAAGACTGACAAAGGCATACGGCAATTCGTTTCCCACGGGGATAACTGCGCATACGACATTGCACAAGACGGTAGCTGGTGTTTTAGAAGAAGAGAAATTTTTGTCAGAATCTGTTGTTAGTGATCAGATGTACATAAAATGTCTTCAAGCAGTAAGGAAAACCGATGGAAAACGCGGGAATATATATAATAAGGGTGTTTTGACGGGAGTCCTATATTGTGTGAATGATTTTATCCGTGTGAGGAATGAATTTTTGGCTCAGGGGAGAAGGAAAGTATTTGATCTTAATGCGTGTGATTTTGTCCAGAAGTTGAAGAATGAGTTGGAGTATTTTGGAATGGTTGATTGTGTTTCTTATGAGGGAATTGGAGTTCCAGTTTGCTTGAGTGAGGTGTATAAGGGGTTGCATGCTGATAAAATATTGGATAGATTGAATATTATGATGGGTTCTTTGGTGAAAGATGTTGAAACCAAAGGCGTCATAGATAAGAAATTTGAAGAGGTTATCGTCATTAATGTCCCAGAAGAAGAACAAAAGCTTGAGAATTGGAAATTGGAGCAGGAGGCCATTGTGAAAGAATTAAATTTCGTGGATACAATTTCTGATATTAAATTGATTGCTGGAATGGATGTATCGTTTGATAAACATAATGAGAAGCATGCTGTAGCGTCTATCGTTGTATATCAATATCCATCGTTGGAGATCGTAGCGAGAGCTAGTGTAAGATGCGAAATAAATATTAAGTATATTGCTGGTTTCCTGGCGTTTAGGGAAGTTCCGGTATTGATGAAATTATATCAATTGTTGAAGGAGAGTGGTGTGCAGCCTGATTTGATTTTGATGGATGGAAATGGAGTGTGGCATCCCAGATCTTGTGGTGTTGCGTCTCACTTTTCAGTATTGAGTGGTGTTCCATGTGTTGGTATTTCGAAAAATGTGTTGGTTGTCGATGATGTCAATGAGGAAAAAGTGTTTGCCTTAATTAAAGATTCTGCTGAGGGAGAGATGAGAAAAGTTATTACTGGTGATGGACGTGTTTTGGGAGTTGCTTATAATGTTACTGGAGCGTATAAAAATGCTACATTTGTGAGTAGCGGCAATGGACTTTCGCTTGAAACTGCGATGACTATTGTTCGAAATGTTACCATTCATAGAGTGACTGAACCAATTCGGCAAGCTGATTTGTTGTCACGAGAATTATTGGATAGCTGGAAATAGTTAGCGATATTTCTTAAAGTAGCCACCCGTCATAGGAAGAGGTAAGATGGGTTTTAGAAAATTGTCGGCGGGTTTATCAAAACGTAATAATGCGAAACTGTCTGCTTGCAGGTATCGTTGATTGTCAGTGTTGGTTGATATCGTCAACACAGGGTAGACCTCAGATTGATTATTTTCTGTAGCACAATAATATTTACCTATATTATCTTCACGCACACTGTATTCTGATGATTTTGCAACGAGACTTGCTATGGGGCCTTTCATTCGCCCCTCAGATGAAATATTTTTATTATAACTTACGAGTTCTTTATTTGTTTTTTCGTTAAGAACGTAGGTGTTACCGATATTGATTCCAAGTCCTGGCATTTCGCCCAAAGGAGTACTGTGATCTGTAGCGAATAGATAGTTATTATCGTAATTATCTTGATGGCCTCTAATGATGAAATCGATTTTGTTTATAATCATAAATTGATATACGTGATATTTATTATATTCCATGCCCATTCCTCTTGGGTCATTCCATCTTGGTTCTTTTGCTGAATAATTAACGAAATCGCTCCATCGTATGAGTCGTTGGTGATATTTTTTTGCCGTTTCTTGTTGTAGTTCTATAAAAGACGATGGGCCGCCTATATGTGATGTAAGGCGATTGTTTGCGACCAAAAACTCTGGATCGAACCCTCCGTGGCACAACCAGTAACGATACACACACACCTGTCCCCGCATCACCTGTAAAATAACTGCAGTTGGCATATATTTATAAACCGCATTGATCTCATTATATAACCCCACATTATCAGCACATCTAGCCTTAATCTCTTCATTAAATCCTTCAAATAAATTAATACGTTCTTCTTCATGATTCCCTCTATTATATATAATTTTCGGATTCATTAAATCGGTATTATTTACTGATAACATGGCAAAAATTACGCCCACAATTTCCAGTGAGAATAGCCCTCTGTCGACAACATCTCCCAAAAACACAATACGATAACCATGACTTATTTTTAAAGTTTTTAAATCAAGAATACCAAATCTATGCCATCGAAATAACATTCTTAAAAATGTGTGTAGGCTGCCGTGTACATCGCCTATCATAATTATTTTTTCGGATAAGTCGACGTTGATGTTTTGCACATATGAATTAGCAGTTACTTGAGTCGATAAACGTAGGTATCTAGCAACAATTTCTTTTAGTGTAGGTGATAATAAAACTCCCCATTTAGTGCAAAAATGTTTCCAATCTGGATCGTTGTTTAGCTCTGTTACAGCACTACGTGATTTGAATTTTTTGTATTCGTAATATAGATCTTTTATGAGGGAGAACTCAGGATGTTGCATTTCGTTTGAAAGAAAGCCGTTGTGCAGAGATGTGCCTAATATTTTCTCCCAATCGTTCGTTAGATCTGTTTCAATTACGTCGCAGCTTGAAAGATTATTATCTATGCCGTTTGCACGATTGGGATCATCCGGGTCAACCATTATCATTCCGCATTTGTCCTCAGCACTTTGGAATCCCCTCGTGAATTTATGGGAAAGTTCATAACTATAATTTTGAATTTTGAATTCATATAATTCAATCGTTGGTACAGACATGGCCGCGGTCTGTTTTAAATTATCAAGTTTCAGTTCTAAGTCGGCCAGATCAGCCTTCATCTTTTTATAAATCATTATTTTGTCTACGAGAACCGGTATCACTTCACTGATTATAATCAGTTGAGGTGTGTTACCTCCAACTTGAGATTGTTTCAGGAGATTATTATATAATTCTTTTTTCGTAGCAAGATCAATAGCTACAGCGTTAAATCTTGTGACGAATTTATCGAGATTCTTTGCAAAATTATTCAATAAGATTGTTGATTCCATTTAGATTAAATAAAGAAAATAATTTATGTTGCGGGTTTTCCCAGTGATTTAATGTATTGGACAGTGGAGGTGAAAGCTTGGGAGAGTTTATTGTAATGAATGTATTGGATGTTGTTTGTTTTGCAATATGGGGCTATTTCTTTGGCGAGATTGGGGTAATGCATTGGGTGAATGTTTGGAAAGAGATGGTGCTCGATTTGATAATTTATTCCTCCGAATAAAAAACAGCTTAGTTTTCCTCCCCAATTGATACTTTGTGTGATCTGATTTTTTGCCCAGCAGTTCGTGTTGTTATCTTTTGGGATATCGATGTTATTGTGACTTACTGAGAAGACTGAGATGAAGATCATACCGCTAAGGCTTTTAATTAGGATGTAGGCGATCAAGGAAGAGAGGAATTCCCCGTTGATTATTGAGGGAGTCACAAGATATAACATAATGTCAAGCACAGGGTAGAAATAATATTTTTGTTTCCCTTTGAAAATAACGAGAATGCCATAGACTGCATAGAGAATCCAGATGTATATATGTTGATAACGGTGGTACCACATTAGAGTTTGACTATGATGGAGTCGAATGAGTGGCATTCCAGAGAATACATCTTCATCAACAAGGGGATTATTGACTGAGACGTGATGGAGAATATTATGAGTACGCTTCCATTCTGTTGCATGATAGGTTGAAATATTCATAAAGATTTCTAAATAGTAAGAGAGCGATGGAAATTGTTTGTATAATCCGCCGTGATGGACATAGTGATAGAGCGTGAACCCCATATGCACTTTAAACATGACGAGCAATGGAACAGCTAAGAACAAGCTTCCGTGGCAAAACATTGCCACACCAGTGATAAATAATAATGCACATGAGGACAACCATCGTTCTGTATGTATATCTGTCGGGATATTTCGATATTTCCTAGCGATTTTTTCGACAGCTATGTAAGTTTCTGAATTAAGTGGTAATTCCTGAGGTGGTTCTAAAGGTTTCGGTCGTTGCGGAAGGGTTTTTAAAACAGAATAAGCCCGTGATGTTAGCGGATGATATGTTTGAAACATTATCGTAGCATAATTCGAATTAATCGCAGATTCCAACATTTGTTTCCCACCAGGATGCTCAAAATCGCTAACATCATAAATCACACCTTCGATGTTAATCGGCATTTGTTCATTGATCCAACTATCTAATCCACCATATCAATATAAAAAAATATCAACTTTTCGACACAGCTATAAAATTCCTCTGTGCTTTTAAAAATCCATCACCATCGGGTTGATACATTACCTCTGTCTTGAGTTTTTCATTCTCATCGACAAGCGTAATCCATTCATTGAATATATCAACCTTAATTTTGCGCACCAATTCTCTTATTTTAACTTTCAATTTATCTGAGGCAGTCACATCTTTAGTTTTTTGCCGAGCTCGTGCATAATATTTTATTGCCTGGTCTATATTTCCTTGTTCGAGATACACATCCGCTATTTTTGTTAATGCATCAAATGGTTCCCCCTCAACTGCATCATGGTACCACTTCAAGGCCAACTTCTCATCTTTCTCAACATCCCCCTCTCGTCCTTCACGATACAAGTTCCCCAACTCCATCATCGCTTTTGCGCTGTTTAATTCCGCGCCTTTCTGATAGGAATTTATCATTTCCTTGTAATCAGGTTTAATATTCTCCCCTTCGTATTTATAATATCTTGCTATTTCTAATGAAGCATCTGCATATCCATGAGAAAATGCTTTCCGAAACCACATTAATGCCTCCTTCTTATTTAACTCGCACCCCTCTCCAAAAAAATACATATATCCAATGCTATTCATCGCGAACCCATTACCTTGCAATGCTGCTTTATTATACCACTTAAGCGCTTCTTTATGATCACGCTCAACACCATATCTGAAATAATAAAAATCTGCTATTCGAGTCATTGCTGTTCCATTATCAAGCATAGCTGATCTCATATACCACGACATAGCTTCTGTTTCATTTTTTGAAACGCCCATGCCCCAATGATAGTGATCGCCAATGTTTAACATCACATAATCATCTTGTTCAACATCATCACTTTTTTTATACCACACAAGAGCTTCTTTATAATCTTGACGAACTCCATTGCCACAAGAATATCTATCTCCAAGTACCCTCATGGATGCCCTACTTCCCAAATTTGCTGATTTTAAATACCATTTCATCGCTTCTTCTTCATTTTTTGGAAAATCCTTCCATCTCAAACCACCATATATGTCTCCTAATATATCCATAGCATACGTCTCTCCCAAATCCGCAGCCTTAAGATACCAAACGAGTCCTTCCTTATAAGATTTCTCAAAATGTATCCCTTTACAATACATCTCTGCTAAAGCTAATATAGCTGAAATTTTACCCAACAAAGCAGCTTTCATGTACCAATCGACCGCTTCCTTATAATTGATTTCACCTACATGTCCACAATAATATAACCGTCCAATACAATACATTGCAGTCGAATTTTTTTTCTCCACAGCTTTCAAAAACCATTCAATCGCTTTAGAATAATCTTCTTTAACCGCAGTTCCATCACAGTAGTGGCGCCCGACATTATACATGGCCATCGAGTCACCCATTTCAGCTGATTTCACAAACCACGAATATGATTCCAAATGATCATCATCTCTATAAAAATTCCCCATCAATTTCGCCACAAAACCATTATCAGATTTCTCCCTCAAAAAAATTAATAATTTCTTCCGATCTCCGATTGATAATTTAATCATATTCTTAACAATGTGTTTATTGTTAAGGATTTTTTCTTTTTCATAGGGACCATGCATACATTTTTCAATTAATGTTCGCAATTCGTCTAACATGGCTTTATTTCAGATAATATATTTATAAAAATACATTAATGATTTGATTTCAAATTTTTATTGGTGGTGAAACTTTCATGACTAGGCACCAAAAAAATAAGCAGTAATAATAAAATAATGATTATAATTATTATTAACATATTAGATTTAAAATAGATAAAAATTTATTTCTTAAATTTTGGATTATTGGCCCACATTTGTCGAGGATCTTTGTGTTTATAATTGATTTTCTTAATGGGAAAATGTTTGGCTATTTCATCTTTTGAATCACAAAACATTTTCTCAAGTATCTTACCAATGTTCCTGCAATCATGCAAACCGCAATGATGACGCCCCTCCAGTTTTATCTTAAGATAATTCAACATAGAAACCATCCCGCCTGCTTTCTCCCCATAAATTGATTTGAATATATCTTTTATATTGATAAACGTCTTGTACACAGACGGAATATTTATCATGAAATTATATAACACTGGATTGGAACAACTAAATTTGTGGTTTTGGATCCATCTTCCGAGTTCTTTGTTGAAAGCATTCTCGAAATCCCAAGAGCCACATGTGACGAAAATAATTTCGTTAGTATTTCCCCCAGTTTCACTTACCAACCAATCATAATGCTCCTTCAAAACATATGGAAACTCCCTAGCTTTATCTACTTGCTCCTGCTCTATCCCAGTTAATTTTGTACAAAACTCCGACAACACTGGATTCTCAACTGGTTTACAATATTTTTGAAATTCCCCCACCGCTTTTAAATGAAACTTATTCGTCTCCGTTTCGGTAACTTTATATAAAACTGACGGAAATTCTATAATCTCATATGGTTTCCCTTTATCTTTTTCCCAACAAGTCGCTTCGAAATCCAACACGCAAAAATACGTTTTATTCATCTTCCTGCTTTAAATACTGACAAGAAATATGGCACTAGCACAAATTAAATCAATTTTTTCCTATTTAAAAATTTGAAATATAAAGAATCTGTATAATTAGAAAGTAGGAGATTTATTAGAGATGCCGATTTTTGAATATATTTGGATTGATGTTGCCGGTGGTCTTCGGTCGAAGGGGAGAGTGATTGAGGGAGAGGTCAAATCTGCGACGGAATTGCCTGAATGGATTTTTGATGGGAGTAGTACTGGGCAGGCATCTGGGTTTGCTTCAGATGTTATTCTTAAACCCGTTAGTATGTTTCTAGATCCTTTTAGGAAAACCCTAGGTGGCGGCGGCTATTTAGTGATGTGCGAAATATTTAATAAAGATGATAGTTTGCATGTTAATAATAAGAGAAGGGATTGTGCTGCGGTGATGTCGGAGAAGAAAGTTTTAGAGGAGGAACCATGGTTTGGGATTGAGCAGGAGTATATTTTATTTGATAGATCTGGGAAGAGACCGTATAAATGGGTTGCAGATGACGATCCTGGTTTAGGTGAACAGGGACCGTATTATTGTGGAGTTGGAGCAGATCGAGCATTTGGTCGCGAAATTGTGGAAAAGCATTTGGAGATGTGTCTTTATGCTGGAGTGAAAATCTGTGGAATTAATGGTGAAGTGATGCCTTCGCAGTGGGAATATCAGTTGGGTCCTCTAGCAGGATTGGAAATCAGTGATCAATTATGGATTTCGAGATATATTCTCAATCGCTTAGGTGAAATGTATGACATCTCAGTTTCATTTTTTCCTAAGCCATTGAAGAATTGGAATGGTTCGGGCGCGCATACTAATTTTTCTACGAAGAAAATGCGAGAGAAAAATGGGTTCCAGGAGATAGAAAAAGCGTGTGGGAAATTGAGTTTGCGCCATAGGGAGCATTTGGAAGTGTATGGTGAATTTAATAAGTTGAGATTAACCGGTTTGCATGAGACAGCTAGTTATGATAAGTTTAGTTATGGTATTGGGGACAGGGGAGCGAGTATCAGGATACCGCTTTTGGTCGCGAAAGAGAAAAAAGGATATTTAGAAGACAGGAGACCAGCGTCAAATATGGATCCCTATTTAGTGACGAAAATGTTAGTCAGAACGATCTGTTTGGAATAAATCAAGCGATTCCATTATTTTCAAAAAGAGATCGAAAAAATGTTATTAATTTTTGTATTTTATCATCTTTTGATATATCATTGTGAGAACATGGAATACAATTTGGACAGCTCCAATGACACAATACACAAGAAGTTAAATGAGTTTTGCAAGCTGTAATGTTACAGCGAAAACATGTGGAACTATGCTGTTCACATACAGGAACATTGCAGATTTGACAATTTTTTCTTTTATATAATGGCTTCTCGAAAGAAGCGATTATGGATATCAATTCATTAGGCAAAGGAGTGAATCTATATAATGGTTCTTTTACTGCTTGTTCTCTATGCAAACAATCACAGCAGACTAATCCATTCATATTTATCTTACAATGAAGGCACGCATCAGGAATCACATAATCTTTCACTTCATGAACACGTCCTTCTCCGCAACTAACACAAGGCATAAACATATCACTACATGGTTCTGCACCACATATGCACTTTTCATGCTTTTTATGAACCGCCGTAAGAGAATATTTCTCACCAGAAGCTATAAAAGTTTTCAAACATGAACAGCAGCCTTTTATTTTTCCCGAAACACACCCATTCTTCAGTTCAACATATATAGTATTTAGATGCGTATAATCATTTTCACATCTATTAAAACATATCTCCCAGTTCCTGAACGAATTATACGAGCTTCTTTCACAGCACCATCCAGCATCTTTACAAAAAATGCAATCTAAATGTTCCTTAAAACACGAAACTAAGAAATGTCCAAAGCAATGATTACATTTTTTAGTATGCGACGGGCAAATATATTTATAATCTCTTGATTCTCCACAACAATTAGAATGAGAGATAAATATTCTTCTGGTTAATTTAGAACATAGTTTGCCATTCTCCACGTGAACACAGGGAGAAATATCATTTTTTTTTGCACATGTGAGACAATATTGATTTTCGAACATGCATTGTGTATGAAAAATTTTCTTACAGATAATGCAATCGGCTTTTTCCCAAGCAAAGTAGTAATATCCTACTGTGCATCCAGTACAGCAACGATAACTAGCATCAAAGTGCGATTTTTTATGATCAGCCCAACAATCGCGGCAATATTCCTGATTGTTAACACAATCGCCGCATATTATCATTCCAGGTTTATTTTCATTACATATCTTGCACTTCAAATTATATATACTTCCCGTTGCCATAGATTAATATTATAAATTAACATTATACGAGACAGTTTAATTATTTTTCAACTTTTGTTAAAGTTGAAATTTAAAAGGCATGCAGTGTTATATTGTCATGTTCTGTGTATATATATTGAATGACTCGGTTAAAATTATTTCCTGCTTTCAATGGCTATGTTGGGAAATTGATCACTGGGGAGGATCTGAAGCATGTCTTCGGAAAGAAATGTTTTGTGGAGACGATTGTTATTCTTGATATTTCCGGGTCGATGGGTGCGAATGTTGAGAAGATTATTCGGGAAGTCTTGCCGAAAACATTTCTCAAGATTGGCTATGCGCCTTCAGATAAAATTACGTTGATCACTTTTCACGATAATGCCACAACGTATACTACTCCGATCGCAACCCTTTCAAAAAGTACGATTACAGCTGGAAATAGAACGTATATGTCTGATGCAATCAAGAATTTGAAAGAATATTTGGCTCGAAATCATTGTAATAAACATGTTAGATTACTTGCTATATCTGATGGCGCGTTAAACGATCAAGATGCAACTGTAACTGCATCGTGTGCGCTCGCTGGAGAATTGAAAGGTTATTGCATTAATTCTCAAGCAATACGGTTGTTCACTTCTGAGTCACAGCCAGATACTCGCGGTCTCTCCAGTGTCTTACAACTCAATACCATCTGCCAATCAAAATTAATCGATATTAAAACTTATGAAAATATCGATTATATAATTGGAGATCTATTTCTTAATGATAATCTAGACCGCAGTATCCTATTGACCTCCGAAAATGAAATATTCATGGAAGCCCCGTGGCGAGCTCCTACGAGTAAAATTATGATAAATAATACAGATAATGTCATTTGGTTCAAAGATCTACCTAAAAATATTATGATAAATAATGTTCCTCATAAATTAGAAATTGAAATTTGTAGTCAAATGACTTTTGATAATTTTTCTGTTGTTATGGCGGATAAGATAGATTATTATATGACTCGTTTGAAAGTGTTAAAGATCGTTAATACGGAAGCGGCAATAGCGGAGATTGGGGAAATTGTTGGATATTTTTCTTCTTTGGAGAAAACGTTTGTGCAAGACGGTGTGTTGGATACGAGTTTGGGAGCTAGGGGTACTTATTATAAGAATCTTGTGAACAAGAAGAAGAAATCTGTTATGTATAAGATGCAAACAATTGCCAATGATGAGAAGGTTGCGAAGTTGAACTCTGCTCAGCAGGCGGATTATTTGAGGACAATGGATGTTTCGAAGAATTCCAAGGCGCTTGCTCGTAGAGCTTTGACGAATGATATTGATTTTGATTCGGTGGTGAGGAAAGAAGTGAGGGATATGTATTCGAATTTGGATCTGTTGAAAGACATTAGTGATGCGAGTCATACTCAATCGTTTTATAGTAGGGAGACGACTTTAGGTGGTATAAGAGCAACGTGTGATTTGGTGAAGGAGGGAATTTTAGATGATATGAATGCTACCGATATTTTAACGATGATTAACATTGTAGGTGTTCCATGTTTTGCAGTTATTGGGAATTACCCCGATCCGATGACATGGCGTATTGATAATATTTATGTAAGCTGCTATATTTCTTTGAGTGATATTTTGATGGCTGGTCTTGTTTCTTCAGGAAAAGCGCTTAAGGCAGTTGGCACTGATAAAGAAATTAATAACACTGTTCCATTTTTTGATGATGATCGTATTCATCTTTTTCTGAAAAAGTATGCGCCATCAATTTTGGAATATTCCGCGAGTATTGGAATGAGGAGGATGATTATGCATGTTCCGATGACTTATTCTTATACTGTGTGCGCTGGTGTTTGGAAAATGGTCCATGAGCTTAATACTGTGAAATCGGCTATTAATATTGGTGTGTTTTCTAAATTGATCGCGTCATATTCAGTTGCAGTTGGGGGATATTTCGATCATGTTTTGGCATATATTGTTGACCAGGATGAGAAATTATCGTATTATATTGGGAATAATGGAGTGACGAACATGATCAGTGTCATCATGCGGCTTGTGGCGCAAGGGAATGTGAAGAATATGACTCGTATTGTCCGTGCGTTATATAGCTATGAGATTAATCAAGCTGTGAAAAGGAGATATAAATATATGGATCATGGCGAAGGGGCCATGGCGAAAGATTTGATGGAGTTAGTTTGTATTGATTTTGAGAAAAATAAAACTGGTACGAAACCGCTTTTGGTTGAAGAGGATTTGAACCCCGAATTTTGTGATAAGTATGAGAGGAATGAAGAATTATTTTTGGAGATTATGAAGGGGTGTTGGTATGTTAATTATTTGACATTGTTGCCGCAGTTGTTGAGTGCAGGGAATATCAAGGAGATTGCGCCAATGGATGATGAGACAGTATGTAAAGCGTTGGCAATTGATTATGATTTGAGTACTTATCAGTTTTTCACCATTGTTCAGTCGATGTTGTGGAATAATAAGGGAGATCGTGTTGATAGCGATAATTCTAAGATGTTGATAGCAGAATTGGGGGGTGATTTTGCAGTTGGTGATGGGATCGTTAGGGAGTATGTTAGGAAACAATATCAGAGTAAATATACGAGTGATCTCATGTATAAAATTAAGGGTGAGAAAGAATTGTTGAGTGATATGTTGGTTCAGGAGATGTTAGATGCTATTAGTGTAAAAAAGTTTAATGAGTTATTTGTTAGTGGGATTAAAGGGGGAGCATCGCAGCATAAAATTGTGAATAAGGGGAGTCTGGGATATAATAAATTAAAGTGTGGTTTGTTGGACAGGGAGATGTTGGTGAAAAAGCGATTGGGAAAGCTAAAAGTACTTTTGTTGGGGCGCAGTGAGAAAGATGAGATTATTTGGAATAATGGTAATACGTTGGCTGTTGAATTGAAGGAATTTAAGGAGATGTTTGTGGCAGGTGGTGGTGAGGCGGCGTGGAAAGGGCTGTATGATGAGTATGCCAAGAGGAATATCCATATTTATCGTGTTGGTGATGACGATAATGATATTCCAAATAGGCATTCGCACTGTAACGCGAAACCCTCCTATTGGGCTTTCGGTTTTAGTACGATTGAAGCTTTTGCGAGAAGTCTTACTTCGGAGCAATGGGAAGAATATAAGCTTGCTCACCCCAATTGTTGTGGAGTGAGCAAGCTTAATTTTTAATAAAAATTGATTATTTTATATGTTGGATAATATATTGATGAGAAAGCTTTTGATTGTAGATGCGAAAACTTTTAATATTAACCAGTGGTGTTTTAAATATTTTTGTAACGGTGGGGTTGCTGTGTATTTTCATGGAGGGAATCAAAGTAGAAAAAAGTGATGATTTGATTAGAGAGATTATTAGAGAGGGTGCTTTGGAGTGGATGAATGTATTTGCCGTGGTGTGCGTTATGTTTTATGGAATGTTGATGTGGCTTTCAGTTAAGGTAATAAATAAAATTTCTAATGATAAAAAAATAATGCTAATTCGAGAAGATAAGATACCCAATGATTCAACGTTTGAAAAAATAGATTAGATTAGGCGGCGATGGGGTTTTTTGCTTTGAGAATGTTGAAAGCCATATGGTGATCTCCGTCGAGGACTTCCGCCTTATCAGTAGCTTTGACGAGATCGTTGACTTGCACTACGGCAGTGAACAATGGCGCTTCCAACCCATACTCCTTTTCCAATCGCGACAACTCTTTTGAATCTTTAGGAAGACACGTTCCATAATAAGCATGACCCGGAGTCGTTCCATAAGCTGGATTCAAAAGTCCTTCGCATGTGCGCGTCATCGCTTCGGTAATTTTTTTGATATCCATCTTGAGGCCTTTGCGAGCATTGATGCGGTCAACGAGGCGCTGTGCTTGATTATGCCAACTAATTTTAGCAGCATTATAACAATTATGGAAGAGTTTCATTGACTCGGCTTCTTCGATTGAGAGAATTGTGATGTTTTCAAGAGCAGTATAGTTAGTGTATAGGCCCAAAAGCTTCGTAACAATGGTTTTAGAATCTGCACCGAGAACAATATGCCACGGATTACGGGCATCTTCAAGTGCAGTCTTCGCACGGAGAAATTCAGGTTGGAACAGAACCTTGACTTCTTTATTGACAAGTGCTTCCAATTGAGCTTTGTACCGCACAGTGGTGCCAGGCTCTACCGTACTGCGAATGATGATCATCACATCTGGGTTGTTATTCACAATTGTTGCAACATTTGGTAAGCTCCTGAACAAATTAGTTAGATCAAGTTTATCATCGCGCAAAGGAGTATCAATGCTGATCATAACAAAATCAATTTCGCTGAGTCGACTGAGGTCATCCCCGACAAAAAACATAGGCGTTTCCTTACCATAAAGAGCGATCAAAGTCTTATTCGCTTCAATACCAATAACGATATTTTTCTTTTCCTTATAAGCATCTACATATGCTTTACCCACTACACCGCAACCAATTTGGACGATTTTGAACACGCGTTCACTTGCTTTTGTTTCAGCAGCCATTATGTGTTAATGTGTTAATACGTTAATGCGTTGCGTTGAATTCAACATGTGATATGCCAATTGTTCATAATGTAGTGCAAAACGTTAAAATTTCAATTTTTTTATATAACGTTTCAGAAAAAGTTGAAATAAGATATTATTTGGAGATCCGTCGGGAAATTTCTCCATTATCGGGGTACGATGACTCTCAATCAATTCTGCCCGCGGATGCAATCGAAATGGGGATTTTTTCCCTGGTGGTTCTGCTTCATTTTCGCCAGTTTCCCTCAAACGATTCAAGATTTGATCCTAGGTATTTGCGACGCTGGTCCGTTTTTCTTGATTTTGTATACTTATGCATGGGCAATTACTTTCTTGAAATTATCGATATTTTTCAGAAATAAACCCTTTATAACAATAAACGGAAGTATATTCACTTATATGCTTCATTCGCAACAGATTTTTGAAGGAAATGCAAAGGGGCTCCACACGTTAGGAATTATTAAACAAAGCAAAAAAAATGCGCGTGAGATATTTAGCAAAATATCTCGAATGGACCCATTCACAGCATTGATTCTCCTTCATGGACCAATTATGACCTTTATCACTTCATTTGGTTTGACATCGGTAGCATTCGATTCTTTCATGAGTGGGAATTATTTCGTGCTAAAGGCTTGGTGGCTTTGGATAAGTGTCAACACTATATTTAGCACGATGCCTTATTTTTGGAATAAGCCAACAGATATTTTAAATGTTATTCTTCATTTACCCGTGTTCATTCCTTGTCAATATCTCATCGAAATCTTAAAATTTGCTGGAATAATATTATCATTTGGTGAAGAATAAAAAAATTGAAATTATTACTTTTTAGATATCTTATGGGAAAATACTTTTACTATAGCTTTCAGTGATGAAATTACAGGTGGCGATACTTTTGTGTTGTTCTTATGCGTTTGTACAGGGATATACTCCCGTGATGAATATTGGGCCGATGAATTACTTATATGGTCCAGCAGCTTCACTTGTTGTTGGCACTTATGATGCTGTTTTTGATTTGACAGCATTAACTGATCCAACGATATTGCTTCAAACTGCTCTTAATACTCTTGGCCTGAACGGTGGCGGCACGCTTAATGTTATCGCTGGATTATACGAAATTCAGGGGAATATCGAAATTCCAAGCGCAACGCATTTAAAAGGAGCGGGACTTGATGTAACAACCTTTAAACTTCTTGACTTTGCCACACCATTTAAATATGCAGGAATTTTCAGGGCGAGCGATTTATATGATATTATGATCTCCCATTTGACCATAGATGGGAATAACGCGAATCAAGCTCAAGATCCCATCAGTGTTTACGGACGATACGGTATCTATATTGAGGGTTCCCAGAATGTGTGGTTTGATTATGTTCATGTGACGCAGAATACTCATTATGGATTTGATCCCCATGGAGACAAAGGGAATATGATCTGGGGGAACACGCTTACGATCACAAATTGCATTTCAGATGGGAATGGTTGGGATGGATTTACTCTTGATCAAACATTTCATATTGTCGCGCTGAATAATCTTGCGATTAATAATGGCCGTCATGGATTTAACATTGTAACGGGATCTGCCAATGTATTGATCGCTAATAACACAATGATCAATAATGGTTACAATTTTGAACCACAGACCAGCGGCGGTTGCGGGATCGAGATACAAAATAATCAGAATTTTTTCACTCATGATGCTCATGTTTTAACAAACACCATCACCAGCAATAAACGCGCCGGTGTCTGCCTCGATACTGTACCTAATATTACAGTTACAGGAAATATTATCAGAGATCATTGTTTGTGCTTCCATTTTACAAATGAGGAATATGTTTGGGTGAATGATAATTTATGCCAAACGAAAAAATTAGCGGAATTGATTACCACTACTGCTGAGATGAATCCGCCTTTAGGAGAGGCGCAAACAGAAGCAATTGTGTATTTTAACAATAATGAGTTTATTGTGAGTTCCACTTGTCCTGCTACTATGCCAGATTCTCATTTAAATAATCAGTATATTGTCGGTTATAATAACACGAATGCGACGTTTATTATTTATAATTGGTTTGATGCAGTGATGGTGATCCAGAGCGCAGTTGATACGATTTCGGCTAATGGAGGCGGAATAGTTCATATTAACGAGGGAACATATATTATTAATGGGACGTTATTGCTTCACGATTTTGTCCATGTTCAGGGGAGTGGGATGGATGTGACAATTCTTCAGTTAATTGATGATGCGGATCCTTTTGTTGTGGGATTCGCAGGATTCGTACGGGTGCGATTGTCGAATAATGTCACCGTGTCTGATTTGACCCTAGATGGAAATCGAATGGCCCAGTGCTGTACTTCAGATTGCATCTATGGTAGGACTGGATTATTCGTTGAGGGCTCCACCAATTTTGTTGCTTCGAATGTTAAGACAACTGGTTTCCAAATCTCAGGGATAGATGTTCACGGCTGGGACAATGGACCAGTTTGGGGCGTGAACGCAAAAATAGCATACTGTGAATCCACTAATAACGATCATTATGGAGCTTCTTTCAATCAAATGTATAACGTATCCATAATGAGCTCAAAAATTTATCAAAATGGAGGTCATGGAATTTCGGCAAATAATACACAATTTTTCGATTCGGAAGAAAATAGTGTGATTTCGAATGGTTATTTGGATGAAGGTTGTGGTATCATCATTAGTAATAATCCAAGTTTTCCTATTAATCGAAATGTGATTTATAATAATTTTGTTGGAAACAGTAAGAAAGCCGGAATATGTATGGTTGATGCTTTTAATGTGGATATTATGGATAATGTCATTAATGATAGTTGTATTTGTTTTGATTTCGCCGATGTGGGGGGGAATATATTTGTGGAGGAGAACAGTTGTAGTGGTAATAAATTAATCAGTTTATTGACATTTGTTTTGGAGAATGATAATTCGTTTGTGGTTAAGAAGTGTTCTAATATGTCAACTATGGAGGTGAATGGATGCGCTGTTGCAGATGATAGTTCAGATAGTTCAGATTTTTCCGCTGCATCGTCAACTGATACAGTGTCGTCAGCGGGTTCGGTTACAACGTCATCTGGAACTCCTGGGTCTTCATCTGATGCATCGTCAGCGGGTTCGGTTACAACGTCATCTGGAACTCCTGGGTCTTCATCTGGTGCATCGTCAGCGGGTTCGGTTACAACGTCATCTGGAACTTCGGGGTCTTCATCTGGTGCATCATCAGCGGGTTCAGTTACAGCGTCATCTGGAACTCCTGGGTCTTCATCCGCTGCATCGTCAACAGGTTCGGTTACAACTTCATCTGGAACTCCTGTGTCATCATCTGCTGCATCGTCAGCGGGTTCAGTTACATCTTCATCCGGAACTCCAGTGTCATCTTCTGCTGCATCGTCATCGGGTTCAGTTACATCTTCATCTGGAACTCCTGTGTCATCATCTGCTGCATCGTCAACTGGTACGGTGTCGTCAACAGGTTCAGTAACATCTTCATCTGGAACTCCTGTGTCATCATCTGCTGCATCGTCAACTGGTACTCCCGTGTTGCCAACAGGTTCAGTAAGATCATCATCTGGAAGTCCTGTGTCTTCATCTACTAAATCGTCTACGGGTTCAGTTACATCATCATCTGGAACTCATGCTTCATCATCTGCTAAATCATCTACGGGTTCAGTTACATCTTCATCTGGAACTCACGCTTCATCATCTGCTAAATCATCTACAGGTTCAGTTACATCTTCATCTGGAACCCATCTATCATCTGGAACTCCTGTATCATCGTCAACGAAATCGTCGACTGCAAGTCATGTGTCATCATCTGCTAAATCATCTACAGGTTCAGTAACATCTTCGTCTGGAAGTCACAGTTCATCGACTAGTCACGTATCATCTTCTTCTACAGCGGGAATCCATAGTTCATCTGGAAGTGTAGCAGCTTCATCTACTTGTACTGATCATGATCACGGAAATCACCCGGAACCAGGACCATCGCATTCAGAGGGTCATAGCAGTGATGGACATTCAGAAGATCACAATGACGGACCTCCTCCGAGACCAAACCACGGATATCAAAATGGTTTTAAATTACAGGCAATTGAAGAAATGAAAACTAACAACGCAAAGCTTACAAAACTCAACACTTTCTTAACTCTAAGTCTAATTCTCGTACCCCGAGTGCTAAAAATTGAAATTGATTAGATATTGAATAGTATATTTAGAAATTTATATTAAAATGACTGTACAAGCTTTTAATGCGACAACTGAAAATAAATTGTATATCATTAGTGGATTATTTATGATTTCTACGTTGATGATGTATTTTAACGCATTGTTATATAAATTTTATCTGTATCATTTAAGAATTTATATTCAGTCAGGAGATGAAACTAAATTTATCCCTTTGACTGAATCAGAGAAAAATTTAATGAATGAAATTGATGATCTTCGTTATATTAGATTGCTGCGGAGGATCAATTTCATCTTTCTATGTTTTATCACATGTTATTCCATTATGACATTCAATATTCCAAGAAGTGATAACACAATAGGATTAAATAATTTAACTTTCGCCTATGTATTTAATTTTTTGATCGAATTTCCTCATGGTATGTGGGGTTCCTATCAGGTGAAAATTGTTATGATATTATGTTTCGCCTGCACGTCATTCGTTAATTTAATTATTATGATACTGTTTATGATAAAAGAAAATCACCTGATATTGTTTGAATATAATATTGGGCTAATTTTGTTTGAAGTTTTGTTTTTGATAATGATGGTTGGAATAACTATTTGTTGTAGTTGGGAGAGTAAGAAATATGTCAAATCATATAATGCAAAAGATTATGGAACTGTTTAATATGGAATTAGACCAGCGAGCTTTTGTCTTAAGGCGGACCATTTACGATAATTAGGGATATTCCGGGTTCGGGTGAGATATTTTTGATCTTTTGCGCGGCGGGGTGGTGGGAATATCTTTATGTTGGCGCTGGACCAGTGACTTGTTGTCGCGCCCGTCTGTATTGCTTTTGTTTTCAGCATAATATCTTTTTCTGTTGCACGTGACGCTGGCGTGAGGGAAACATATATTACATATCGAAATTTGTCGTTATCTTTTCCTGTAGAAGTACATCCAGAATGGAAACAACGTGAATCAAATAATAAAAGTGATCCTGCAGGTGCGTTGACTTTAACGAATCTTATTTTGTTCTCAACAAGCCAATCCACATCACGTTTATTGAGAAGATACCAATTATTTCTCGGCTTGGAGCGATTATATTCGAATAATTTACTGTGAACAAGATGGGATGATTCTCCTACGAATAAAGAGCCATCTTGATCGCCAACATCGGCAAAATTTGCTACGCCTTGGATTGAATATTTATGTGATGAATATATTTCATCTTCAGTAAAGTCAGACACGATATCTTGATCTGTATGTAACCACGATTCCGTAGATTCAGATGTATACCCAGAACTTATTGGCCGATTTATACTCGCCCCATCAAAACTAGTCAATAATTTTTTTGTTGAATGTATCTGAGAAAATATTTCAATGACATTTTCATGTTCACGAACATTCCACATGAATTCTTCTTGTCCAAGAGTATGTTGAATCATTCCTGCTCGAATATGCAAAGGCCATTGATCATCTGACCAAGTACTCGGGTCTTTTCGTTTTATTCCCGTATGAAGTTGCTCTAACCATCGCCACATCTCATCGATGGTTTTTTCGCACAATTTTTGATCGAATACATTTTCTACAACACAATAACCATATTTTTGTAAATTTTTTCGCGGATCTTCTCCAAATAATATGTGCGCACGTCCATCGTCTTTTTCATGCGGAGGCCTCGGATTATACATTTTCTAAAATATATAAAAGAAACATTACCCTCATTTGATTAAATTTCAACTTTTCGTTTTGAACATAATGGGCATCGGCAATTCACATTATGTTTTTCAACTATGAGTTTTTTATCTGAATTGAACAGGTTAAAAGCGCATACAAGCTCTCTAATCTCATCTGGAATCTCCGCTAAGCGACAAATAAAACACGCGCAACTGATGGGATGATAATTTAAAACTAACTTTCGTTCGAGTTCTAATGTGCCATTAGCTTGATGAATTTTAAGAAGTATTTGGGCCCAAACCTCGCTGGATTTCTCCATTTTTGATATTTGTTGAAAGATATGTGAATATCTTTCAAAATGTAATTCAATCTTTTGCAATAAATAAATAAATAGGTAAATAGGTTATGAATTGACTTTGAAGATGTCGCAGAACGATGCTCTGTTAGGACACTTGTCATTCCATTCTATGTCGGGAATTTTCCCACACAGATCGATAATAATATTCCCTCCCCCTGTGTAGTCCGTTTTGATCAATGAATGACCAGCCATTGAGAGATCAACAAAAATATCATCTTTGCATTCCTCATGAGCCATGGACAAGAATTTGGAATAATTCTCCTTAATCGATTTTGATATCAAATCATAAAGTTCGATCAGGATAGACTGATGTGTCACGTTTTCTGGGAGAATTAGTTTGATGACATAATAGTCAATCATCCCAGAATAATCCCAACGTATTGTGTCAGCCTTACTAACGATAACTGGAATTTTTAATGTATTCGTTTTAACTTCCACTTTGGCTTTCGTCATCGTTAATAGATACTTTCCCCGGGATGATTTATTTCCCAGAACAAAAGGTTCCATAAGGATGAATATATCTTGATTCATGTGGTGGGGACTCCAATAAGTTTCATTTTTCAATTTTAAAATGATGTTAAGTTAGTATTGTTTTCGAGTTTTTTAGATTCGAAGTAGTTTGGTTCAAGGACCATTTTGATCAGATTAGAGACAATTTGTAATCTTTCATTGACGATTTTTTCATGTTCGAGTCCTGTAGTGTTTAATTTCGCTTGAACAGGTACAGGTACAGGTTCTGGTGCTGGTGCTGGTGCTAGTACTGGTGCCATCACTTCTTGATCTGGTGCAGGCGCCTCACTCGCTGCTGTAACCTGTTTCTTAACCCGGACTTTCTTTTTCAAGAATAAAGCCTTCAACTGATCACCATTAGCCTTGATCCAAGACTTAAACTCCTTCGGATTCTCCATATTGCTTTTAGCGATTAATTCATAGAGTCCCTCATCGCGAATATATAAAGTCGATTCCCTATCGCCCATTTTATATTTCTCTCCCGCCTCCATCTTCTTATATAATGTTTTCGCTTTCATAAAGTTTGGAGCTGATACATTTTTAGTGATCATTTCTAAGATGTTCTTGAATCCAAATATATGTGTGCAATCTTTAGCGCGATACCAGCCAGTATTCTTTAATTTCTTATCTGGATTTTCGCCTATCCAAATAACATTTAATTCGTGTTCCCCGTACATGAAAGCATGCGTGGGTTCATTTACCATATCGACTTTTTCAACTGGTTCAGTATTTCCCGCAGATGAATGAACAACAGGTTGCTCACTAGGAACAACTGCCGCCTGCTTCACAATTTTCTTCCTTTGACGATTTTTCTTCTTATTGCCACCACCTTTTGGTTCATCTTTAACATCAGCAACAACCGGAACAACTGGAACAACCTCAGCAACCTGCCCATCTTGAACCACCTTCACTTCAACTGTATTATTCTCCTCAAGATTTGCTAGCGGCATACTAACATTTGAATCCTGAGATATCGTGTCAGTTGCAGCCTCACTTTCTTTGATTACAACAGTATTAACATCCATATCCATATCCATATTTATTATTTATATATTAATATAGCTAAGTGTTTAAGTAGTTTTCACATCAATTTTTTTTAACTGGTTATTAGATAATTGTAATATATACTGTCCTTTCCCTAAAACAACAACTCTATTTGATTCAAACCCAAGTTTCATTCTGATGATCAATTCTAATTTACATTGCTGAAGATTAATATGCACACCCTTAATGGTCTCACATACTCTATTATATCCAAGATTATAATTATAAATATTTTTCAGAAAATAAGAATGATCCTTTTCTATTTCCATTATTTTACAAAGAAGATCACGATCAATATCACAGTATATTTTTCCATCCATCAACAACGACATCGAATGAAATGATTTTTCTCTAAATGGCAACACTGAGCTGGATTTTTGAAAATAGATAAATATTGAATCGAGACAATATTCCCCTGTTATCGGAATACGAAATTCTGTTTGTCCAATCAATAGACAAGAATAAGTTTGCATAGTATTCGTTGCGTATTCATGACCAATAGCAAGAAATCGGTTTGCTTCCGTGTTTGACAAGTGAATATTTTTTACAACAAGTGACATTTTTGTAATGGGAATATCATCCAATATATTTTCACCAAAACAAACAAGCGCTTTGAGATCTGCCATCTTTAAATCAATATCTAGATTTTTATCGTTAAGAGTAAATAATGGAAAAGGAACTCGTTGCCAAAAGAACTCGTTAAATGGAATAATAATTTTTGATAGAGATGGAGGAGTATATATCTCTTGTCGATTGGCATAGGCTACGTTATCTTTAATTACGGCAGGAGGGCCATCTTCTGGATATTTTTGATAGAACATCTGGTGTTCATGATGATGTTCATATACATTGATCATATTATGGATATATCGTGCTTCACTACTGAATGAATCAATTTCCTTCGCATCGAGTTTGACAGATATATTTTCGAATACGAAAGATTCGACGTGTTCAATCCATTTTACATCATTGCTCACAGCGGAAGAGATAGATATTGATGGATCCAACTCAATTATAATATACAAAGCTGCTATCATTGGAAATATCTTCGACGGCAACGATACTCTTATCTCTTCTCCATTGTTTAATTTGTCATAATCTATTACTGGGCAATAATTCTTATATTCAAAATCGAAATAAGTGCTTCTTCTATATACGTTCTTAAAATATGTCACCTGTGGATTTCCAGTAAAATAATTACAATCATGAGCAAACGCGGTTTTATCTTGCTGTAGGAGAGATATTTCATCACCGAACCCGATAATATTAAGCCCATAGTAGTCCAAATCGTTACGAAATTGTTCAGAAAATTTCAAATATGGTGGAATAGAATAATCAGGATCAGTTAGATGCCTGATCAATATTTGAAAGATATTTGGGTTATTATCTACGAATATTTCTTCGGAAATTGAGTGCTTCCAATTTGTCAAAAGAGCATTAAAATAATCCATTTTTTTAAGTATAGCTGCTGATAAAAGGAATTTTTCTCCACCAATATTTATTTTATACAATGGTTCGTTGTTCAGAATGAAATCTGCTTCTGAACGATATTGATACTTGATTTTGGATATATGCGGACATCTAAGATGATCTAAGATATTTTCGAAACTTTTCGCACTAAGATCTAAATAAATATTGCTCACAGAATCATCTATCTTATCTTGGAAATATTTTCCTCTCAATAAAGTAGTCTTCAACGTTGTGAATTTTTTCCACTGAGTATGAATCGTTATAGTTGGGGCGACCTCCATATATTATAGATAATATATGTCACATCGCCTTATATATATAATGTCATACTCTCATTAATTTTGCACACATTACACGGCACTTTTGAATCAGAACAATTTTTACAGACGGGGTGTCCGCATTCCAGAAGAATAACAGATTCAATCGCTACCCCCTGCACAGCACAGTTTTTGCATTCGAAAGACACTAACTGTTTAATTTCCGCAGGAACTAATTTATTCTTCACGAAATAAACTCTATAATCATTATTAGCTAAAATATCCGCAGCAAAATGAAGCAATACTTTCGGAAAGGCCAGTATCGTAGTAATTACACCATCTTTTTCTTTCTCAGCGAGAATTATATTTAATTTTTCTGCTAAGTCAATCAATTTGGGTCCACGTGTAGCAGTTGAATATGCTTCGTAAAAACCATCATATTCGATGAAACAGATAACTTTGTCCGGAAACAAAGCATTTTCTGGAAGGGCTAAATACATCTCATATGCGACAAAATATTCATCAAACAAATCCAAGTCTTTCTGACTAACCGATTTTGATAAATCAGCATTAACATCGCTGGCAACTTTCTGTGCAATGTGCATCATATTATGCACAATATTTCCATCATTAATATTCATCTTCCCCAATTCTTCAAAGATTTTTGGAAACATTGTGTCCATCAACGAACTCAGTTCTGGAGGAAAATGTGGAGTCAATGACATTTTTATCGCCTCGCACATCTGTTGTTTCTTTTCATCTGTTAGATTTGTAATCTGCTGATTAAGTGTGAATGGATCCATATTCTGAATCGCATTAATAACTGATATTAATGTATTTTCAAAGGACATTTTTATTATTCTTATTATATCATGAGATATATTTCTTATTATATAAATTTCAATTTTTAGATCGCAACAGTCAACAAACTCAATTGACCGAGCAAGTTATTTATTAACTCCGTTTGCGAATCTAATTTTTCGATTAGTGCCTGTTGAGATATCAATTCATCTGTGATTAATTCTAAATAATTCGGCGTTCTGGTGAGGAAATTTTTGAATTCTTGGAGGGATTCTGGATCATCTGAGGAGAGTGACTTGATGTACCATTTCCATGCGAGCGTGTGGTTGATAGGAGTTCCGATGCCAAATTCGTGTGAGCGAGCCATATTATTATAGGCGCCGTGGAATCCCATCGAGCTCGCTTTAGAATATAATTTAAATGCTTCCGTATCGCTCTCCATGAGACAATCGCCATTTTCATAACAATTGCCCAAAAGATTATATCCGCCTGAAAATCCCTCATGGGAAGATAATTGCGCATATTTTACTCCTTCGACAACATTCTCCTTCGTGCCAAACCCCTCCAAATGAAATTTCCCAACAAAATATTGCGCATAACAATTATTCGAACTATATTTATTATAAAATTCAAAAAATTTAATAGCTAATTCAGAATCGGTTTCAGCTTGGTTTACGATATTTCGGATGCGTTCTATCGCTTTTAAGTCACCGTGAAGAGAGTCTTTTAGGAGAGATTCATATTCCATTAGGAATTCTTATTCCACTGGCTTTATGTGTATTAATAATGCACACGATCGGTCATTTTCGCATATTCTTTCCAGACGACTACTGCTTCTTCCCGCATTTTTTCCGATGATGTTAGAAGTCGATCTTCAGGGGATTTTTTTAATTCGTTGTAGATGTCGCTGTCAGCGAAGTTGCCGTAGATGAGGGAATCTTCTGTTGTTGATGCGTAAAAAATATGATCGAGTTTCGACCAATATCCCGCTGAGAAACACATGGGGCAGCATTCAGAACTAGTATACATTATACATCCTTGCAGATGTGGACTTCCGAGAGCCGCAGAAGCCTCGCGAATAGCCTGCATTTCCGCATGCCATGTAGGATCATTTCGCGCAACAACTTGATTATATCCTTCAGAAATTATCTTCTCCCCTTTAACTATTACAGCACCATATACTCCACCGGTTTTCTTCTCAAGCGACCCAATCCTACTCAACTCAATAGCCCGTTTCATAAATTCAGGATTAAATGTATGCTTTGTTTCAGATGTGGCCATTTTGTTCGTATAATTCTAATTGTTAACTAAGTAAGAGTAATTACTGATTATTTCAATTTTTCCATCACAAAGAAGGAGGAAAAAATTGAATTTTCTTCTTTGTGATGGAACTATTAAGGAGTGGAGTGGTAGACGGAGATGATTCCACCTGAGGAGAAAAAGCGATCGTGTTGCAGCGGATCTTGTTGTGGTTGTGTATTTGGAATAATTTCTATTACGATTTTATTTGCTGCAGGCGCTCTCCTAACTTGGTACACGTGGCCGCCTTACAATGAACCCTATAACGAAGTTTGCGCTTATGGAAAACCCAACACAGCAGGCGAATGTGTCTGCGGAAATTATTACGCAAAAGACAACAATAAGATGTGTACAATCCAACTAAAAAGTTGGCTATCTGCATCATTGTTACAAACATTTTTTGGAATAGGGGGCGCGGGGTTCTTCTATCTAAAAAATTATGTGTTATTTGGTATTGAGGCAGGATTGTTAGTAATTACTTTTTTGTTGATTGTGACGACTTGTATGGATAAATCTGGCGGTACAGAGCGTCCAACAATTCGCACGTTTGCAATTCTTGGATCATTCGCAGTTTTCCTGATGTGGTTAATTACAACAATTTTAATGTGGATGCATAACTATGATGACAATTTAGGATATCACCTGGTTGGTTAGATTCTGGAATATTATTATGTATAATAATAATACTTATGTGGAGAATATTAGTATTAAGTGCGTATCCTGAATTATTAGTTCCTGGTTTAATATCGAATAATTGTGATGAAATAATATTCCAAAATGAGAGGCATCCTGCTTTGACTCCAGAATGGATCTTGGAGAGGAAGATTGATTTTATTATAGTTTTTGTTCATAATAGGATTATTAAGAAGAATATTTTAGATTTGGTCCCCGCAATAAATGTGCATGGGAGTCTGTTGCCGTTGAATAGGGGGCCTAATCCGATTTTGTGGGCTTGGTTGAATAAGACTCAGCAGGGTGTTACTGTGCATTATATGAATGAGGGGGTTGATACTGGGGATATTATTGCCCAAAAGAGTGTAGTGTTGCCGACTGATATTACTTATTCGAAGTCGTTTGATATTATAGTTAAGGAGTGTGCTAATTTGTTTCGAATGACATGGCCACTGATAAGAGCAGGGATGAATGAAAGGCGGGTACAGAGTGGTGAGATCACATCCCATCGCCTAGCGGATCAGAAAGTGTTGAATGATTTTATTCGCCATAATCAAAATTCAATGGGGATTCTGGAGTTTTGTGAGAAGGCTCGATTGATTTTAGAAGGGAAAGACCCCAATGACGTAAAAATGAAATTAGCAAAAAAGAAGAAGAAAAAAAATTGATTTAGATATTGATAACGTTAATATAGTTATATGAAAGCGAAATATGAATGGCTGAAATCACATTTGATGAATTTTTGGTTAAGGAATATCAAGATGATGACTATATTATTGTTAATGATGTAAAAATAATATTTAATCGGTTAGCCGTTCAGGGGAAGAAATTGAAAGCGATTAGTAAATTGATCAATAAAGTGCATTATAGTGATTATCGGTTGGAAGTGATAGCTGCATTAACTGAACATCATTATTTAACAGCGACGCAATTTCTTTCCATTTGGAATTCTATGTGGATGACGAAAAAGAAAAAAATATGCCCTGAATGGATAGATAATTTAATTAAAAATAATTATTGTTTTGATTATAAGTTATTAGGGGTGATGAGTACTTGTCTTCCAAAGGTTGTGATTAAAATTATAATGGCGAAAGATGTAGAAAATGTCGGAATGGATGATTTTTACATTGTTTGTGCAAGTGGTCGTTTGGTTGATATAAAAAAATTTTATGATAGTTTTAAGCTGACACCTGATACTAAATGCTTTGTTTTTGCTATGAACTATAAAGGTAATGAGGACACATATGAACAATTATATGACTCTTTTAAGAAGATGGCTTTGGAATTCAAAGTTGATCAAACGATTTTAGAAAGAAAGTTTGATATTTTGGAATTAATGATTAAGGATGGGCTGAAGTTAACGATTGAGATTTTGAGGGATGTATATAAAGTTATGAGTGTAGAAAAAATAAAAAAGTATACGTTATATGCAGTGGAAAATAATGTGAAACTTGAATTAGATTTGTTGTTACTGATAAAGTTTAGAAAGGCTGATGTTACTATTATATATGATATTTTCTTTGTGAGAGAGGGACTGATTCCAAGTCAAGATTTTTGCGATAAGATTGCGGGAAAAGAATCGAGGAAATTATATGATTATTTAGTTTCGAAAAATCTTTTGGTGCATGGCAATAAGGCAATGGAAGTTGCTTGTATGAATGCGAATGTAAGTTTGATAAAGGAACTTATCAATCAGAAATTCAAAATGAATGAAAAATGTTTTGGGTTATTGGTGGATGCCGGTGGGCAGAACGTGACGTTTGAGATGTTGGATTATTTTGTTAATTTCGGGGGATTGACTATGACGTATGATATTGTGGAGATATTATTCGTTCATGGATTATTTGTTGATAATTTGGAGAAATATAATTTGAAATATGATGATAATATTTATTATATGTTTTATTGTAACGCGGTGGAGATTGATAAGGGGTCTAAGGGGAAGAAGAAGAAGAAAGATGGGGTTTATGCAGCATATGTTGCGAAAATGATGTGTGATCCGAGGAATGCATTATTGATAGAATTTAGGGAGATGTTTTCGAACGATGAGATTAATATAGAGGAAATTAAGAAATATATGGAGCTACATTCCTTGGTTCCCGATCAATACTGTTACGAAAAAATATTATTAGTCGGTGCTACTTGTATTATTGATACTATTTCGGAGATTATCAATTGGTTAGAGCATGATTACGGTTTTAAGCCAACGATAATTGTTTTAAAACTTTGCGAAGAGAATTGTTTTAAGCTGTTCAAGAGATATTTTGTTGGGGATAAAGATGCGCATCATGCGAGTAATAGCGATTGGAAGAAATTATTTGTTATGTAGAAGAAAAAAAAATTGATTTAGATATTGATAATGGGAATATAGTTATATGAAAGCGACATATGAATGGATGCAATCACGTTTGATGAATTTTTGGTCAAGAAATATAGCCATTATGATAATATTATTTTAGATGATGCTCAAATAATATTTGATAGGTTAGATGCTCAGGGGAAGAAATTGAAAGCAGTTAGTAAATATATTGAGAAAGTGAAGTATAGTGTTCATCGATTAGCATTGGTAGCTGATTTAACTGAACATCATTATTTGACAGTGAAACAATTTCTTTCCATTTGGAATTCTCCACAGCGTGTAAAAATCAAAACATGCCCTAAATGGATAAACAATTTAATTAAAAATAATTATTGTTTTGATTATAAGTTATTACAACAGATGGTTCAGGATATTCCAAAGGTGGTTATTCAAATTGTGATGGGAAAAAAGGTAGAAAATGTCGGAATGGATGATTTTTACATTGTTTGTGCAAATGGTGATTTAGTTGATATTAAAAAATTTTATGATGTTTTTATGTTGACACCTGATATTCAATGCTTTGTCTTTGCATTAAAGCAAGAACGTAAAGAAGGCACATATGAAGAATTATATCATTTTTTTAAGAAGATGGGTTTAGAATTTAAAGTGAATGAAACGATTTTAGCGGAAGCAAATCTGAGAGACTTTGATATATTGGATTTGATGATTAAAGATGGGATGAAACTATCAAATGACATTTTGAGATATGTGTATGGCGCTATGAGTTTGGAAAAAATAAAAAAGTATACATTAGAAGCAGTGGAGAATAATGTGAAACTTGAATTAGATTTGTTGTTAGGTTTGCAGTTTTGTGGGGATTTAGATGTGACGATTTTATATGATATTTTCTTTGTGAGAGAGGGATTGATACCAACTCAAGATTTTTGCGATAAAATTGTGGGGAATGAATATGAGAAATTATATAATTATTTAGTTTTGAAAAAGCTTTTTGTTCATAGTGATATTGCAATGGAAGTTGCTTGTATCCATGGGAATGAAAATTTAATAAAAGATCTTATTATAACTCGTCCAAAATAAATTTGGAATTTATTCAGGGAATACCCTGGAGATTTCTTAATTAACGGATATATGAGCTTCCGCTAATGAGTTTGATCTATGGCCGAGTTACTAAGACAGACTTAAATAATATTCCAGTTGATTGCCTAAGCAAACTGACAAAATATTATTCAAATCTGCCCTAAAGATCATTTTGTAATGATCCAATTGCACTTCCTTTTTTAAAGGTAAGCATGATGCTGATCTTATTCCATTCTTCATGTGTGTTGACTTCTTTTCAACGTATGCAAGTTATGGAGTAAAGACCATTTGACGACTAAATGACGGTTGTCTTTTTTAGTGGTTGGCATCTTTTAATTTATTTTATAGCTTCTACTATATCTTTCTAATCGTTCTCCGGTAGCTAGATAATGATGAACAATCTTTCTCATATTTTGAACCGCATTCCTGTCTCGATTAATACATCCCACCCTCTTATTTTGCATTTGATATGTGAGGACAGAATGTATCTTTCTAACTTTGGAATTCAATTCAATATGCAGATTTTCACACCTTTGTTCTGTTTTATGGTGCAAACATGATGTTCTAAATTCATCTATCATATACACTTTAAATCTTTTCGCTAATTTCCTTCTTAATCCTATTCCGGGAGTACTCATGTATTTAACTTTACCAAATTCACTCCAGTCTCCTATTATAATCGTTATATCTTTTCCATATTTCTTTTCGATTAAATTTAGCAAGCGCGCATCCTCTCTTTTTGTATTGATATAACTAAACCATTTCAATTTACGAAATAATTCATTGGAATAAAATTTTTTTAGATGACGATCTATTTCCATCTTCATTTCTATGTAACACATAAACCAAAGATAATTACATGTTTTCGAATTAAATGAAGATAATTGATTCTCTATCATGTTTACATTTTCTCTCTTCTTAAAATTCTCTCTTAATTTTTGATATTTGAGACGTTTAGTACCTTTCATTCTCATAGCATTAGTATAATTTAGATAATTTCCTTCGTCATCCATCATATACAATATGGATCGCTTTCCTGGATCTGCATATATCTTTTTTGCTGTCCCCAGATGTTGTGTTTGTTTTTTGGATAATTTATCAAAATATAAAAATTCCAGTTTTTGCTTTATTTGAGCAATAATTTTCGTTTGCTCATGTTTTGGAAGATTATCAAATTCCTTCTTTTTCTCAATTCTGGCCAATTTTTTCTCATCCTTAATTTGTTGCTGTAATTCTTCCTTCTTCTTTTTCAATTGATCTATTTGAATTGGAGATAAATCTTTATTCCTCTGTTTTGTATCCTTTCCCGCCTGATTTTTGTTTGCTTGGGCCTTTCTTTTATCATCAACATATTCATTTTTGATAAATTTTAAACACACTGTATATCCGTCTGTCATAATATTATAATCAAACTGATAGCCCTTCAACTTAAATACTTTATGATTGAGCTGAAAGACTTTAGACCATATCTCATCCTTATATTTAATGATGTTGAACAGATATTTTTTTTTATCGGCAGGAATAAATAATTCAACTAAGGAGGTTGAATCTAACGGAATAAAACTAGGGACTATGGATGTCCTAAGAGGGAAAAATTGAAAGCCCTTTAATGTTTCTTCCTCTAACAATTTATTCATTGTAATCATATATTTTAGATATTTCTGCGGAGTTGAATCAATATCATGCTCTAATGATATATTATATTGTGTTGGTAAGATTTTGGGTCTATAATAATTCAACCAATTATGATACTTTGGATCCGAAGTGATTGTATAGTTAATTAAATCATTCTTGACTAAAAATATTTCTGCGGTTAATATTTTCTGTTGTTGAATTTTTGCTTTACCTTTATATTGAGATAATATTATCTCATTGGATGCCTTGAATGATTGATTAACAAATCTACGAAGATAGTCAAAAAAGTGAAATTTAATGTTGCTATTGATATTAGTCATGATGTTGGTAACTGTATACGATAGAATTTGAGTTAAATTGGTCTTATCTATCTTAAAAGCTTCCAGTTGATCAACATTTTCTACTGTGTGATATTGAGAGAAACTAAGAATATATTCTGCGAAGTGCTTATTATAGAATTCTATGAATTTATGTTCTAATGCAACCTTATTAACATTTTTTGTTGGAGGACCTGCAATTGGCCTTTGAGTTAAACATTTAATAGCTGTTTCTATAGTGTATTTGTTTATTGTAATAAGTTCTTCATCATGTTCATACTGGTAGAGAAGATATGATCTTAGAAAAAAATCTAGTTGTTTAACTATGGAATCTACTCTGTCAACTGCATAGTTCAATATAGAATCACTAGCAGGTGATATTTTAATTGAATCGTATGGGTACTTCATAGTTATATGCTCATTGTCATTATTTTTTGGCATATACGCATCATAAATATGTATCTCCGCAAACCTTTAAGCCCTATCCATAAAATTTTAAATAATTTAAGTGAATGGTCAGTAACTTGACATTGAATATATTTTTATAGAGGCCACGACAATGACATTATAATTCTGAGTAACCTTCAGATATTTATAAAGATGAATCGCAATATATTTGAATCTATTGGGGTTAGTCACATACAATAAAATGATCAAAGAAAATTATTTTAAGAGTGGCACAAAAATCTCTACGTATGACTTTTATAAATATGAGGCGTATAGATATTCCAAATTAATTTTGGACTAACTATAATAAGAAATTTCAGATGAATCCAAAATGTTTTGGGTTGCTGGTGGACAAGGAGATGCAGGATTGTAGTGGGAATCTGTTTGAGATGTTGGAATATTCGGTAAATTTTGGTGGATTGAAAATGACGTATGATATTGTGGAAAAATTCTTCGTTAAGGGATTATTCGTTGACAATTTAGAAAAATATAATTTGAAGTATGATGATAATATTTATTATATGTTTCATTCTAATGCGATAGAGATTAAGGTAGGGTCAGGGAAGAAAAAGAAAGAGGGATTTTGTGGGGAATATGTTGGGAAAATGTTGTGTGATGATAAGATGGCATTATTGATAAAATTTAGGGAGATGTTTTCAAGGGATGATATTGAGATAGATGAAATTAAGAAATATATGGGGCAGCACTCTTTGGTTCCTGATCAATACTGTTACGAAAAAATATTATTAATGGGCGCAGATGATGATTCATATTCGAATTATGAAAATGAATACAGTGTGGAAAATGGAAAAGTAGTTGATAATGCTCCAATTTCGAGGATTATTAATTGGTTGGAGAATGATTATGGTTTTAAGCCGACTGTAATTGTTTTAAAATATTTTGAGGAGAATTATTTTAGGTTATTTGATAAATATTTTGCCAGTGATAAAGATGCGCATCATGCGAGTAATAGCGATTGGAAGAAATTATTTGTTGTCTAGAGGGGAAAGCCATTTTTTGAATGCGAGCCAGTTGGCGTAGATTCCGTCTTTAGTGGCGATCCAGTTGTTGTAGGTATTTATGCGTAGATCTGCTATGAGTTGTTGGATGAAAATGCGCAAGTGGGCCCATCTCTCCGCTGCAGCTAGACGGGCAGCTGCGAGTCTGTCGGAACAGTATGTATATATTGAGGCGAATTGATTTCTTATCCAGGTGATCAGATCACTGAATTGTTGGGAAAGATACGTTGACAGAGCAACAAGTTGATCGCGAACCCATGATAGAGCTTCAATTAATTTATCCCAAGTATATTTTTTGATGGTTTGTAATGTTGCAATTAATGAGGTCCAAAGCCATTTGGCAGGTTGTATTATCAGGTAGTTGATCAATCTACGTATTTCTTTTATTCTTTCAGTAATGAAATCTCTTAGGATGGGCCAGGCGATATTTATTAGGTAGTCATATGCGCGGTGGAGTTGAGTGGATAACCAGGTCCATGCTCGTGTGGCGAGTTCTGATAGCCAGGTCCATACTCGTGTGGCGAGTTCTGATAGCCAGGTCCATACGCGTTTTAATTGAGCGGATAACCAGGTCCATACTCGTGTGCCGAGTTCTGATAGCCAGGCCCATGCGCGTTTTAGTTGAGTGGATAACCAGGTCCATACTCGTGTAGCGAGTTCTGATAGCCAGGTCCATGCTCGTGTGGCGAGTTCTGATAGCCAGGTCCATGCTCGCACGACGAGTTCAGATAGCCAGTTCCATGCGCGTGTCGCCAGATCCGACAACCAATTCCATAGGCGCTTCACTTGTGCAGATAGCCAGTTCCATGCGCGTGTTGCCAGATCTGATAGCCAATTCCATAGGCGCTTCACTTGCGCAGATAGCCAGTTCCATGCGCGTGTCGCCAGATCAGATACCCAATTCCATAGGCGCCTTATCTGACTGGATAGCCAATTCCAAGCGCGTGTTACCATTTCAGATATCCAATTCCAAGCGCGTGTAACAATATCAGATAGCAAATTCCAGAGGCGCCTCACCTGACTAGATAGCCAATTCCAAGCGTGTCTAACCAGATCAGATACCCAATTCCATAAGCGCATCACTTGAGCAGAGATCCAATTCCATGCACGTGTCACCATATCAGATAACCAGTTCCATAGCCGCCTCACATGAGCAGATAGCCAATTCCACGCGCGTTTCGCAAGATCAAAGAACCAATTCCATGCGCGTGCTACTAAATCAGATAACAAATTCCATAGGTGCTTCACATGAGCAGCTAGCCAATTCCACGCGCGTTTCGCAAGATCAAAGAACCAATTCCATGCGCGTGCTACTAAATCTGTTAACCAATTCCATAGGCGTTTCACATGAGCAGATAGCCAATTCCACGCGCGTTTCGCAAGATCAAAGAACCAATTCCATGCGCGTGCTACTAAATCTGTTAACCAATTCCACGCTCGTTTCACATGAGCATATAACCAATTCCATGCTCGTTTCACGAGATCGGAGAACCAAATCCACGCGCGTTCCACAAGATCAGAGAACCAAATCCAAGCACGTTTTACGAGATCGGAGAACCAAATCCATACACGTTTCACGAGATCGGTAAACCAAATCCATGTACGTTTCACGAGATCGGAGAACCAAATCCATACACGTTTCACGAGATCGGTAAACCAAATCCATGCACGTTTCACCAAATCCGAAAACCAAATCCATACACGTTCTACAAGATCAGAGAACCAAATCCAAGCACGTTTCACGAGATCGGTAAACCAAATCCATGCACGTTTCACGAGATCGGTAAACCAAATCCATGCACGTTCTACAAGATCCTTGAACCAAATCCAAGCACGTTTCACTAAATCAATAAACCGAACCCACAAACGTTCCAAAAATTTAAAGCACCACTCTCCGAGATCCCAAGCCATCACTCCAGCGAACCCCGGAAATTGCGCGCCAAAACGCACAGCTCTATAAGTAATAGAACTCTCATCATGATTAATAAACTTATAATGAAAAGCAAAAGTTCCAACTAACACCAAATATACGAAACCCATAGATTTTAGTACATCCCACGTTAGAGCTATCACACCCATGACAATATATATAATATAAATATGATCATTAGAAATCACTTTGAATAACTTTTTCAATTTTATCTAACACTTATAAACTAAGAAATTTTCGAGGAACCACTCCTGTGTTTTATCACAGACGTCGTCTTCGACTTTAAGACTAAGATCACATAGAGAAAAATCCGTAATCTGTTTGAATATGAACTCTCCCAAAAATGGAAAAGATAATTTTAGAATTTTATGATGCGGCAGATCATCCGGTGTAAGAATTCCAAGCGTTGTTTCCTCATTACTCAAATCAATCAAATGAAGCAAAGCACTCAGATACCCGATCATTACCTGAATAATCGTCGCATTAATAAACTCATTAAATTCATACTCATAAATCTCCCTAGCTTCATCAATACTAAGCAAAGACCCCGTCCAATAAATTTGTTTATTACTTAAAAAATAAAGAATCCCAAGTTCATCGCGGCCGTTAATTATTTCTTCTGTTAACAAACGGAAAGATTCTTGTGGTTTTAGAGCGCGGTCTTTGAATTCTTCTATGCTGAGGCGAGCGTCATTGCATGGATGGTAGACATAGTAGATACTTGGTTTATAGATAATTTCGTCGTCTTTTTTTATCGTTAGAGTTTTTCCTATGGTGTAGGTTTCTTCATGGGGAACTATATTGCCAAGGAATCTACCAGAAATGGGTGTGTAGGATTGCGCATAGATATAGAGTGACATGCGATCGATGCAAAAATAATTATCTTTCACTGTTTTGATCATTTTAAATAATTTTTCGTGCGTGCCCCAGGAGCCTTCTGTGAATCCAGTGAGTTCTTCGTAGTATGACATTGAATCAGTGCTCCAAGTGTTGCAATATTCGTTAGTTTCTTTAGGGATAGATGATCTTTGCGTATCACGTTCACTTATGTGTATCACTTGGACGCCCAGTTGTTGTGCAAGATGTGCGTGAGAAGTATATTTTTTATTATAAATATTATTAATGAGCTCCAGGCCTAATTTAGCCCAAATTGATACATTTCCGGGATTACAACCCATTGTTACTATACCGTTAAACGTCTTCTCCTTAAACGACCGATTAAGCGCCTCAAGTGATTTGAAACGATCAATAAGCAAAACGTCATTTTCCTCCGGATTCCAATCGTATAACGCAGAATTAATATAATGAACCCCCTTTTCATGGCAAAATTTGAGAACATCTTCCGTTGAAACATTGTAAGCGCAGTCGATTATGATATCATCTTTGGATAAATACGAAAATAGATTTTTATAATTTTCCCTCGTGACCGTTTGACGAATGAATCTTATCGAATCCAGTAGCTGCGGAATTTCTAAAGTTATATCGCGTTTATCAAAAATTGTAATATTTTTTGGATTGATACGGATTATTTTTTTAATCATAAATAAAAGAGCGCGACCAATAGCGCCGCAACCAATGAGACATATTTTATATTTGAACTTATATGTTCCGTACATTTCACGGATTAATCGAATTCGATCTTTTCTGTAGAGTATGTTGTTCATCTAATCAATAAAATTAGAGAGGAAAATAATTTTTAGAAATTATATGGGACGAGATCTGTTGTGATTTCGACATCGGATTTGTTATAACGGGAACTTTTCTCGATTAGAGATTTGGATCTCGATGCTGTTTTGGGTAATAGTAATAAGTGGGGATCGATATGAGAGCTGTTTTTGAGTGAGAGGTATTTGGTTTTATATTTCGAGTATTTTTTATAGTAGGGTTCCATATATATTTGGTTAGATAAATTAAACTGGGAGTGGGGCCGGTAGGGAGGTGAGGAGTACTGGAGGAGGGAGAGGGAGAGGGACAGGGACTAAACTATCCGTGGGAGCTGAATCCCAGACGAGTACTTTACGCATGGGTGATGGGATCTCATTCTCGACAAATTGAAGAACTGGCTCAACGTCCAAGACATGATGAACAAAGCCTGGACAACAAGGGATTGATACAGCGATAACACGCGCATGGAGGGGAAGCAGGCGTTTCCATAGAACGTTAAAGTCCGCGTGACCATGGACAGAGACAACGATGCAAAGATCCATTTTCGTTTCTGGCAGGACAGCATCTTCTATGTTGCTTCTTATACATCGCAGGTTTGGGATTTTGGAATCTTGTATCCATTCATCGCGCATTTCCGGATCAACCGATAAGGTTTGCCAAAGGGTTGTAGCCGCAATGAGATAACCTGTTGCTGGTCCGATACCGTCCCCGACACAAATGCATAAAGTGTTCCTGTTGTTGAGAACCCAGTGTGCTTCCGCAATGGTTTTAGTATGTGAGAAAATGTAGCGGCGGACAGTTTCAGCTGCTGTAGCAGTTTCGAGAATTTCTTTTGCTGGATTCGATCGGCCAAACAGCATGAGATCCATCGGATTGGGGAGATGCCTATCCCGAATTTTCTCTAACATTCGGAAGTAGGCATCTAGAACATGGTGAGATGTTTCCACCTCGACCTTAATGTCAAGTTTGCTCTTAGTTTGAGTGCAGGTTACAAGCACGCCATCGATTGAGACCGATGGTGATGCGTCCGTATCAATTATTCGACTCTTCTTATCTTGCCTCTTTCCTAGAGAAGGAAAGAGGAGAGTATAAGTGCGACTCCTCTTCGTGACAAGCACTGTTCCAACATGTGGAGCAGGAGCAGCAGCAGCCATCAAAATAGCCATAAGTAAGACTGAAAAGTAATACACATTTCAAAATGTTACTATGTTCAAATTTTTCACCCGTGGGAAATAAAAGGAAATGAAGTCAAAATGAGGGCCACGATGGGGCCGTTGCAGTAGCCGCTGGCGTCGGCCCTGCCGCCGCCGCTGCTGCCAATCCTGCCTTGAACTTGTGAGTAGGGGTTGGCTTGGGGTCAGTGAAGCTTGCCGCTGGAATGCAATAACGAGTTCCCGAAGGACATTCGTCGATCAATCCAAGCGAAAAGAGAGCTCCGCACTTGCTTTCGCAAAGTGAGAGCTTAATGTCAGGAAGGGGGCTGAGATCAAAGAAACAGAGTTTTAAGATTTCAGAAGAGAAGACGCTGAAATCTCCATCCCCGACCATCTTGAGGAACATGTCGCGGTATTGGTCATCGGTGACGACCTCCCAATCAGCGTCGATGCAGGTGATCAACTTGAGAATGAGACGATCATCTGTTGCCTTCGTCATCGCTCGATTCTCCCATGAGAATGGGTTGTGATTTGGTATGACGATTCGAATCTTCTTCACACTGATCTGTCGCCGCAGTTCAGTGAAAATCCGATGAACAAAGCGGGTGGGTCCCATGTGATCATCGAGAAACATGAACTTGACCACAATGACAATCGTTCGAAAATTCCGCTTTAGTAGTTCCGCTGTCACTGGGACTAAATTGTTCGCGATGGCTCCAGTGAAGGAAGCCATGGTCATTGGCTGATCAGGGTTGCAACCGGAGAGAAGCACATTCATGCCGTCCACGATCGCGCACTTCGGCCGAACTCGAGGCAGATGAGATAAGCAGGTGCCCATCACCTGACGCTTCATCTCCGTGACGAACGGAATACGCATGGCAACCTTCGTTTCGATGCGCTCATCCTTAGATGTATCACACGAAACGACGTCATCATCATCCGATGACGTATCACATGGAACTGGATCGAACATGCTCATCTGCGAGAAACAGCAAAGCAATGATCTAAATATAAGTTCAAATGTTAAGGACTCTTCAAACATTATCTTATTCAATTTTTTTATATATAGAACAAAAAGTTGAAATAGTGAATCCATGAAAGGTCGTTAACTAACTACCCTGGATCAACTTCGCATTAGCGTAATTGGATAGGGGTAATGACTACGTTGAATTGTTTGGATCTATGCAGTGATACTGCTAGTCACACTTTCGTCAACGGACGTTTATATGCGATTGCCCCTAGGCGAGTGCGAGTTAACGGGAAAGAGATCTTGATTAAACCCAAAAGGTCCATGGTGGACAATATCTCCCCTGAACAAATTTGTTTCGAGAAGGTATCGTCAGAATTCACCTTGGATGTCAATGGGGAAACGATCACAATTCCATGTATTTATCCCTCTTATAAGGGAATCGATTGGAAACCCGTCGCCTTCTATTTTTCCACATCAACAAGGGGAAATTTACTGAAAATGTCAATCGACTACGATATCGACATAATAATTTGATTTATCTAGCGGACTTATACAATTTTTGTAGAAAGTAAGAAGGAATCAATATTGCTGCAAAGATTATCGTTCCGAGGGCAAATAGTTTGAGATTCTTGCGATGGAGCGGGGATCGTTTATTTGCATCTTCAATCCGTCTTTTTTCTATGAACAGCACACGGTGTTTTAGGAGATTAATATAATGGATGAGCATCTCAGCATGATTTTTTGCATAGCAGTAATCATCGGTTTTTGCAGGGGGCACTTGCAAATCCACTGGAAGAAAACAATCTTTCAATATTACGATTTGATCAATTAATTCCGCGATTGTTATTGGACAATACACTGCGGGTGATTCACTGAGGAGTTCAGTTATGGTTGGATGCCCAAAATGGTTAAGACTCATATCAAGATGACACCGTTCTGTCGTTCGAGAGTTGATTACCATTCCAATATTATTTGGATTCATGTTATATTTCTTCTTCAATGATTTAATGTGTTCAACGAATTTGTCTATACTGTCATTTAGCGATTGGTAGATTTCTGAAATCGGCCCAATCGTTTCTCGCGAAAGGATTGATCTATTAGGAAGATCAATCAACACTACGCCGATTGATAATATTTGATTCGTGGAGACATCCTGTCCCGATGTTTGAACTCCTATGGCGAACACGTGATGTAAATTCATCATTCCCTAATAAGTTAATAATCCTTAAACTTCACATGGAATTAGATAATCAATTTTTATCAAAAAAATTGATTTTGCAAGATTATAATTAGTTAATAGGATTTGATTTGAAAAGTTATGAGCCTATGGATCGCTTTTATCTTATCCCGTTTGTTTGCCTGAGTGAATACCTCAATCGTGATGAATTGTTGTCATTGGCGAGGACATCATTAAAAAATAAAAAGAGATTTTCCAGTGAAGCTAAAACAATTTGCAAAATACAAAATATTCATGAAGGAACTCGACTTTTTAATAGTTATAAAAAAATACGCTTTTCCTACACATATAGGGATGAGCACTGGCCAGAAATTTCTTTCCCCAAAAGCTCACTGGTGGAATTAACACTTGTGGATTTAAATCTCCCTATTACTTTGCTAACTGAAATGACGAATCTCACCAGATTAAGATTAGCTGGTAACCACTATATTAATTTTGAATTGGCGCATATTCCAAATTCTTTGCGAAAACTCGAAATACATGAGTGGGGAATTATTAGTAGTCATATCAAGAATCTCACTAATCTCGAATCATTAGATATAGTCGCTAATGAATTGATAGACGATGCAGGAATATCTAATTTAACAAATCTTAAATCTTTGAGTGTACCAAATAATAGATTAATTTCAAATGCTGCAATTGAGAATTTGACATTATTGGAGTCTCTTAATATTGAAGGCAATTGTAGATGGATATCAAATTGGGGATTGAGGCGACTAAAGAATATCGAATCGCTGAATCTCGATAGTAATTCGGATATTACATGGGAGGGATATTCTCATTTAACGAAACTTAGTTCTCTGAATATGTCTTATAATAATCAGGCAAGTACGTTACCGAAACTTCCCAATTTAAAAATTCTTATGGCGAGTTTTTGCGTTAATCTTGATGAACGAAGTTTGATGAATGAGACAAACCTAACCGCATTGAATATTTCAGGGACGCGTTTAACAGGGAGTTGTTTTAAACATCTTCCGAATTTAACTTCTTTGAATATATTTTATACTAAACTGTCTGGAGAGGGATTAAGATATTTAACGAATTTGCGAAAATTATTTTTAGGGCAACAAAGCGGAGTTTGCGATGAAGATATAAAGTATTTAATTTCCCTTAGAGAGCTGAATTTATATTCGAATAAGATGATAACCAATGATGGAATTAAGCATTTGACTAATTTAAGTATATTGGACAGAAGGGAAAGTCTTGTTACAAAAGATTTAATATTTTATAAAAGGAATTGGGCCAATGGTAGTTAGTAGTATTGCTAATTTTGGGGCGTAGGTGATGAGATCATGGTGAATTTTCGATAATAATCTTTCGAAATTCCATATTTGCCAATCGATATAACTTTGGATTAAGGGATATATATCTCGAGGTAAGGGGGTGTTGAGCATTGCAGAATCATATAATTGTATATTCGTGCGTAATGCCTCTATCAGTTTCCCTCCATAAATTGGCGTTGATTTTATCTCTTCTGGGGACCTTAACCGATAACCATCGTAAAGAGCCTGTCTCCAAATCTTATTTATATATTGTTCATATCCTGAATGGCCAAATTTATCTGGTTGATATAAAAGTTGCTCATTAGTGGGTTCATAATATTCCCTTTGGACAACTTCAGAAATGAAAGCTGCATGTTTATCTAAATCCAATTGAATCAAATCGTCAAAACTAATTTGCTTCGGTGTCATATATTTTGGAATCCAAGTACCCACAGGATATAATTTTGGAAATTTTCTACTGAGAAAAGAATATTTTTCCTCACAAAAGTCCCAACCTGAACAGTTTTCACATAATCCGTTCTTAACCGCATATATCGTACATTCTTTCCGTTTACTTTTTTTATTCCAGTCCATAATTAAGGTCCATAACTCACCAGCGGTAAAATCCTCTTCACCTTGTTCGAGCACTTCACGACATAATGCGCACCATTTCCCTCCCAACGCTTCTTGGGGAACGACAATCGTAAATCCAACATCTTGCCTCGAATGAGCCTTCTTCACATGTTGTTTAAAACAACCGGAGCAACAGATCAATTTACAACAAAAAGGACACGACCACGAATTCTGAAATAGATATTCTGGATTATTACAAACACATTTCTCCTCATTGGAAATAACGTGTACAGCCATTTTCAGTTCCTCTCGGCAATAACATCGTCTATGCCCCCTACCATCCCTTATTGGCAACTGATTCCTGAAACTTTCTTTATCAGCAACAGACATATTCTTAATCTCATCCTCTGTGGCAGCAATCAAGTACCATAAAGTTTCCATAGATAGCTCCACTCCATCTAACTTATACGGCAAGCCACATTTCTCACATGGACTCCTATAAAGGGGAAAATGTGAATATTCCTGAAAATGGAAACCAACAAGCTCCATCACTCTCTGAAATGAGATATATTAATGGCTTATTCAAAACAACCACTATTTCAATTTTTTAATAAAAGTTGATTTCTAAAATAATTATTAAAACTATGGTTGATGATAAAGAAATATTAAGATGGGGAATACATTATTTGCTGCTGATCCTGTTGAGAAAATTACCGAATTTCATAAACTTCTGACCAATGAGAAAAACGAAAGGAAATTAGATGATCTGAATATTGAATCTTTGGATGAAAGTGGCTTTAATATTAGTATTACTGGGCATATGATCTTCTATCGAATAACCTATGATGCGAATAAATATTTTCTTGACCATATAAAAATAAGCGGAGGGAATAATGGAAATGGAATACAAACAAGTTATAAAGATGCATCTGCTTTATTAGACCAGATCAATTATTTTCTGACGAGTGATCATGATAAGGCACCAGATTTGACGCGTTCTACTAACAATTCATGACCAACTTTCGCTGCATCATCTGTTAAATAATTATGAGCCAATTCATAATTGCCATTGCTTGAAATCCAACTTTGAAGCTGCAAAATAATTTGACTGTGTGTACTGGTGACCATGCGATGCGAATAAAAAGGTCCAGTTATTACAATAACCTCTCCGATCTTTTCCATCGCATCGAAATGGAAAAGATTCTTTGTTTCATTTTGAAATTTCCGCACGAGCCCCTTACTTTCCTTTTTTCCAATGGGAATACGGTCACTCACTCGCATCGAAATTCCCTCTAATTAACCCAAAATGATAACAACCCTCCAATACAAGAGACATTTCAACTTTTATTATAAAAGTTGAAATATCATTCAATTGTAAGACTATTTAACTAAATTTCCTTATTAACTCCTGTAGCAGGAATTATGGTTGAGGGCCATCATGAGATTGAAATAGATAGCCCTCTACTCAAATATACGGAATATTATTCTGATAATAAAGGAACTTTCAATTCTGGTTATTGTTTAAGTTGTTTTAAAAAGGCAGACATAAAAGAAATAAAAGCATATACGGAGGATAATTGTATCATATGCCCTAATGCGGAATGTCTTGGCAATATCGTGATAGACGAGATTCACTTCCATGAAAGGATTAAAGATCTTGCGTCAAAGAAGATAATTTTGTGGAGGAAGCCAATTGATTCGATATTTATATTACTTATTGTTTGGAATCAACGGATAAAGAGAGATAAAACCTAAATTAGCCTCCCCGAATTAATTTTATTAGATATATTTAATTTAATGTTAGGCTATGATAATCCAATGATCGATATACTTGTAGATGTTATATTGTCATATGAAATTGAAAAAGAGGGATATGTGATGCATAGATGTAATGATCATAAAGAATGTTTAAAGTTTAAATTATTTGAATTTTTGTATCAAATTAATAGTATGAGTGGGGGGGTAGGACCCAGGGGACCTTCTGGATCCCAGGGGGTTCCTGGGGCAACAGGATCTGCTGGTGCCACAGGTGCAATGGGAAATGCTGGGCCAACTGGACCCCCCGGAGATCCAGGATCAGCTGGTGCCACAGGCGCAATGGGAAATGCTGGACCAACTGGACCCCCCGGAGATCCAGGATCAGCTGGTCCCACAGGCGCAATGGGAAATGCTGGACCAACTGGACCCCCCGGAGATCCAGGAGTTAGTGGACGGGATGGACCCAATGTACTAAATATAAATAACACACTTTTTGTCGATGCTAAATTTGGTAAACCAGTCGGTATACTTGATGATGAAGCTCATCCATGGATGACGATTGAAGCAGCATTAGCGGCAACTTCATCTCTTCCTGTCATGAACTACACTATCTACGTTCATCCAGGGACTTATGACGTTGCGACACTTGCAATACAAAATGACGTAGATTGGTATTTCGAACAGGGATCATTTATGAATAATACTAGTGGACCAATATTTACTGCAGATGGGGTGACGAGCACTATAGAAGGATACGGCGTCTTTACATCAAGTGATAGTATCCTTTCCATAAGTGGAAATTCTAACATCATATTTAAAGCTGAAAATGTAACAACAACTGGTACTAACGCCGCATTCTTATTAGGAAGTGGAACTTCTACTGCTACAATAAATGTGGATAATATCTTCACACTGGGACCAGCTTTAGAAGTATCTGGTGGAGCATCAGTCACAATGACAAGTGATTCGATGATTTCAACATCGCCTGTGACAAGTTTGATATCAATAGATTCCACAGCAACCGGAAATGTCACCATTCACAGTCAATTAATGACCGGAGGCAATGCTCTTGGTACTAATACGAATCCTGTCATTTTGGATCAAGCTCCCAATATGATTCTCAATATATCCGCACAACAACTTACATCGAATAGTTTAAATGCTCCCGCTATAAATATCTCCATTCCAACCGAAACATCAGGAAATATAACACGAATTAATCTTGATTTTGATTATATTATCTCAAGTGGTGGAATCTTAAGTACTCAAGGTAATGATCCAACAACCGTTTTTATTATTGATCAACCACAAATTACATTTAAATGTTTACGTGCTGAATCAAATTCGACGATAATTCCATCTTTCATCTTGAACTCAACATTAGTAAATATCTTTATCGAATATTTCAGTTTTAAACTAAATGATCCTAATCCAAGTGGACTAACTGGTCCATTTCGATCATCCATATATGCAATAAATATTGGTCAAAATGCTATTGTTGCAATGGATATATATTTTGCAACTGCTTTTTCATCAATAACAAATTTCTATACTGGAGGTTATATCCAAATTACTCAGGCAACCACAGATGAAGATATCCCAACAGTATTCAGATATCACGGATTCCAAGTTGTGGAAGATGGTACGTTCTTATCTGTTATGGGGCCTGCTCCTGGAGTTGATAATTCTCCAGATATTGATATCAATATCGATAATTGTGCTGTACTCAGTATGGTACCAAACACTTCATTTATCGTCAATAATGGTGGCGGCGTATCACTCACAATGATACAGCTTGGGATTAATGGAGCAGATTTTGCAGGAACGGTGAGTCTGCCGATTATCAACAATGTATCCAGCGCCGCAGGTAGTTCCAATTCAAATATGACCATCAATATTAACCAAATAAGTAATACTATCGGAAATTCATATACAATAAATAATGGATCCAATTCAGAAATGAATATTCAAAGCGACAATCTGAATTTTGGTGCAAATTTACCTGGATCGACATCCGTAATGATAAATAATCAAGGTAACATTAATTCCATGATAATCGGTTCAATTTCAATTAATGGCAACAATAGTAATGGAAATTTATATGGCATTGTCACAAGTGGGAATGTAGATATGAATGTTGGATCAATAAATGTCAATGGAAGTGGTATAGCTTTACAGGTTACGGGAGGGAGTGTTACGGGAAGGGTAGATAATTTGAGAGGACAAGGGAGTGATGTTATACAAAATTCCGGAAATATGATGATGGATTTCCAAATGATTTCAGCAAATAGTGCGGGGACTAATGGCATTTCAACTAGCGGTAACAATTTAGGTATCAACGTTGGAACAATAACTGTTGGCGCAACAGGTATTGGTTTGAATGTTACTGGTGGAAATGTAAGAGGAAGAATCGATAATATAATGTCTGCAGGAGGTACGGGAATTTCCAGTACGGGGACAACGGGTAATGTGGAACTTATTTTTAATGAGATAAACGTCGGACCGGCTCCAGGGTCATCTGCAACTTGTATTGCTTTCACTGGTAATGGCACGGGACGATTAATAGGTAATCTCATAAATACAAATAATTGTGCAAATGGAATTCTAGTAGGAAGTCCATCGAATCCAAATTCATTTTTGTCTTTGAGAGTAAATGATATACTATCAGGGACAGGAACACAAGTAATTAACGTAAGTAGTGCGGGCTCGGGGGGTTTGAATTTGGACTTTATCACATTAATTGCACAGAATATGACTAATGGCGGTATTATTTGTAGTTCAGGTCAAATAAATGTTCGTGGACAATATATGTCTGTTGGTTCGAGTGGTTCATTTTCTGGTACGAATGGTGCGATAACAGTGGCAACTAGTGCGGAATTCGAGGGAGATTTTGGGCAAGTGCAAGCGGGAGGAGTAGTTCTATCTATGAGTAGTTCAAAAGCTACCTGGTATCGTGCAGATTCCTCACAGGTTACAGGCTCGACTGCGTCAGTTGTTTACATCAATATGCCAGCAAGTGGGGCTGTTAATTATACGATTGGTGGTTATATGAATTCACCTGGTCAGTATGCAGTGGAATTTGATACAAGTAGCGGAAATGTGAGTAACTTACGAGTTTTGAGTTCAATATTTGTTTCAAATACGAGCTCCATCTTTTCGTCTATCGCGAGATCTATTATTATGCTTCCATCAATCGCAAATAACACAGCTCCAAATATCGCAACTATACCTCCAGCTTTTCTAACACAAGATGATGATGTTATGTAATAATAAATAACATTAATCGGATCATCTAATCTTCGTCATCGTCTTTGTAATAATAACAGGAAGCTAGGAGACAGAATCCAAATAGACTGCCTACGAAAAGTGCTATGCCCCATGATTGTAAATCACTTTCTTCTTTCTCACTGTCGGTCTTTTGCATATACAAAATAATTAAGATGATCCCAATAACTAAAATGACAAACAATACGACCAACATGCAGCAAACTAATTTTTCATTCATTACAGGCTCAACACCACCAATCATGAAATTCATTTATATTTTCTATCTATATAATTATTTTCCCTCTTAAAAATTCCGCACAAGCTTTAAAATGAGGTTGCACCTGGATCCATAATTTAGTTTCATCAGGATCGAGCTCTTTAATTATACGAAAATTAGTAGAGCTGCTATGATTCCAAATTAATTTTCGCAATTGCTCATCGTCCAAGTCTACTTTTTTTTGGATCATCTTTATTATATTGGTACAATGAAAATCAAATGCAGCTAATAGCATACTATTCTTGGATAGTGAACTATCAATTGTTTGTTTCACCAAGGGGTTAATTAACTGAAACTGTTCATATACATCATCATTATGCGAGAACCTAGCCAACCACCTTGAGATAAAATTATTCAACATCTTTAAATCTCCTCCCATGCCACCATAGCTTATTCTAATGACCAAACTCATTATAATATCTCTCTCCATTGGATCTAATTTCTTCACGATACTCATCAAATTCTTCTTCTGAAATTGTTCCCCTGAAAAGTCCGGTGGATCAAAATATTTTACCTCTGATATCAAAGCGATGAATCCTAAAATCCAACTATTAATATTATCATCAAATTGATATTTTTTGTTCGCCATCACCATAAGCCACGTGAGTGTCACAATTTCTTTATTCAAAATTGTGTCTTCCAAGCATATGATGAACAATCTCCGTAATAATTCAGCTGTTTGCCCCGCCTCCAACATATATTTCCCCGTTTCCATCGCCAATACTCTTTCGCCACGTCTAACACATTTCTGCAAATGACTCTTCATAATAGAAAGATTATCTTCCTTCTCTTCCTGTCCCAAGACAAACACTTTGGAATATTTTTTATCTATGCACATAAAAAGAGTCTCATTCATATTCTTAACAGCAACATGGGCTATCTGACTAATATCTTTTTCCCTTAGTTGGATATCGGCCAATTTATAATAAAAATGTGCTGTCGTCGTATCATAATCGAAATAAAAGAATGCGGGGAAATTTTTATTTTCATTAGTAAACAATGTTAGTTTCATTTTGTTCAGCATTAGATGATAAATTTAATATTAGATCTATCTTTATTCAATTTTTTATCATAAAAAATTGAAAGAGTGATTATATTAAATAGTCCTTTAGTGATGGTCATTTAGTATTTGCAAAATGGCCCGAGAGAGCAAGTCGAATTGGATGGAGGATTCAGCGGATTTTTCAGTGGAAGTCGGCCCCATTCAGTGTGTCCTTTGCAATGAATTTGTACTATTCTCTCATTTAAAACCACATTTGGAGATATGCAAGAAGGTTGTTAAGTGTAGATTTTGTTATGCAACTAAGGCTGTTGCTCCAGCTTGCACTCCTCATGCGGTAAAATGTCCCCTAAAATGGGTTAAGTGTGGATATTGCTCATCAGCGGTGCGATTGGGTTCGATCAGGCATCATGAGAAAGAGTGCCCGGTGTTGGATAAATGGGCGAATCGTTTTTGCTATTATTATGAAAAATATGGTGAGAAACTTTGTTATCAGATGGTTTGTGGAGGGAATAAGTTTGAACTGATAGATATGTCAGATATCTCGTGGGGGAAGATAGATTCATTCACCACGCTTAAACAAGCAAAAATGGGAAAATGCATTAGGAGGTTTCTGTTTGAGGTCCAAAGGCAGTCGAGAGTGGTTTGAGTTTTCGTTTATAAAAAATTTGAAATTTAAAGGATATATTAGGTGTATTAGTATTTTTTATGTTCAAAGGCATTGGCGCAATGAATTTTGCGTTTGCTTTATTATTGTGTGGTCAATTAGTATTTAGTCAATATGGCGAAATAGGTAATTCGTCAACTGGTGGTTCGTATGGAATGGAACAATTAACTTTTACTGAAACAGGTTACTCATCTGCAATGGAAGAAACTAGTTCTACGGAAACTGGCGTATCATTAAGTAATAGTGAAACAGGGGATTCAACTGGAACGGAACAACTTAGTTCTACGGAAACAGGGGAATCATCTGGGACACAACAATCAAGTTTTACTGAAACTGCTAAATCGTCAAGCTTTAGTGACACAGGGGGCTCGCCTGGAACGCAACTGTCAAGCTCTACTGAAACTGCTGGATACTCATCTGGAACGCAACTGTCTAGCTCTACTGGAACGCAACTGTCGAGCTCTACTGAAACTGCTGGATCCTCATCTGGAACGCAACTGTCGAGCTCTACTGAAACTGCTGGATACTCATCTGGGGCGCAACTGTCAAGCTCTACTGAAACTGCTGGATACTCTTCTGGAACGCAACTGTCAAGCTCTACTGAAACAGCTGGATACTCATCTGGAACGCAACTGTCAAGCTCTACTGAAACAGCTGGATACTCATCTGGAACGCAACTGTCAAGCTCTACTGAAACTGCTGGATACTCATCTGGAACGCAACCGTCAAGCTCTACTGAAACTGCTGGATCCTCATCTGGAACGCAACAGTCAAACTCAACGGAAACTGCTGGATCCTCATCTGGAACCCAACAGTCAAGCTCTACTGAAACTGCTGGATCCTCATCTGGAACGCAACAGTCAACTGGAACCCAACAGTCAAGCTCAACGGAAACTGCTGGATCCTCATCTGGAACTCAACAATCAACTGGAACAGGAAATATTTCATATGTTGTTGCATTAAATGATCCAACGGCTACCTATAACATCATAAATACATTATTCACAACTGTGATAATCCAAAATGCAATCAATGACGCCACGGCGAACGGCGGCGGAACTATCTACATAAAACCCGGAAATTATATCATAAACCAAAATATCGAAATATTCAGCAATATCACAATTATCGGCAGCCATCAGGACAAAACTATTATCTCAGAAAATTTTAATTCAATTCAAAAATTAGGATTATTTCGAATGGGATTATCGAATAATATTATCATATCAGATATTACGCTCAATGGAAATAATAATTCATTCGTGCCTTATGGAATTTATATCAAAAGTTGCATTGGGGTAAATCTAATAAATGTTACTGTTATGAATTTTCAGCAGGATGGAATAATTTTTATGGGATCTGCTGCGGGTTTCGCAGGGAAATTGAATGTTAGTAATTGTTTTTTTGGAAATAACTCGCGCAATGGTTTGTCAGTATTGAATGCCACATGTGTTGAAATAACAGATTCTCAGGCTTATGGAAACTTGGAGAATGGTTTTTCGTTGAGTTCCGTGGAGAATTTTATCATTAGAGCGTGTGTAGCGGAGTTGAATGGAATGGACTTAGTGGGTTCAGGCTATGCGATAAGGGGAAATAGTCAATTAGTGACTAATCCGAATGTTCTTGATGATAATTTTTCCTACAATAATAAAAAAAATGGCATATATATCGAAACGGTTGAAAATATAGTCATTAGTAACAATAATATTATCGAATGTATGTGCTTTGATATATCTAATTCAACGAATGTTCAATTGTTATCAAATGCGTGTCGCGGTAATGTTTTTAATAATGTGATACAGTCGACAATTTCAAATGTAGATAACATGTATAGTAGAAATTTTTGTAATCATGGGGAGAAGAATATACCATTTTATCTTCAGTTGGTGATTCTCTTAGTTTTATCGAGAAAAATTGAAATCGCGTCAATTTAAAATATCCTTTAAAAGGGAAAGGGATTTTACTTCGTGTGATGGGCTCTAGTATTTCCCATGTTGAGAAATCAGAAGTTGACCAGATGATTGAATATCAGCGTATGCTTTTGGGTTTTGTTGATCAGTATTTTGACGAGAAAGCTCCTCATAAAAGGAGAGAAGCAATGATAAATTTAATGGATAGGAGGAGAGATTTTAAGAGTAATGGGGACATAACATATATCAATAGTTGTGTAAGCACGCTTATTGAAGATACTAATTTGAGTAGGGATTGTTTGCTTCCGCCGAGGATTATAGTGGCGTATAAGAATAGGGCAGGTCTTTATTGTTATATTTCTGTTGATTTGCGCAGTTGTACGACGGAGAAGGTTGATGCATGTTCGGGGAAGATGCCAACAGTTTGGATAATGAGAACACGGGGGTTATGTCCATCACCATTACTTCCTTTGAACAGGAACGAAAAGACCTTCGTGGATCAAAATGGACGCCCAGTACGGTTACCGGGGAGAGAACTAATGGCAGCAATTAATAATAAATACCTATTTGCAAGAAGTTGGAACGGCACATGGGATGGAATTTTTGATATAATTCAAATTGACTCAAATGGCGAAGAAAAAATATTACGGACAATTAGTTTTCCAAAAATGAGTGGACAAGGGCTTTTTTATGCGTTAAATTTGTTCGATGGACGAGTATTCTTTATGATATTTTATGCAATGAGAATAAGTTTTGGTCCGGGTCGGGCGATTCATATGTCCAAAGGTTTACATACATTTATTATTGATTTTGAAACTAATTCTGAAAGATATATTGGCCGCTCAATATCGAATAATATCGAACAATTGATAAAAGAAGAAATATATAGTATGAATATCTTTTTATTGCCGCACGGTAAAGAAGAAATACGTGTTGCAGCAGATTTCATAACAAAACAGCAACCAATAATTTGTAGCGATGTATCGCTTATTATTGGGAACTACTTAGGTTGAAACCATTTTTCTCTAAAATATTCAATGCAGTCCGATTTAAATAATATCGCCCCTCATAACTCTTCACGATGCCACTAACAATATCTTTCACCATATTCCTAGCCTCTGCGCGTTCAACCAATTCACTCGCTTCCTTCTCACATATTTGCATTTTATGAAGATTATCTAATGGAGAATAATTTTTTATCGACGCTTCTTTAAACCAAAACAGAATCCTATCGATATAATTATTAACATTATGCTCATCGTTAAATTTATATTTTTCCCTCAAATCTTGTTCAACAACCACAGAACCATCCCTTATTATCCCTGGGATAATAGCCTCAGGCAACTTATTTGATTTATTCGATCCACAACATTTTTTGAACTTTCTCGAACTCCCACAATCACATTTTTGATTTCTTTTCATCACTTGAAATAACTATTAATCACAATACAAATTCCCTATATAATTTCAATTCAAATTTTTTATCTATATCTCTATATATATGATTGCTTATCAAGTAGTAACACGATCACAATATACATTTTTTGCCAGTGAAAAACAAATAGCATGTTTGCTTACTTTAAATGTTAAAACAAATGATAACCCTCACGAAGTAAATATCGTTGGAATATCTATCATTAAAATTTCTAAGAATAAGAATCTTGTGAAGGTTGTTGTGGGGACAGACAATCCAAATAATTCAGCCGCTGGAGGTGCTGGTGATCCAGCCGACCCAGATCCATTGAGGACGAATTCTTTACAAAACGAACAATTTAGAAAAAATATGAAACAGTATGGTATTAAATATTCTAAAGAGAAAGTTCTTCAGATTTTGAATGTTGAAGCTTCGACGGGAACTCCGGGGATTTACCGAATTTTTATATCTGCGTTGGTTTGCTGTGGAATAGACATAGATGCATTTTATCTAGGGGAAGATGCGTTAGATATTCCATTAGTCCGATGCAAATGTGCAGATAGAACATTTGAATATAAAGCCAATGTCGTTAGTGCTTTTATTCAGGTTCCACGGAAACAAATTAGTCAAGCGGTAGCAATATTAAAGAATATAAATACTGCCGTGCCATTTGATGAGAGTCAGTTGTGCATTAATGCTGATAATGTTGGTTGCAGTTAAAAAAATTGAAATATCTAATTGTTCAGATCTCCAGTAGAATTTGGGTTAGATGTAAAAGGATCCCCTATGGGAACTCATTCAAGCAAAGGTGCGCAACATGAAACTGTTACTTTAATCAGTGAGGCAAAAACCGAGATAAAATCTACGAAACCGGTGGACGATCATCAGCTAAGGTTAAAAAGCTTATATGAAGAAAATAATGGTGATGTTGTGATTAGGAGCAAATCTAGGGAATTTAAGGTTCATAGTACAGTTCTTAATATGGCTTCGGCGTTATTTAAGGCGATTGGGGGGGATTATATTAAATATGAAGATGAAACAGTGGATTTATTTTTACGATATGTTTATTATCAAGCTCCGTTGTTTGAAGGTGACGGGATGTGGGTTGAAATAACCATCGACGAAATAGAGAAGAAGAGACCGCTTCTGGAATTATTTGAGTTGCATAAGTTGACTCAGGGGAAAGATATTATTATTAAGCAACTTGATAAGTTAATAGAATCGACGACGAATATTTATAAATTGTGTCTGATTGCTAATTATTTTTCGTTCAAGGGGGAAATATTTTGGGTTCATTATAGGAAAAGTTTAATAAAATTACTGTTTGCAATCAATGAGAGAACGTTTTGGATGATTTCTTCGGGGATGCTAGCTGTTAAAGAGAAGGGTGCGCCGGTGAATTGCTACGATAATTTGCTTCCTGGGAAATACGGTCGCCCGGGAAATTATTTGAATTACTTGTGTTGTCAGCATGGGAAGATTAATCCGCATAATTTGAGGGATCCTGTAGCGAATTTGCGATGTAGGGAAACTGATAAAGTATGTTGTGTATCGTTTAGTGCAAGTTCGCAAGATGTTCCTGTGGGTGCAGAAACGAGATATTGTTGCCAGCATCGATCAAATATTCCGGAACAAGTTCTTCTGTTCGAAAAAGAGAAGACGAAGGGTTGTATTGATGGTGATAGTAAGATTGAATTGAATGATAAAGTGAGAGAGGATCTGATGCGAGACATGATCAGTTTTTTGAATTATCCGAAATAATGAAATTAAGAATCGCTGAGTGAGGGAAATATGGATGTTTGTTTATTAGATATGGCTAAGATATTATCAGGAGGCAATGTGGCTTTGTTGAAATTGAATAAATTGAAAGATGATATCAAGGGATTGGAGCTTTGTTTGGCGATTATTCAAATAGGGGTGAATGTGGCTTCTTCCATGTGTATCAAGTTGAAACAGAATAAATGTAAAGAGATTGGGATACAAACGAAATTATTTCATTTCGATGATACTGTTGAGGAAAATGATGTGATAAATTTGGTGCGAGAGCTAAATTCTGATAATAGTATCACGGGTATAATTTTGCAATTACCTATTCCCAAGAAATTATCTCAATTTAAAATTATTGAGACGATTGATTTTAGGAAGGATGTGGATGGTTTGACAAGTTATAATATGGGGTGTTTACTTTTGGGGGAAGCGAATATTATTCCTGCTACGAGTTGTGCGATATTGGATTTGTTGGATTATTATGAGATTGATGTTAGTGGGAAATTCGTTGTGATTATGGGGAGAAGTAATTTAGTATCGAAACCTACGGCGTTGTTGTTGCAAATGAGAAATGCGACTGTGATGAATGTGCACACTGCAACGGTTGATTTGGTTGAGTTTACACAAAGGGCAGAGATTCTCATTGTGGCATGTGGTGTTAAATCATTAGTAAAGCGCCATATGATTAGGAGAGATGCTATTATTATTGATGTGGGAATTAATAAAACGGACTCAGGTGTCGTAGGAGATGTTGATTATAAAGATGTTATTGACATGGTCAAGGGAATTAGTCCTGTACCGGGTGGTGTAGGGCCGTTGACTGTTGCGAATATGATTTGTAATACTTACAGGTGCTACAGATTACAAGGTCGCAAAATAGAAACAGAATAGCGATGTTTTACATCGCCGAGCGAAGCGAGAACTTGAAGAGTTGCACTGTTGCGAATATGATTTGTAATACTTACAGGTGCTACGGATTACTAACAAAAAACTGAAATCATAATATTAAGAAAATTTGTAATATTGAGTAAGATCACAATACGATGAATAATTATGAGATTCGAAAATTATTCACAGAGTTAACTTATTGTTTTAATTATGATGATCGAACAGCAAAAATATTGGATTCGATCACATTGCATCAGTCAAAAGAAATATTTGCGGAGATTCCAAATGGTTTGGTGACAGTATTATGTCATGAATCTGCAAAGAGGGGAAATTTGAGATTCGTCACGCTATGTTCTAAATGGCATCTGATAAAGAATAAAAATTTAATCTGTATGATGATGGCTATGGCAGCAGAAGAATGCCATCTCGATATCGTCCAATTTCTATTGAATGAATATAAATACAATGAAGGCGCAGATTTTTCAATTTCCGGATCACTTTTTCATTCAGAAGTGGCAGCTCTATCGCTTGTATTAACAACTGCATGTGGTATACCATGTTTTAAAAATGATAAAACTATACCATCCCAAATGTCAGCAAAAGAGAAATCTATTCGATTAGCTTTGGTCAAAGAGATTATGAATTGTCACATAGGCACAATAATGAATGATTTGAATGTTCCGCAAATTTTAATAATTCACTGCTGCAATTTGGGATTTGTAGAGATGATAAAATATTTTATAGAAGAGGTGAAATGCCATCCACTATACCCTCACTTGGGGAGAGATCATGATTATGGATACTTCTGTTATGTCGCATCAATCCATAATAGAAGGGTCGTTGGTGAATATTTTTTTGATAGAGCTTTAGAAGAAGTAAAACAATCCAAGGAAAAAGATGCATGTATCCAAGCTTTTTTAATTCGAATTTGGAATATGTATTCATCAGTGATGCCTTTGAACTTTTTATTGATTTATAATATAGGAAGTGAAAGAGTGATTGACAAGACATCATTTCAAATTTGTTCAACAAAATATTATTTTGAAAATTTAACAATATTTCAACATTTCCCCAATGTAACGGATTTTTTCTTCATGGAGGCGAAGCGTTTGGGAATATTAGATCAAATAAATGTTTCTATATATATTCAAACTGCAATTAATCTATCATATGTGAAACATTTTGAAATTGGAATAGTTTTTAATCGGGGAGAAATAAAGAATATGGATTTTATTAAAGCGCATGTCGATCCGGTGAAAAACTTTTGGAGATGTATGATGTTGGATTTTCGTGGAGCAAGAATGGATCTGGTGGAGAATTTTGATCGAGGAATGTTTATTCAGTGTAGGACAGATTTCATGATAAATCTTATGGAGCTTGTATTCGAAAATGGGAGAAAGATTAAGAAACCCAGTGGAACGAATATAGGTTTGTATAATTTGATTTTTGAATATTGTGTTGACTATTTGAATGACCGATATGATTGAGTTTATGCTGCAGATTGTAGAATGGTAAAATAGAACCAGAATAGCTATGCGAATAAAAAAAATCCTTATGATTAAAGATTGAAATAGTGAAATGATTGAAGTGTTGTTTATATTTGGGGCATCTTAGTTGTGATGGCTGCGGAATTCAAAAAGAATCGCATTCCAGATCCCGGGGACATTGTCGTCCCTGGATTTTCTGATCTCTTTCTCCGGTTATCAGCAGTGACTTTTCTCGTTGCTCCATTGAGTGATGAAGAAATATCCCTATTGCTGACAGCCATGGCAAAATTCTTGCCCTATTATCGAAGCATCATCGAACAGTTGTTAATGGAACGAATAAATACTGAATCTTTGGCGATTTGGTTGAGGTTTAAGGCAAGCGGTGATGCGAATGTTGTTGGGTTTTATGCAAAGTACAATAATTCGGAATATTTTAAACTGGCTTATGAGATGGGAGAAAGGTATCATAGTGCTTTTGCTCTTGGGAAGAACTCAAGTTCATCGAAATTTGCGCGAGATTATGGAGAGGGTGTTCGAGGTGCTGCGAAAGAAGATTATTCAACGGAAACTCTAAAATTCCTCGAAGGCGCATGTCATGCTGGCAATCCCGATGCTTATAACGTTTTAATCCCATACTTCTTGGAATACAAGAAAGATTACACTATGAGTATAAAGTTAATTTGTGAGCGGCTCCTTCTTGGTCCAAGGTTGAGTGATAGGACAATCTCTTGGTATTCAGAGTGTGAGCATTTTATGAAAACTGTATTCTTTTCTCAAGTATTCGGATATATTGAAACTCTTCCGATTGCGAAGGCGTGGTTGGCGCAAGTTTGTGCAACTTATATCGCAGTTGAAGAGCAAATATTAATAAAACAAATGATGCGCCATCATTATGTTTATGAGGAACAAGAGGGCGTGTGTTGGGAGAAAATGGAGTATACGCATCATAAAGAATTTCTTACTGGGATCTTAACACAGATTGTCGCAGACTTTGGTCGAGAAGGTCTGAAGATGATCACTGACTATTATTCTGAATCGAATAACAAAATGCTCACAGCAGAAATTCTGTTATTTCTCGGAACGTGTATGGTGTCTTCTGATCATACTTCAGAATCGTATCTCATTAAAGATGACAAAGAGGCTTTCCAAATGGTTCTCCAAGCTGCAGAATTGGGGAATCGATCTGCGTACAAATTATTGACACAAAGCAATCCCATGTTCGACCGCGATGAAATAATGTGCGATCTATTTCGAGAATTGTCACTAAACAAAAGTAGCCTTCAACCAATCGGAAATATTTGATCTGTTTGATGCACAAATTGCGGCTAATGCTGGATCTAAATTAATTATTTCTTCCACCGCAGGCTCATCAGGTGCTTTCTTCTGATCCGCTTGATCTGATTTAACTTTCCATGAATGATACACATTAGGCAATTGCAAACTCAAATCATTAAATCTCTTCTGCATGCGTGCCCATTTATTTATTCGAATCGAAATCATACGTGTAGTGGCACCGGAGTGCTTCTCGAAATATTTTTGGGAAAGATTCGCCACATTACCCATTTGAGATGGGTCCTTCAACCATGCTTCCATGAAACGTAATTGATTTCGAAATGCGTTATATCTGTAATAGCAAACAAGCTCATACCCTGCAGCAACACTCATTTGAGTCTTCTAATCATGCAAACATTTTTATGAATTCAAGAAGCTATCCAATTTTCAATTTTTTGCTAAAAATTTGAATATTAATCTTGAAAGATCTTTTTTTAAGAGAAAGAAGCTATTAGATAATGGACAAATTAGAGGATTTGAGTTATGAAGAATATGAAGTGAATGACGGAGGGTATATAGAGGGGAAATATAAAACGTGGTATTGCCACATTATAAAAAAATATGATATGTATCAAAATTACGTTGGTTATGAAAAAATTAGGGGGACGGTTAAAGTGAAATGTTTTTATAAAAATGGTGTGTTGCATGGAAAGTATGAAGAATTTGGTAGAGATGGGAGGGTTAGGGTTAAATGTGAGTATGTCGATGGAGAGATAGTGGGGAAATTTTATTCCGTGGAGAATAATTTGTTGGAATATTATGAATCGGGGGAGGGCGTTCATAAGGAGTTTCATTCGAATGGGAGGGTGAGTGTTGTATTTGATTGTGACGAGAAGAAGACTACTCCGAATGGTTCGTATAAAGAATATTTTAGTGATGGCACGTTGAAAAAATCTTGTGGTTATTCGAAAGATGGGGTGATGATGGGGCCATTTGAGGAATTCTATGATAGTGGGAAGGTGAGAAGATGTTGTTGTTATCAGGAGGGAGTTCTTCATGGAGCATATTTTGAGCATTCTTGGACAGGGTTAAAAATGATCGCGTGTGGATATTCAAAAGGATTACTTCATGGGAAGTATGAGGAATGGTATGATGAACCACATACTTTCGGAGATACTAGGAAAGTGGTAATGAATTTTATTAATGGTTGTCCTTTTGGTGAATATAAAAGGTGGAATTATCGAGGAGGGATAGAATTCGAATGGGAATATGAAGGGGGTGATTCGTTTAGGAGAAAGAACTGTAGGGGGTATAATGAAGATGGGAAGGTTGTAGTGGAGTGGTCTGATTTAGTTGATGGTTATAGTATTATTCCAAATAAAAAATATATTTCGCAAATCACTTCGGAGAGATGGTTCTGGGAATATTTTGATAATCATCGAAATGAAGATTCGAGTTATGCTGACGAACCCGAGTGTGAGTTGTTCCATAGAGTTATTGGCGATGCATATAAAAAAATGAAAAATAAAATAGATTCAGGTATTAGTTTTGTTGATGTTTTGTGTGATCGATTCAAAAAATCTGTTTTGTTAGATGAAAATATTATTGAAGTCTGGGCTCCGTGTTTGGTGAAGAAATTTATTTTTCCTGATATTGCAGCGTATATGCTTATTTCTATTGAGAAAGACGCTGTTAAAACCTTGTTGGGGTTTAATTCGAAGGGATTAATTGTATCGGGAATTGCATGTGGTGTGGTAAAGAAGATTGTCGATGATGAGGGGAAGTCATATTCAACTGCGTCGATCAAAATTGTGAAAGATTATGTTTTGCCACATAGAATTGAATGTTGTGTTGGAGATATTATTAGTCATAAAAGAGGGGGGATTCCAGTTTTCAAAAATAAAGAAATGTGTTATTCATGGTTGATTGTTCCGTAATATGTAGCAATAATCCATGATCAATTCTGCCAAATCGCGACAAAATCCTGCGTTGGTGAACGCGGTTAAAAAATTATTCAAGATTATTTTACTATGTTTGAATCCATTCAATTTATCTAATTCTTGGCCAACTTTGTACAGTTGATAGCATCGAATATAATTTTCAGTGAGATTAGGATTCAATGCTACTATAGTAAATATAGGTGGAACTAGAGCGATTGGATAGCCCCGCAGCAAAGATATTTCCATATAATTTAATATTTCTCCAAATTTTCTGTCATTGGGACCACTCGTGGTTAATTGATTTCTTATCCACGTTTGACTATCCCGCATAGTGATTTTATATTTTTTAATTAGATATTCTGCTATTTTATTTCGTTTACGTATATATGCGTCCAACAAAAAATATTCTCTGATTGTAATTTTTAGTCTCAATCCGGTGTAAAAGAATTCATGCAAAATTTTTAAAATAACAATTGCATTATCTTCATCAATGTTACTTCTGATACATATGCGGAATGAAATTACCTGGTGATGTGTTGGTAATGGATTATCGGGACGTTTAATCAAGACATCACTATCATATAATTTGCAAAAAGTGCGAACGCAATCAGGATTCATAGATTGAATAACTTTAGTAAAAATATTCCAATAATAATATGGATGACAATGTTCATGCATATTGAAAAGATTTTCTAAATTTTTCGTCATGCCGTTTAGAGCTGCGTGACAGGTCAAAAGATTTAACATGCGAAATGAATCCATCGTGTAGTATCGTTTCTTTGGATGAATTCCATCACGTATTGGAAAATTATCTATATAAAATTTAATGAATTCAATATCGTTCGAAAGGATTGTGTCAAATAGTTTCGAAATTATACGACTATCTGCATCCAACCATGAAATTGTTTTTATTACTTGTGATATACATTGATGATTTTTAATTTGTATCAGATCAATTAACTCTAAAAGTTTGGAGCTCATCGTGTGGTGATAATATTGTATATAATGTATTTAAGCAGATGATATATCAATTTTAAAAATTGAAATAATTAATTAATGTGATGTCTTTTGAAGATGTTGTTTTTGTAGATGCAATGGACGATCCGGTTTTGCATAGGGAAAAAATCTATGTGGGGAAGAAACAACATGAGGTAGCGTTATTGATTGAGGGAAAGACGTTATTATTGGAATGCGATAAGAAAATAATTTTTGCAGTAGATTATGATGATAAGGTAATTGAGTTACTTAGGAAGATGAATTATTCGTCCTATGTCAAATCATTTCGGAAGTTGATACAGGAATTCCTTACGATGGAGGCACCTCCTCCTCTACCTAAATTTCGAGTAAAAGATTTGAAATTTTTGCGTGACGCTCAACGACATTTTGACAAAGACGTTAAATATCCTTTGATCAAACATGTTTTTTATAATGAGGAGGAGAACAAAACTTTGCAAATTGATATTTCTGTCGCGAATATATTAGATGATTCATTCTTTTTGAGTTTTCAGGGATCAGTTCAAGGTCAAGAGTCAAGATATTTCAATTATCATCAATTAAGGAAAGAAAAAGTGAAAGATTTTATGTATGCTTATGATTTTTGTTCTTTGAAGAGAGATTTAAAAAAATATACCGGGAAAATGTTGGATGTATTTTTGGAATGGGGTGCTGTAATGAATGATTTGTTTAGGGAGGAGATACCTGCTGGATTGGACGCTGATGATGAGAAAAATGTGCGATTTAAGATTGAGAGTTATGGTGAGAAGAAATTATTGGTTGTGTTATTTAGGCCGAATATGTTATTGACTGTTGAATTAGGGAATAATGGAGAAAAGAAATTTGATAGGAGAACGCTCAATGCGATGTGGGAGACGGTGTTTGCATTAAAAGTTGGGGAACCACTCGAGTTTGATTCTGTTCCTAATAGCGTATGGAACGGATATTCAATTATGACGTCAGATGGAAAGACTGATTTATTCTGTGGAACTATTAAGAGTGCTAGTGGTGAATTATTTAATGTTAGGGAAGAAATGGAGATAGACAAGTCAATCGTCCTTCGAATATTCATTTCTTCGCTGAAGAATAAAAATGTTGTATTCGCATTTTCTGAAGTTTTAAAAATATCACCACGAGATTTCCTTCATTATATGCTAATTGAACAAATTGAGCCAATTATTAGTAAAAAAATTAGATTAATGATAGCAGCTCTTGGTTTGATTTTTAAATCTATTGACGCATGTCTTTGAGTAAAAAAATTTGAAAAATTAAATGTTAGAATCATGTTTAAAACGGAATGGAGTAGGAGATTTGATAATGAGCGGATCATCTTTGTTGAGAGTTTTCGAACAGATATTGGGGTGTGAGGCTTATTTCGAAGACGATGATGACGGATTGGACCTGGCGAAAGAATTGTTGCGTCAAAGGGCGAAAGCAATAAGGGAATATGAAGGCGGAACGTTTGTTCATGAGATTGAGACGTTGTGTATCGAACGCGTTTATGCAAATCAGATATATGATTATAAAGATTCCAAAAAGGGTGCACCATTCGAAACAGTTTTAAGTTATAATGATATGGTGGAAGAAGATGAAGCTGATGAGGGAGAGTGAAATTCTCACATGGGGTGTTGGCAAACTAATTCGGCTGAATGAAATGTTTCCGCGGAGGTAATTTGTTTTACGTAATGTTGATGACAACGAACCGCGTCCATGTCATACTCATGCCAACAAGTGAGTTCGGAGACCGGTGAGCCATCGAAATGAACATCAACAATATAATATTTTTTGGCCTGCAATTCGTTTTCATATATTCTGATCACAACAACGATAATAACTTTTTCTATCATTCCCGTGTATTGCTCCCGTTGAAAAGAAGAAATCTTAGTTATTTTCCTAAAATCTGGTTCTACCACCGATTTCTCATCTGCTTCATAAAATTGCAGAATATGTTCAAGAAACAGTACTTGCGCTGCAAATAATTTTGAGTAATATTGCATAATATTCAAATCTGTTTTTTTTATCTTTGGTAATAGGATTTTTGATTTGCAAAGTAGATATAGTTGTTCCATAGTTGCCCCGGGAAGAAAAGATGGATGTTTTTTTAATAGTGTGCTTTTTTCATGGTTATTAATTACAGCAAATAATGTGTCTAGATTAGTATTAGTTAGAGCTATTGTCGCGAGTTGTTCTTCGGAAAGGGGAAGTGCATCATCTGAGCACACCCCCGATGTCGTCTCAGAAAGAATCGCAGGTTCAACCATCTGCACCTGCCATACCAAAGATTTTTATAAAAGAACAAACAAAAACTGTTTAATTCAATTTTTCAAAGGGGGTGTAAAAGATAATCATACTCCATATAAGTCATATTATCTTTATACAATTTCGTTCTATAATTCTTCAGCGATATGGACTCGATACCCAACAATAAATCTTCTATATTCTCAACACCATCTATTTTCTCCGGAGAACCAAGATTTTTCTTCAACAAAGTCATTTTCTTATTAAATTCATCTGAAGTATATCGGCAACAAAAAATAATTATCGTCACGAATCTTGTTGGATTTGTTTCGACAATTTTCTCAATGATTGAACTTAATTTCGTCTCTTTCGTTTTATCTAAGAGATCCAAATGCGTAGATGGGTTATTAACTAGCGATATTCCTTTTTTGAAAAATTTCTCTGAAGCTTTGGGGTAAATGAGTGAGCCAACCAGTTGACCAAAATCACAATCGATATAATCAATGTTACTTTTTTGATGAATTTCTCTCGCTTTGAGATTGTTGAAAATTATTGATTTAATCGTCTGCGTGGATGCTGAAGTTTTCTTTTGGGTTTTCGTGTCGTATCGGTCGACTAAGGCGGGCATTTGATAGATCCCCGTACGGAAACTATCATTGTCGTCAGTGAATGATATATCGGGGCAAAACCCAATTGGGGCAATATTCCCGCTATATAATGCGAAGGAGAAATCTGATGGTCGATTTAAACAATTGGGGTTGACGTCAATTTCGTTATTTAGTAAATATTCGTCGAGATATTGCGAATCTAATTTGTCTCCTGAGTCGAACTTTGATATATTTGAATCTATTTTGAGATCATCTTTGAGTGTACTTAATGCAATCAACCATGCCTTTCCAAGATTATGATTATTGATCATCATTACAGAATTTTGACTCATCATTATGACACGAACATTCTTGGGCAATTGAAATATCGCTCCTTCGAACCCACCATGAGCCATCATCGTATAATTCAAGTGTCTAGTCATTTATTTTCGTTCTATCTATATAACATATTTGAATAAAAAATTGAATTATCAAATTTTTCGTAGTGAATGAATAAATGTTATCAAGAAGAATGATGCAGATCAAATTGGAGGGATTTAGGATACTTTTACATAGAGTTAATGGTGAGGATGCCACGTATCTTCTTCCTGTATATTCGTTTATTTGTGAATGTAATATTAAAATATATTTAATGGATATGGATCTTTGTATATTTAGACCTAAATATTATAAAAAATATAATGAGCTTCGGGAAGAAAAGTTATCGTTAGCAGAATATGAGAAAAGGATGCCATGTGTTAGTCTTACACCAGATGAAAAAAAAGGTTGTAAAACACACCCGAGAGTCGATTGTTGGACAATAACTGGCTATAATCCAGCAGTAATCTATCTTGAAAAAATATATTATCAACCACAAACCTCTCAGTGTTGGGATGAATTATATGAATCACTAAAAATTGCTGAAAATTTTGAAATATATTGGATATCGGCATTTGCGATCGATTATTGGGCGACTTGTCAGTATGGTTGGTTTCAAGGAGGAACAGTGAATTTCAATCTTACGCGCCAAGGGAAAGAAAAATTTATGTTAAATGCTAGAGAAACAAAATTCTTAGGGAGAATTCAAATGGAAATGGATAAATTACAAACGGAGGTCTATGGTGAATTGACGAGATATGATGTTATTAAGCCTTTGGTGAATATAGTGTGCGAATATAGTAATTCGCCTTTACATACGATGGGGAAGATAATAGAACAGTTAAAACACGATATTGTCAAATATACATGAAAAAATTGAAATTGTAAATTAATATTGATTGCATTAATTCTTCGTGGTGTAACAACGAAAATGAGTTGTATATTGTGTTGTTTGACATGTGTTACCTGTTCATGCGATGTGAAAATATGTGAGAGAATGGCTAAATGCATTTCTATTTCGTTAGTTGTGCTTTTCTTCTCTTTGTGCTTTGGGATAGAGAATCTGTATTTTAATCCGATTTTCGTCGTGATTGGCACTTGGGTAATTTCTCTTGCGAACCTATTGAGCTTTCCGCAACTTATGAGGCTTTATTATGGGAAGGAGATGACATATGATGATCTGTTATCATCAAATAATGTGGCGAAATCTGAAACATTGATGGGGAAGAAATTTTTGTTCATTCAGAGTTTTACTCTATCGTTTTATCTGGCTTGTATTGCGACGTATATTGTCCTATATGTAAGTATGCCTAGTTCATTCCAGGAATTTCTCATAACTTTTGCTAGTATATGGACAACATTTGGTCTTGGATTCCGAATCATCGGAAAACCAGTAATGTGGTATTGTCGCTGTAAATATTCGAATGCACCTATAGATAAATTTGAAAAATTAAATGTTTCCGTGGTGGGTATACCTATTGATGAAAAAAATGACACAATTCAAACTGGAGGGGTTTAGGATATGTGGCGATAGATATGTTTTTCCAATATATTCTCACACATGCGATTGCAATATTAAAAAATATTTGAGGATAGATAGTTATGAATTATTAAGGCGACAGTATTACAAAAAATATATTGAACTTCGCAAAGAGAAAGTATCTATGACGAGTTATATTGCAGGAATGTTTCGTAGAAATCCAGTAGCGGAAAATTGTGAAAATCATCCCAGATTGGAGAAAAATCGGCTAACTTGTGAAAATTATAATGAGATTGAGCACGCGTATTTCGATAATATTCATTTGAGAAAACAATTGGATAAAGCAGAAGAATTTTATAAATCACTGGAGATATCTCCAAATTTTGATATTTGGTCTTGGTTGGGGTCAGTTGCTGCAAATTATTGGGTTGCTTGTCAGTATGATTGGTTTTCCTTGACGAAAAAATATAATTTGTCTCCTCAAGAGAAAGAAGTGTGCATTGCAGAGGCTTATGAGACTAGATTATTAGCGAGGATCGATAGTACAATGGAGAAATTTCGAGTGGAGATATGTTGTGGTTTAAAAACGAGTAATATTATTTTGCCGTTGATCAATATTATATGTGATTATGCAGATTCGCCTTTATTTGCCGTGGGGAAAATCATTAAGCAATTCAAGAATGATATCGTTGAATACAGCAAATTGTGATAAAAATTGATATTCTCATCGTATGTAACATTTTATAAATCTACATATGTTTGAATTTGATGAATAATCAATGTTATATTTGCTATGAAGATCGGGGGAAAATGATATCGCCCTGCGCATGTAAGGGGTCAATAAAATATGTTCACATTCATTGTCTGAAGCAGTGGATAAAAATAAACCCACTGTATCAAAAATGCATGATATGCGGAACGAATTATAAATTAAATTCTGCAATATACCGATGTTTGAAACGGTATTCGATCACTAATATTATCATTAACTGTTTCCTAATTTGGTTATCAATCACGAACAATTATCTTAACGAAGATTTTATGAGAAGTCACTGTCCTGAACGAATGAATGACTACATAGTTCATATATTTATTTCGTATTTTCCATTACGCATGATATATTTCTTCTTGGAATCATTTATTTGGCTGGTGTGCATCTCCGGACCGATAAAAATAAATTCGATACTCGGTATAAAGTTCTTCACTAATTTTTTTGACTTAGAAAGGGTTTTATTAACATGTGCTATGGCAAATCTGAATATCATGTCTTCTTATCCATTTCAGTGTGATATTGACAGTAATCCTTTTACTGGATTTCACTACGTGATGGGTGTGGTTACAATATTTATTTTCGCTGGATCAGTCAGAAAATGTTTTCGATATAATATGAAAACGTTCAAATATTTGATTCTATGAAAAGATTGAATTTATTATTCTATATCCAACGTAGACTTAGAATAATTTAATTATGTCCATGAAGCGATGTATTTTAGATTTGCAAAAACTGCTGAAAGATAAGAATCCATTGATACCGGTCCCAGCTGCTGAAATTCATCAGCTTAATTATGAAATAGATCAGATAAAAAAAAGCTTGGAAAACATGGATTTAATGGGGCAAATTTTGATGATTAATAAGTTTTCCATGATGGAAGATCGATCTATTCGAGATAATAAAATAACAGTGGTACAAAGTGAGAATAAAACATCGAGTGAGATTATGAACGTTCGATTAAGTAGAATTATTCATTTGGTCAAAATGAATAATGAACTTTGGGTTGATATTAAGAAAAATAATATTGAACGAGAGATTTTAAAACGGTTGACGGACGATTTTTCTAATGAATCTAAGATATTGCTTAGAAATTGGAGCTGTAAAGATGATATATATAAGCAGATAGATATTTTGATAGATTATAATTTGGATAGCAATTTTAAGAAAGTAAGAATATTTAATTCGAAGGAGTGGGTGAAGTTTCAGGAGTATAAAAATAAATCGAAGATTAAAATGGACATTGGGTGTAATTCTTTTAGGGGGCATTCAGGTTATTTTGATGGAAGAACTTATTTATATCAGGATGTGGTGCATGTAATTGATACAGAAATTGATAGTATTATCGTACCTTTACATTCAAGGAATTTACTGGGTAAGGATGATTTTCTAGAGAGCTATCTGTTGATTGCAAAAGGTGATATAATTGTGAATGTTCTTCATTATGCGAAAGATAGAGGGGAAATAGTAACAGAAAACCGGTATTGGGTACATCCAGGGTCAGACCGTTATTATCATAAACATCTCCTTCTTTGTAATGATAAATTAGTTATATACTTTAAGGGAATAAATTCATATAGGCATAATCATTCAATAATTTTAATAGATTTGACTACGATGATACCAAAAAATTTATGCGCCGATTTATGCCGATGTGGTTTATTTGATCAGATTGAAAATATGGAAATGTGGGAGATAAGAGATGAAAACGTTATTAATGTGATGGTCGATATTCTTCAAAAGATGTTAGTTATGATTGCCATTCCGTGTGTGAGAATGATATGTGAATATCTGTAGATTTATGCTGTGGGTTTTAGGGGGAAGAGATATTCGTGTGAGCCCACTAGGTAATATGTTCCGTGTTTTCCGAAACTTCGAATTCCGCCAACTTTGTCTTTGCCATGGAGTGCTTCGAGCCTGTCATATAGCCAGATTGTTGTTATTTTTTTCGTTCGAATAGTGAATAGAGTGCTTTTCTCTTCTTTCTTGACGATTGCGAGAACGTCAATTTCGGATGACATTTTGGTTTCGGGAGCAGCTGCTGCGGCAGCTGCTGCAGCGACTGCTTCATATTCATATTGGAACGTAAATTCTCGCGGGATCCCATCGACGGGGATCATATGCTTGACAACTTGGGTCGCCATTGCTGAAACTCCAAATAATGATTGCAATAAATAAACTACTGTGCAATCATTCATATTTTTCAATTTTTTACAGAAAATTGAATCAAATATTCTTTGTTCTATTCAATTCACTTAGCTATAAACATAAAATGAGTCTCCTTTGGGATTCCGCTGTCGATGGCTATTCATTCAATCATCCCAAAATTTCATTCGGGAGTTATAATTTAATTGAACCAGCAGATGATGAGACAAAAATGACTTCGTTGGTAATGGAAATAAAGTATCCCAAAGGATCTCGTGCGGGTCAAGCGAATAAGGGTGGATGTGGATTTTTGTCCAATCCGAAAAGTTGTTTCCCTGCAGTTGAGATGGGTTTTGAATATAAAGTTTTATTTGCCGAGGGGTTTGATTTTGTTCTTGGGGGGAAACTTCCTGGATTATATGGAGGTGATGCGGGAGCTTGTGGGGGGAAGAAAATAAGTAGTGGATTCTCATCGAGGGTTATGTGGAGGAAAAGTGGAGAGACGGAATTATATCTATATATACCAGCGCGTCAGCACACTGATCTAAAAAAAATAACCACCCATCGAGATAAATTTGGGAGTTCAATTCCCGTGAAAGACTTTTGCTTCAAGAGAAATACGTATCATAAAGTGAGAATATATTTAAAATTAAACACTCTCAGAAACCTCGATGGAATGATCAAATTATATATCGATGATAAATGCTATATTGATTATCAAAAAATGAATTTCGCTGATTTAGCTGATCAGAAGATTAATGGAATATTTTTCAATACTTTCTTTGGGGGACAGAGTGATGAGTGGGCGTCAACGTTGGATACATATACTCGATTTAAGGACTTTAAGTTGTTTATAAATTAATATGGTGTCGTAGCGTAATATTCGGCGAACTGAGGTTGTCCCCACCGAATAGCATTCCATAGACTCTCAACATCACGACCAATATTATTCATCTCTAGGAAGATACTCTTAATATCAGTTTTTGAGAAATAATAATTGATCATTTTCAGATGATCGAACAAATTATCCGTTGGAGGAAGTTTGTTTCGAGCATAATATCGAATAAGTTCGAATGACATTTCTTTCAAACAATCCGTACAGGAATCTGCAAGGTCATGCAACTTCTTGATAATACGACCAATGTAATGATTCGTATGATGATCCAAAGCAGTCCGTAGATAACTTCCCACGAGTTTTTCGGATAATAATCCATGGGAAACCATTGCTTCGAACCATTTCGCCTTTCTGACATACTTGGCCATCTCTGGATGAATCAATTTTGCACCGGGGGAATATTTTTTTGATCAATTTGAAAATAAAATCTTGAGGAGGATACTTCAATAATTGTTCAATAATTTGATCCTCTATGCCTTTGCCTGAGATCCTCGCGATAATTTCTTCTATGCATAAAACACGTTGATGATAGATATGTTTGTCTTTTTCCGTTCGATAATTTTCAATGTTATGGTCGAACAAGAAAAAGTCCGTTTTGAAGTAATCAATGATGTTCGGGTTTTGATCAATAGGGTGAATGTTCGATTCGTATAGATCGAGTGCTTGTTTAATGTACGCGGGGGTTGAGAACCAGGAGCTGAATAATCGAATGAGAAAATAGTGGGGAGAGAATTCGTCCGGGTATTTTCCGAAAATTTTTTGATAGTATTTTACATTGGCTAGATATATGTCTAATTTATCCAGTTCGTGGGGTGGGTACATGGTGGGAGAGACTGCGTAGATTCTGTCAAGGACCAAGCCTTCGAGAGTTATGGGTTTCGCAGGAGGTTGTGCTTTTGGGGCGATTGGAGCAGTTCCTCGGTTGAAGATAACGAGAAAAGCTAAACAGGTGATACAGATTAAGTATAATGCGATTGCAATCTTTGCTTTTATTAGCTTATAATCAGTCAAAAGCGTCTCATATTTTGTTTTCAATTTCGCCTCATCAGATTCTTCAATAACTGGTACCTCTTTGACGGGGGTACAAGGAATTTCTGATTTTTCAACAGATGTTGACTCCGTTGCCATTGGAAAAAAGCCATACTTTAAACAAAATATGATGGGCCCTGCAGTATAAAAGAAAATCAATTTTTCGTATCGTAGTATGAGGCAAATTCGGGTTGCTTCAAACGAATTGCATCCCACAGATTTTTAACCTCACGACCAAGATTATTCATCTCCAAACTCACGCTCTTAATATCCTCTGTGTTGAAATGATAACCAATCATTCGAAGCTGACCGAACAGATTAAAATCATCATTGTCCGGATAAATCTTCTTTTCCACATAGTATGCAATGAGTTCTAAAGACATTTCTTTCTTGACATAAGGGAGTTCACTTAATTTTGTGATAATATATCCAATATAATGATTCGTATGATGTTCAAGCGCAATTCGCAGAAAATTTCTTACGAGGGATCCAGACACAAAACCTTTTGAAACCATTTCTTCGAACCATTTCGCCTTCTTAGCATATTGGGCAATACGCGGATGAGCTAATTTTGCTCCGGGATAATATTTTTTCACCAATTTGAAAAGGAAATCTTGGGGTTGATGCTTCAATAATTCAGTCAGAATTTCATCCTCAATGCCCTTGCCAGAAATCCTGCTAGTAATCTCCTCAATGCAAGAAACTCGTTGATTATAGAGCATCTTTTCGTGTTCAGTTCGATAATTATCGATGTTATGATCAAACAGGAAGAAGGAATTTTTGAATAAAGTGATGACATTGGGATTTTGATCTAGGGGATGAAGGTTTGTTTCGTATAAGTCGAGTACTTTTTTGGTATACTCAGGTGTAATTTCATCCCACGAATCCAATAAGGTATCAAAGAATGTGCTAAGATGAATGGAGCGGGGGTATTTCCCGAAATTTTTGTAATAATATTTTACGTTTGAGAGATATATGTCTAACTGATTTAGATCGTGAGGGGGCTTTAAGTCGTTATTCGTAACGGATCGGATTTTGTCAAAGACTAATTCTTCGAGAGTTGGCGCTTTGACCGCGATCGGAACTGGAGCAGGAGGAGGAACAGGCATGAACCATGCATAAATTCCGAGGTAAAGCCCTGCCAATAGTAATAATACTGACACGCGCTTTCGAAATTCTAGATGGTCTGATGAAAGTTTGGAAATCTTTTTTTCATATTCTGCTTTCATTTTATCCAGTTTTGATTCGGCAGATTCCACCTCAGCAGGAATACATGGACCGGCAGCAGGGGGTTTCTCAGATTGTGTTTCCGCAGACATTACGAAAACAAAGCTAACAAATACCAAATACAATAGGGCCTTCAATAAAAACGAAATTCAATTTTATTCCATATACGTAAATAATTTTTTCATAAAGACATTTCCGTTGCGGTTTGCATAATTAAGAATACAACGTTCCGTTATCTTTATCCCACATTTTTTAACGATGAAGTCGATTATCTTATTATGGCCGGATGTACACGCATTTTCTAAACACTGTTCATCTAATTGCATTTTATATTCTTTCGATATTTTCTTTATCAACACTAAGTTATCCCCGAGGCAAGCAGTCCTCAAATGTTCAATCGTAGGTGCATTATTTTTATGCAAGGATGGCATCACTGTAATGCCATACTTATAACACATCAAAATACAATTATCATCTATTTTCTCGACAGCCTTCATTATGTCAATCATTTTATAATCATTTGGTTTACATGGAGCATTATTTATTTCTAAAATCTCAAATAATT
>Ga0207047_1002_pt1 | contig 83815 bp, 80 predicted proteins | sample Alteio_BWMinCont_67_FD_153302 | JGI IMG/M metagenome (GOLD analysis project Ga0207047, IMG submission 153302) | Enriched cells from forest soil in Barre Woods Harvard Forest LTER site, Petersham, Massachusetts, United States -... | ecosystem: Environmental > Terrestrial > Soil > Temperate forest >...
TGAACACCGCGAAAATATTTCAAATCTTCATCTGTGATATTTTGATTTGGGATCTCGATAGAAAACAATTGACCGAACCGCGACGTGAGATCTTTATATTTATCGTCAGATCTCAAGCACCGAAGCAATTCAGATGAAGGCAAATACGACAAACATAAAGCAATAATAACATCCGCCATTTTGTTAATTCAATTCAATGATGGATGAATTTATACATTTGAGGAAATATTTTTCAACTTTAAATATATATATAAATGTTTTTGGCTAATCTTTCATCACTGTTGTTAGTTTTGATTATGTTCGTGTTAATAATTTGGGGGAGTATAAATGTAAATCAGGATAGATGCGATGGCTGGTGGTTAATCACCATTGGCATAATTGGTCTTCTTTTGTTTATCGGTGTGGGTGTCTTCGGTGGGTAAAATATCTGATTCGATGTCGAACAGACATTTTTTTAACGGTTGGAAATTTCCGTTTCTTCCGGAAGTTTCATGATACATTCCTCCTCTTAAACGCAATATCAAATGTAACGTGGCATTAGTCTTTATATTATAATCACCGATTGTTTTATCATCCATAAGCTGCGTACCTTCGAAGATTAATCTTTGCATCGTTGGAGGAATGCCCTCCGATCTTCGAATCAAACGCTTCAATTGGAAAAAATTAACAGTAGATGGCACTTGGCTTAAATGAACAGTCTTTCCCGTTAACGTTCTAACATAGATATCCAAACCGTCTGAGTCACAAAGCGATTTAGCTAAAGCTTCATCATCGCCATCATCATCGGGATGCACCTCATTGCCATACGCATATTCAAGCGAAATATTTAATTTCATTGTAGCATATTTAGAAAAAATCAGATCGCACATTCTTGTTTTTTCATCAGTGACACATAGATAACGCTTCAGATCTTCACAATAAATACTCGTATAATTTTCCGATCTATACGAATCATATCCTGCATGGCAACGATAATTATCAAATAAAGTTTGAACAATGCGACCCACAGAAGTTGTTTTCGGATCATACCTTCCATAAATATTTTCACTTTGAATTGTCTTGAATTGAATCACATTGTCATATATCCGCTCAGCTAATATTTCAGCCATTCTTTATTTTATAATTTTAAATATATTCTCCCCATAAAAAAATAATCAATTTTTTGCTATATGATATACTGCGAAATACAATCCAGCACATTCCAATCTAAATATTTCGAACTAAAAGTTACTTCCATCGCAGTTTTAATAAATTTCTTAATCGTACCTCTAATTCTTTCCAAAAGTCTAACTTGATCAAGAACCAACGCTGTTTCCAAAATTGAATCATTATTTTTATCATAGGCGAATAAATCCTTGTATAAATTCCTGTTTTCAAATTCGTGATAGACGCTTAATGCATTCGTTTCATCATATACTGAGCTGGCCAAGGTTATTAAATTTTTTCCGTTGACAAAAGTCTCGAATGAGCAATATGAAACGATAGGATTGTTATCAAACGGAGGTGTCCGCGATAAAACAGCCTCTTTCATGAATTCTTCATGTAAGGGGGTTATATTTGCGATTATGGATCGAAGATGATCATCTGATGCCTTCGTCAAGAAATACTCCACAAGATCAACAAGATTGTTCTGCATTGCGTAAACGATCAGACTGACATTCGAATTTTTAGAAATATTTAGACATGGTGGTAGTCTCAATTTCTTAACAAATGGTAAAAGCAATGGAGTTTTATATTTTAACAAAAAATACATCGGACATAGCCCATCGCTACTCGATGAAAATAGATCAGCACCAAGACTCATCAATTTATCAACAAGAAAAAAAATCTCTTCCAAATATCGATCATACATGACTTTTGACAATTTAAATTTATAATCTGTCATCACTAAAGGATTCTTCAAAATATACACCAACGGTGCAAATTTCCCATTCCCATTATTAATATCGCATCCCCGTGATACGATTAATTTAATTATTTCCAGATGCTGAATGACCAACCCAGGTTTCGGAAAACCCAACGATGAGATTGCATTATGTCCATTATGCAGTGAATTAATATCAAATTTCATCGCACAGTGTTCCAACATTTTTTTAACTGAAGGCAAATTATAATTATAACACGCTCTTAAAAATCTCATATTAATATCCAACGGAGCCGGAATATCTGTAAAAGTAAATCTAAATCCATCTTGACGAAATTTAATCATCTCCATCTTATTGATTTCTTTATCTGAATTTATCATGTTTTCTAATCGAGTAAACAATGCATAACAAGAATTTCTCCTTCCAGCAATGCCAAAAAATGCCTCTCCGATGGCATCAAATTTAAATTCATCCCCAGCAATTAACTCTTCTGCAAAAGTATTCGTTCCACCTGATCCGAAAATAAGTAAATTAACTTTTTTTTTGTTAGCTCCCTCGTTAATTAATAACTTTGCAATATCCCAATATCCCCATTTCACACAAAAAAATAACGGAGTGAATGCCAATCGTCCAGAATATTCTAGATCAAAATCAATCGTCTTATCTCTTATAAATTTTTTCGCTATAAATGGATGTGTAGCGCACAAATATGATAAAAATGTGCATTGAAATTGGTTAATTTTGAAAATAAAATTCATATTCGTTCCACTTCTGTAGATTATCTCATAGAAGTTCTTCAAATGGATCTGATATTGAGAAATTTTTGAATAACTGTCCATGCGATGATATTTAATAGTACTTACGATTTTCTCCGGTGAAGTTATTTTGACTTTCCTCTCGATCAACATTTCTAAAATTTTTATATGAAGCTCCTCCCTGTCAAACATTAATGCCCCCAACGTTTGAATCGGATTGAAATCAATTTGCTCAAATTTTACATTTGGCATCAATTCCAAAACTTTTTTTAAATTCTTACGGATACACGCATGTTTAAATTTTTTCTCCATTAGCGGGTAAAATATAATTCTTACTAATAAGGAGTAATGCAACACAATTATTATTCAAATTTTAATAAAAATTGATAATATAAATCATAGTGATTTATATGATATATATTTGTATCTCAGCAATGACACAAATTAGATTAGAGGGATTTGAGTTGTTCACTTCACGTTCACAGAAATATTTTTTGCCAAGATATTCTTATACGTGTAGCTGTGGAATCAAAGTATATTTAGTAGAATATCTAACGAACAATCTTAGCAAAGTAATATTTGAACCAAAATTCTTAAAAAAATATCGAAAATTAGTAAATGACGGTAATTCTTTTGATCCCTATACAAAAATAATAACACAGAATTCAATGTGTGAATTACATCCAATAGAAATTGGTTCTGAGTGGGATTATAACTATCGTCCAGGAAGGTTTTATAATAATTTTTTTTCTTCGTCAGAAATGGAGAAATTCTATTTATCTTTGTTGGAGTCGAATTATTTTTTACATGGACCGTGGTTGGGAAGATTTGCTTATGACTATTGGGCCAAATGCCAATATGATTACTTTGGAGATTTCAATACTAATTCAACTGTTGAACAGAAAAAAATAAACATTTCGCGAGCAGTTGAGACAAAATTATTAAACATGCTTCAAATAGATATAGATAGGTTAGTCAATGAAATATATAAAGGTTTCGAGTTTAGTAATATGATCAGTCCATTGATTGGTGTCATTTGTGAATATAATTGTCCCGCATTCCAAATGATGGGAAAAATTATAGCACAATTTAAAGCCGACATAGAGAAATATATGGAGTAATTGAAATTCTATCAATTTCAGCAATCGCATGAGCGGAACATTTTATTTATGATTGCTACCATGGTTTCGATGGTGTGCTTGAGCCCGAGTTTTAGTGGGCCAACGAGGATGTCACATATGAAATCTCTAACGGGATCATTTCGAAGTTCCATAAATGTTAGCACTTTTTCATTATCAGAGAATACAATCCTCATCACAAACACCCCATTGGAAATATATTCAATTTCCACGTGCACATTATATTGAACACCTGCTTCACTCACCTGCTGCTTATAACAAGTCAACACACCCCCTTTCAAAAAATTCTCTACATAACTCTCTACATTCAATGTGTAAAAAACCAAATGCCCCTTTGGGATAATCGATTTAAACGGAACGGATTTCGAAATTTTAAATTTACTAATTAGTTTTAATTCTGCAGAAATAGTTTCCATAAACGTATCAAGAAATAATCCAATGTGTTCCTTTCTCTCATATAATCCACATTTCATTGAATCATCCATCTTTATCGTTAGAATTAATTTCCCCCCAAAGTCTAAAATAAGCGCCTCTCCAATGGTTATTTTATATTTAGTTTCTTCTCCTTCAAACCTTAGAATATCTTCAGTTGAATAGGTCCAATTCTTTATTTCTAATTCATCCAATATGGGTAATTTCTTCGCTATCCTCGAAGGTGCTACCCCATCGCCCAAGAGTTTTCGCAAAATAACAAAACAATTCTCGATATCAATCATTATTGAATTAATATAATCTTCCCATGATGCCTTCGATCCCCCAATCACATAATCCCAAAGAAAATTATTTACATCGCCTTCATATACATGAGAACTAGCAAATTTATTCTTTGAATTTGTTGTCTCAGTCGCAATAACAGTGAGTTTGTAAAATGTGTTTTCAATAAATTGTAGCCACAAACTGATTTTAATATGTTCAACACTGAAGGTGAACAGACGATAATCTACTATCTTTTCATAGGTGGGGGAATTTATTTCTAAAATTCCGTGAACTGCTAGTGTTTTTTTATCTATAGGTTCCCTTGTGCCTCGATCAGGGGATTCAGCAGGAGGTCTCCGCTTTGAAAACTTCATGATTAATGGAGCGAATGCATCTACATACTGATCATAAGTTAATTTTTCTTCGAATAGAGCAGCAATCACTGAGTTGTATGTAATAAACACACGAAATGGGTTTCCCCCATTGAGATCTAGATAATCTCCCATTTTACCTTTTGTGATTGTTAACTTTACATAAATTCTTTCATTGGTATTTGGAAGAGCTTTCATGAGTAGATCATGATTACTCCTGCTGGTCATTATGCCACTATATGATCAAAACAAACTAATGAGCTCGTCAATTATTCTTGATTTCATTTTTTTGGAGAAAAAATTGATCGCTATATAACCTAAAATTATAGCTATATCTATGATAAAATACGTGTAATGTCAAAGGTTAAAAATATTATTGATATGATTATGAAACTTGAAGAGCGACCATCGTGGCACGAATATTTTCTGATGGTGGCATTTTTGATTTCGAAGCGTGCATCGTGTGATAGACTTAAAGTAGGTTGCGTTATTACTTTTAATAATCGTGTTGTCTCTACGGGTTATAATGGACATATTAAAGGCGCAGTGCACACTTCTGTCATAGTTGACGGCCATGAACAAATGACGATTCATGCGGAAACTAATGCAGTGGCAGATGCAGCTGCTCGTAGCGGACAATTGGAGGGATCTACAGCATACATCACCAGTTATCCCTGCATAAATTGTGCAAAAAGTTTAATTGCAGCTGGCATCAAAGAGATATTTTATTGCAATGACTACAAAAATAATATCATTTGTGAGAAATTATATAAAATAGCAAATGTTAATATAACGAAGATCGTTATTGATTAAAAAAATTGAATTTTATTGGTTATATGAATTGTTTTTGATTTATGGATTGTGTATCGAACGATGTTACGCGCTATTAGCCAAACGTTTGGGAGATGTGTGGTTAAAAGAACGGGTAGGAGGACATTATCGAATCATGGGGATAAATGGTTGGGAAACTATTCGAGTGGTAGTTCTCTTAAGGCTTTCCAAGGAAAACCAGCTGCGGGAAATTCCCCATTAAAAATGAGGCTCAAGACATTTGATAAACACGGTTCTATGTTATCTATTATTCCCGGAGAGGGAACTAAACGAGTTAATAGTGATATGTGTTGCGTTATAGATATTTCTGGATCAATGGCCACGGAAGCTGTTCTTAAAAATGCCAATGGAGTCGATGAAGGATATGGTTTATCGATGTTGGATCTGGTCAAACATTCAGTGAGGACTATTATTCACTCTCTTTCGGATAAAGATCGATTTTCCTTGATTATTTTCAATAGTAGTGCTGAAATTTTGATAAATATGACCCAGATGGATACGATGGGGAAAATAAATGCACTTGGAACTCTTGAAAAATATGACGCTGCTGGAGGGACAAATATTTGGGCTGGTTTGAGTTCTGCGTTGGAAATTGTTTCACAGCAGGGCCGAGAACAAAAATCGAATAATAATTTGTCTGTTTTTATGTTGACTGATGGTGCTTCTAATTGTGGTCCTCCTCAAGGTGAATTGGCTCAATTGAAAAAATATATTGATGAAAATGGTTTGCTGTCGAATGTTAATACCTTTGGATTCGGCTATGGTTCCAACAGCAAATTATTAAGCGAAATCAGTTTAGCTACGAATGGTTTATATTCCTTCATTCCGGATTGTGGCATGGTGGGAACTGTATTCGTTAACAGTATAGCGAATTTTTTAGTTAGTTGTGCGACTAATACAGTTCTTCATGTAAAATCTAAGGAGAGCTCACAGAATATCAATATAGGGCCAATTATCTATGGCCAATCAAAAGATATTTTCATTCCGAATAAGTTAATTGAGAGGGATGATTTTACAGTTGGATTGACATATAAATCCACGGAGGATGGGTCGTTTCGGATGTTGTCGCTAGGTGCTGAGTCGAGAGAGGAAATTAGATCTGATGAGGACGTGTTAGATTTTCAGAGAAATTATTATCGATCGAAGGTTGCTTTTGAAATGAATGAAAAAGATGGGGTGATGGTTGAATCGAAAAAAGTGTTAGATGATATTATTGCAGAATTGAGGGGGGATATGTTGAAGGATCCGTATATTCAAGATTTGAGGAAGGATTTGGTTGGTGAAATGTCTTTTGCCGTGTCTCGAGATGATTGGTTTCATAAGTGGGGGGTTCATTATTTGAGATCTATCTCGATGGCGCACTTGTTTCAAACTTGTAATAATTTTAAGGATGCGGGCGTGCAACATTATGGGGGGAAATTATTTAGGAATACGAGGGATGAAATAGATAAAATATTTTGTAAATTGCCCCCGCCGAAGGCAACTGGGAGGAGTAGTTCCGGGGTGACGGTGACTAATATGCAGACTTTTAATAATTCGAATAATCCATGTTATGCGGGTGATTGTTTTGTTCATATGGCGGATAAAACGAAGAAAATGGTTTGTGAGATTGAGAAGGGGGATTTGGTTAAGACTCCCACGGGGTATGCTGTGGTGAAATATATTATGAAATCAATTTGTGTTAAGGGTGAATTGGAACTTGTTAAGTTTGAAGGGGGGTTGAGGATTACACCTTTTCATCCTGTGAGAATTGGCGGTGTTTGGGTATTTCCCAGTGAGAATAAATTACCCATGTTGGAAAAATGTGAAGCAGTATATAGTTTTGTTCTTGATAAAGAACACATAGTGATCATCGATGGCATTGAAACGATTACACTTGGGAATAATTTCTCTAAAACGGAGAAGATTTATCATTCATATTTCAGTACAGATGCAGTTATTGCTGATATAGCGAAAATGGATAAAGAACAAAATAATGATGGGAAAATTATTATTACACCTGATTTCGTGAGGCGTCATCGGGATACGTTCGTCATTAATAAGATTTCGTCCGACTAAAATTGAAATTTATTTATCGGGGGTGATCTAGGTCGTTCTGATGTTATTATGGAATCATGATGAGGGCGATTCGTTTGGTTGCTATGCGAAATATGCTGACTACTGCTGCCACGCGGGTTAAATTTTCAACTAATGTGCAAGATTTAAAACATATTGAAAATAAAAAAGTCACCTATGATGATTCGAAGAAATTAAGCGAACAGTTTGGTCGTTTGATTGGAGCGAAGGTTTGTGGAATACGAATTCATAACGTTGAATATACTGTTCATGATATTGGAGTAACCAGTCCGGGGATTACATATATGGTCTACGCAAAAATCCCAGGGACCAATATCTCATTACACTTTCATCCAATAACCGGCGAAAAAACTTACGGCACTGCACTGCGGGGAATCGAATCGATAGATGCCTTTTTTAAAAAAATTGTCGAAAAAGGGCACATTGATTTAACTACGAAAAGTTGATTTTTTAATCATTTGAGTTACTAATATTTGATTTTATTGAGTTTAAGGAAATGGTTGAGTCTATTAAGAAATTTTTGTTTGATTGTGAGGTTGAGGATGATTTATATTTGAACAATTGTGATGAAGACTCAATTGTTGAAATGAATAAGATAATAGTGGGACGGGGACGAAGAATTAATTCGTATGATTCAGCGAAATTAAATTTATTTGCGGGAGATTATTTTCTTCATGGGAAGGAGAAATATTGTTTAGCGAAGAAATATTATCAATTTGCTATTGAGCAAAATCATGCAGGGGGGTATATGGGGTTGGGATATGTTCATCTGCGGAAAAAAGAATATGAGTTAGCGGAGAAGAATTATCTTATTGCAATAGAAAAGAATTATGGTGATAGTGCATATACTTTAGCGGAAATGTATGCATCTTATGGTAATTGTACGGAGAGAGCAAGGAAGGAAACTTCATTTGCTTTGGCAGAGAGATATTATTTGGAAGCAATCGAAAAAGACAATAAATGTGGGGAGGCGATGAACAATTTAGCAGTATTATATGCGGACGCCGTCAAGAAAACTTACCCCGTTGTGAAATATTATCTAATGGCAACGGAAAATAATTGTTTCGATGCTTTAGCGAATTTGGGATGCTATTATTTAAAGAATAATAAATATGAATTAGCAGAGGAATATTTATTGATGGCAATTGAGAAAGAACAATATCAAGCGACTAGCTATTTGGCAAAGTTGTATAGTAATCAGTATAAATATGATTTAGCCCAAAAATATTTATCGATGGGGGTTGAATTTAAAGCTCCTAATGCATCCAGAAATTTCGGAGAATTTTATGTGAAGCGCGGCTATTCGAGTTTAGCAGAGAAGTATTTTTTGCTTGGAGTTGATGAAGGAGATTCCACAGCGATGAGCGAATTGGCCAATCTATATTCTTGGCAAAGAAAAGACACCCTTGCTGTGAAATACTACAAGCTAGCTATCAAGAATAATAACATCGAAGCATGCGGAATTTTAGCGGGTTTTTACAATAATACAGGTAACAAAGAATTAGCGGAAAAATATTATCTCAAAGGAGTGAAAAATTCAGATGGAATTATTGATTTGGCTAATTTTTATAGAAAGGAGGGAAAGTACGAATTAGCTGAGAAATATTATCTGAAAGCAACTGAGATAACGTTTCCTGTGAAGAATTATCTGAGGGCATTGACGGTTACTGCGGAATTTTATGTTCGGAGGAAGAAAGTTGAATTGGCAGAAGAATACTATCTGGCTGCGAAAAAGGCTGGAGATACTTTGGAATTGGAGAATCTGAAGAATTTTTACATTGATCATCAAAAATTCGATTCATTGGAGAAATTATATGTGGGTGAGATCGAGATGGGGAATGTTGGGCAGTTAATATTTTTTGCCAAATTTTGCGTGAAGTATGGGAAGCAGGACTTGGTAGAAAAATATGTTATTCCGGGGAAAGATAATATTGATGTGCTTGAATATTTGGGGGGTGCTTATTATGATAGAGATAATACTGATTTATCGAAAAAATATTTAATTTTGGCCATATTGAATGGTAGTATGACTGCGATGAAAACATTGGAATGGGTGTTTCATGATAAGAAGCTTGTTTTGTATTTGGAGTTGATGAATATGAAATCGAAGAATAAAGTTTTGGAGGATAAGTTGGTGGAATTGTCGAAGGAGTATGTGGTTAGATGTTTGAAGAATAAACGGAAGCAGTTGGCGAAAGTTGGTGAATGTCCAGTGTGTTATGAGACGTGTGAATTAATTCCGAAAGAGTGTGTGCATTATTATTGTCCTGATTGCTATTCGAAATTATTGAAATGCGCGCTTTGTGAAAATTGAAATATGTTATCTTTGAAGAGAGGTTAAGATTAGGAATTATTATTTGGTGCTATGGCGACGACTTTTACTGCGACGGATTTTAGTTTGAGTCGGAGGACTTATGTGCGAAGAATTCCATGTGAATGCCGGTTTTGTCCAGAGTTTCACCATAGTGATTTCCCTTATTGTAGCAAAGAATGTTTGGGAATTGATGAATCGAAAGTTACGATTGGTTATGGGAGTACGTTTATTATTGGTAATAGGCGTTGCACCCATATTCACGCAAAATGTCAAGTGCCAAGTTGTAATTTGTCACGTGAACCAGATTTCATTGATGCGGCAACTCAAGATGATTGGATGAACCGTCATGAAGTGGTTCCGCGTTATGTTCAACCATTCTGTGAGGCACATTTACCCAAATGTTCATGTGGATTATCTCGATTCACTACTTCTAAATTGGAAATGAAATATCCCCTCTCAGAGGAAGATTCGAAATTATTTAATTTGAAATGCGCTAAGTGTCTTCATGCGTGTCCCGTTGCTTCTTGTAAAGAGTCACGTTTTTATACGAAGGAGGAGGACAAAGTCGAATTGTCGCTTAGTTGCAGATCACATGGGTCTCATGTTCTTGTGGGTCAAATGTTGATTGATTATAAGAAGGTAGTTGAGCATTTCGAGTTTCTGTTTAAGGCAGATATTCATTCGATTATTAATGAACTGGAGATGTTCATCGATGGAAAGACTCTTACAGAGTATCAAAATATTTGTCTTCTGTCTTATGTCAATGCCGCAAGAGCAAACGATCCCGTTCTGATAATAAAATTTCTAAAGGAGGTTGCAGCTGTAGGGAAATTACGTAAATTGATTCCCCAGATTGTAGATCAGAAGGAGAGCTTAGTACGATTGCGTGAACAAGTTCGTAATTGCTCTCAATAAAAGTTGAATAATTTATTTATTGGGGTGAAAGTGAATATGAGTAATTATAGAAATGTTTGGGGGATATGTGAAAATTCCCGAGTCAGGAGGGAAATGGATATTATCTCATAGGGAGAAGAAATTAATTAGTTCAGGGAATTTCTGTGTTTTAGAGAAAGTTCATGGAGCGAATTTTTGTTTTGTTTATGATACAGAGAAGGAGAAGTTCGTTTATGGAAAGAGGAAGGAGATTATTGCTTGTGATGATGAATTTTTTGGTTATAAACAGATGCTGCCTGAAACTGAACCCAAAATTGAAAGAATTGTTCGTATCATAGAGAAGAAATATAAATGTTCGAAAATAAATATCTATGGGGAATTGTTCGGAAATGGTGTACAGACGGGTGTATATTATTCGGATGGGATTCATTTTTATGCATTTGATGTGTCGATATTTACTGATTCGGAACAATATTTGGATTATGATTTTTGTCTTGAGGTATTTGAATCGGTTGATATATTGCATGCGAAGCCTTTATTTGTGGGCACTTATGAGGAAGCAATTAATTTCGAGTTGGGATTTGAGACAGTGATACCATCACTATTGAAACGGGGAATGGCGCCTTCGGTGAACAACAAAGCTGAAGGTATCGTTGTCAAACCACTAAAAGAAATAACTGTTAACAATGGGCGTGATCGAGCAATAGTTAAAATAAAAATCCCCGAATTTTCAGAATCGAAATATGATAAATCAATGAAGCATGTTAAGAAAGACAAATTCGATTATTACGAATATTTTTTGACGTGTGAGATAGATAATTTGTTGACGGTTAATAGGTTGAATAATGTGAAGAGTAAAATTGGAATGGGTTCACTTATAGTGCAACGACAAATGTTAGTTGAAGATATTGAATCGGAATTTGTGAATAATGATCTTTGGGGTGAATTGTCCGAAATTGAACGCAAGAATATTCTGAAAGAGACCGTTAATCGCGTTGAGAAATTTATCGTTGGTTAACGAAAAATTGAATAAGCGAAATTATTGTTGGGTTTAATAGTTTTTGTTTGTTTATAGCTTGCGAACAATGGGAATTGGAATGATTCTGTTGGTGCTGGTTGTGGGATTGACGGTCCCTCAACTTATGTTATTCCTCACGGAGGTAGCCATACCAACTAAATCAGAAGACTTCTCCGAATAAAATTGAAATAAATAATTATTGTTAATCTTTATTTATTTTTGCTTGATTAGATTCCGAAAATGGCTGATGTGAGGAAAATCGTCGGTTGTTGTATATTTGTCTCAGGGCTTTTGGTTTTCACATATATGATACTTGGGCTCTTAATTTTAGGAAATAATAGAACTGTCAACACAGCTTGTGAATATTTATGGGCGTATTCCTTTTCTAGTGTTGAAGTTGCTACTTTTATTCTTGTCTGTATTGCATTCCAGGGATCAATAGTTTCCGTGGGTGGAACGGAGTTCAATACACAAAAGAAAATAACAATATTATACATCTTACTATCTCTAGCCTTATTCATCTGGGGAATCATTATCAAAGCTCAAATAACGAAAGAATGTATAGCAATGTATCAAACCAACGCGCCACAGCTCTACACATTATTCCAAGTTAGTTTCGCTTTAATGATATTTATTTTCATAACAAGCTTAATAACTATCTCTTCTATTCATACGTATCTAAAACACACACCTCCCCCAGTTGTTCCCATCATCTAAGGAAAAAATAACTTCTAATAAATTGAACAGATATGCCTCTCTCATAATATCTCTTATATTTTTCAACAGAGATAATCTGAGCCCTCACAACAAGCGAAGATAAATCTATGAATTCTCCAATGTCTAACGTATCACGAATTTCTAAATGTTTCAACTTCACCAAATCAGATAAAGCATCTCCAGTTATTTTCGGACAACTACTAATATTCAATGATGTCAGATTCGTTTGTTTTGCTATCACTTCATTTGTTATTTTATTATGATTCGGAATATCTAACTTTTTTAACTGTAAGTTTAATAATCCATGGCCAATTATTTTTCCTCGAACTTGTTCCGCTACTACTGACAATGAAGTCAACTTTGTCAGTGTACAAATTCCTTCATCGTTAATATTCTCCATATCAAATAGTTCTAGATTTTTTAAATTAGTCAACATGCGTAATCCGCCATTTGTCATCGGTTCCCCGTCGCTTATCCCACGAATTGATAGGGAAGTCAAATTGGTGAATTGACATACACAATGGTCATAATCTTCTGCACTCGATAAACTCAGTTCACGAAGACCGAGTAGCTTAATCATTGAATAATTGTTACGGCCTTGGCGAAAATACTCATCGACAATTTCCAAACGTGTAAGGCCTGTGGAAAAAATCATACTAATAATATCAATTGGATCATTTATTACTAATGATTTCAAATTAGTTAAGATATTGATGCCTTTGTGGGTTAGTTGAGTGTTATAGCATAATGTGAAAAATTGGAGATTTTTGCAGTAGAGGAAAACATCATTGTGAATGTTTGGTGTGTTTATTAGATCAAGCGTTGTTAGTGCGGTAAGATGTAATAGGCCTGTGTGAGTTATATTATTGTTTATCGTTATCTTTAGATTATTTAATTTCGTTAGGTTTAGTAATGCGTCGTTAGTTATTAAAGAGCAGTATATTAGTTCGAGGGATTGTAAATTGATTAATTCTGATATTGCAGAATCGGTTAAGAAGTGACACGTATCAGCCGAAAAATAAGTTAGATTTGTCAGAGAGGTAAAACACATATCGAGTGCTGTTGTGTCTCTTATGTATAAACTTTTAAGATTCGTTAACTGTTGAATCACTTCTGAATATGTTTTGATCATCAGATGCGTGAGATTTTTACATAAAATTATTTTATCTGAAGTTGCTTCGATGTTTAACTTGATTATTTTATTTAATATTTCTGTATCATGTGTGAAAATACTTTTTGAATTTGTGGTAAATTTTGGGTTTTTAAATAGTTTTAACATTGTGTAAGCCATACAGTCTGTCTCTATTAAGAAAGTCGGTCGAACATTATTATAAATTTGATCACGTAAATATTTTTCGATTTTTGTTAATTTGATTATATCGTGGTTCTCTAAATATCCTACTAAAATAGTTAGTGGGATGACATGAAATTTAGTCATTTAATAACATTCTTATGTTTCTATTGAGATAAATTAATTTTATTCAATTTTCTGGGAAGGGGACGATGATCTCGATTGTTAGTATATCTGTTATGGTCGTTTCATACTGTCCGGGAATTATCGAAACGTGTGCGACAAAATCTTCGTGATTTTCACCGTTGCCGAACAAAATATTTTGATATTTATCGTAGAGAATATCAAATGGGCCGATATCTGGTATTGGCGGTCCTTCTATAAATTCCAGAGCAGTCAATTTTATACTATACTGGACGTTCACCGTTTGCGTTGTTATTTGAAAATGTCCGAATAATTCTTTATAAGGATTAAATCGAAAACCTTCGACCAGTGGAGCATAAAAAGCATAAACACCACCATTTTTCATAATTGATCTCCAGTCGAACGATATTGAATAAACAATCGCTTCTCCAGGGATTGGTTCTGCCATATATATAATTATCGAAAGATTAAAAAAATTGAAATAGTTTATATAAGAAGAGCATTATAAAAGAATATAGGTGAAAGTATGACGGAAAAAATCTGCGAATATAAAGTTTTGTGTATTAAGGTGGATTTAATTGATGAGAAGATTTATGAGAAATTTTTAGAAAAATATAGTAAGATTAGTAAAAGGGAAAATATTATTTGTGTGTTGGAGGTGAGAGGTGGAGTTAATTTTAATGCTCTGAAGATTGGGAAAATACTAATGGATCATGTTGGTGATGTTATTGCTTTTGTTCCTAAACATGCGCTTTCTGGGGGAACAAGTATAGCTTTAGCCTGCGGGAGTATTATTTTAGGAAACGATGCAATGTTATCTCCATGCGACCATCAGATTTATCCAGGAGGACGCGAGGAGAAAGAATTAAAGAAGTTCAAAGATCGCGTATATAAAAAAGATAAAGAATATTTAGAAAGTGTTGTTCATCGGCATGATCTTAGTAAAGTAGTTGAGAAGGAAATAATTCGATATTTTTATAAACCTGATCATGAGACTCTTTTAACGTATGAAATGGTGAAGGATATTGGTTTGAACGTTTTGCAGATGAGGGATTTGCCTTCGAAGCTGGTTAAACATTTTAGAAAATTAGAACGTTTTTTATCTTTGATTTAGAAAAAGTTGAAATTTTGAATATATTGGAGGGTGGTTTAGATTTTTGTGTTTAAGTGGGGGTGGAGATGGCTGCACGGATGTGTGAGAAATCACCATCGGTGCATGAACAGTTCGTTGCGCGTTGTAATGAGCGCAGGCAGATGATCGAGAGCGTTTGTGTTCCAAAGATTCTTGGAATGATCGAGGAGTTTGCTTCGATGGGGGGTTTGGGTGAGATCGTAGTGGATGCGATCACGAGTTCGCATCCGAGTGAGTGCCCAGATTTGCAATATGCAATGCGGCGATTTAAGGAGCGATGTCCGAAGATCTTGTGTTTTCCTCCAGTGGATATTGGGGGGATCACATCTCTTGAGGATGCAGTTAAGGAGATTATTGATCGCATCCGGCGGGAGCGAGAGTTGCGAGATTGGTTTGCTGATTCTGATCCTTGCTATTACGCGATGGCTTATGAAGTGTTTGATGAGAAGCGCATTGTCAAAAAGCTTCATTATCCTGCTGTAACGTTTGATGAGAGGAGGATCTCTGTTAGTGTTGATGGTGTGGAATTCCGATTTCCGTTGATGGTGATGCTGTTGCGATTCTTGTGCAGTTGTTTGGTCGATGTATATGATTCACGGGAAGAGGGACGGGCACCCGGGTTTGGTTCTGTCACGGAAATGACTTGGGACCAGTTGCATGACCGCAATGTTTTGGTCCTGGGTGAACCAAGAGAGACGGATTTGGAGCGCTACTTCGATGAATTCATCGTCCATCTGGAAAAAACATCGAGGCAGATCTTTCAGCAGCGGAAGAAGGAAGCAGCTGAACGAAAGCGCATAGCAGATGAAGTAGAGCGATCTCGCGAGATCGATCGTGAGGATGATGAAGACGCCTACGAGCGTGGCAATCGATGCACCTGTGGCAGCTACCGGCGCTTATGCGATTGCGATTGATTTTTTCTTTATTTGCGTCTCACCAGTGAAAAATCATTTATATAATAATATAAATGATTTCAGAAAATTATAATTCCTTAGTTGCCTTATCACTAATCAAAGGACCAGAAAATAAAATTATTGATGACGAATGGGTATCGTACGATGAAGACATACCTGCGCAAACATTTATACAATACACGCTTCAACCAGACGGAACTCTAACAACCATTACACCCAAAACTAAACAATATGATCTCCCTTGGGCCATAAACAACAAACACAAAATCCAATTATTTTCATACGAACTCGATTTCACGTCCATATACATAACCACAAAAGATTTATCCGACATAAACGAATTATCCGTCACTCTCGAAATCGCCCATTCGGTAATTATAAAATATGAAAACCTCATGGCGCTAAATATGCTATTCAGTGAAGCAATTGAATATGCCGATGGCGCGTATAAACTATGGCTACCATGTATTGGACCATTATTTTTTAGTGATTTGTATCACAATGAAGCATACCTAGTTATAAAAAAATCAAAAAATTTACATGCAATAAATATACACGTGGGTTATTTCAAAAATGATCAAAATAAAAAATACACAAAGAGAAAAATCAATGATCCGGAACATTTAAGTATCTCTCATTATCTCGGTGGGCAACACTTAATTTATCAATTTTACAGTATGACCTCGGAAGAAGATAATTTTTCGTGTGGATTTGCTCATCCAACATTTATATTTTCGTTATATTTTGATGATTATTCCGATAATTTAGAAAGTATTGATTTAGATTTTGTTAGTGAGAAATTACGGTTTGTTAATTGCGAGATGAGGCGACGGGTTGTTGTTAGGGTGAGTGAGCATCTGATTACCGCATATAGGAAAATAATGGATGGGATAACGAGTGATGATATTAAAAATAAAATCACAGAATACTTATATGATAGCCATCGTCATAAATTTATCTATGTTATTGATCTCCATCGCAATTTAAAGATGAACACAGTAACGAAGCCAAATCAATCGATTAATCTATCGCGAGTTGCGGGATTCGATATTAAGATAACTAGAAAGGAAAAAAATAATTCTAAGGTGAATTTCATGAGCTGTAGTTTAAATACAGCGAGAACGATGTCGGGGATGATGGGATTATGTTTTTCAGATTGAAAAAATTGAATTGTGTTTGTTTTAGAATAATTAAATTAGAGTCATAGTATTATGATGACTGCTTTACATTGTGGGTGGAAATTTCTGTTTGATGATGAGAAAATTATTATGTCGTTGAAAGAATATATTGGTGATGTGGCATTGAATAAAAATGTGTATGTTGCCGTTAAGTATAAACAAGATTGTATGCAGAGTTGGTATGATCAGCGATTGAATAAGATTTCGAAGGGGTATGTGACTTCGTTGTTTGTTAAAACAGGGAAGAAGCCAGTCGTTGTAGGGATTATTATGGTCGATGCGAGAAGGGATTATGTTATTATGGCGAATTCTACTGCGATGAGTCCCATCGATGCAAAACGGCAGGCCAACACTGGATTGTTAGGAAAAGAAATAAAATTATCTCCTGATAAAAAAATTCCGGTTGATTGTGTCCCGTATATTGTTTATGAAAAAACTTAATTTTTGATTTCATCCCTTCGCAAAACACAACCAATCTTCGCTCTACAAATCGGACATTTATCAAACTCTGTAGAACATCCGGCGCATGTTATGAAATGCCCACAGGGTGAGAACACACACTCTTTCTTCTCCCCCATACAAATTACGCATTCCTCATTATCATCATCACCAAATATAACCTTCGGCTGAATTTTTGTATCAGCGACATTTAAGGAATCCACATATTTCTTCACCTCATTTAAATCATTCGTCTGACAAACAATGATTCCCTTTTGCGTCGCAGTATAAAATTTCCCTGTTAATTTAACCCCCTCTGATTTAACAACATAATAAAGTCCTTCAGCCCTAATTGCCCTGGGAAATTGACAGTTAGCTCCTTTGATGAATGGCGCCGATGAAATCATTTTGACTTTTAACTTCCCTTTTTCTTTCACACATTGCAACAATACATAAGACATTATTTTTTCTCATTAAACTACTAAGATTATTATGGTCAGCTGAAATATAATTCAATTTTTTCGGAAAAATTGAAAGATGGACTGTTTGAAATTTAATATTTAGCGTTAGAGGTTCAAGAATGACTTCTGATGCGGTGGGGGACGAATCTACGAGGATTTTACGGAGGGTGGCGACGGGGATGCGTGATTGGGACAAAACAATGATTGCTCTTAGGGAACACATAATTAATGTTTGTAAGAAATACTACACGGCAACTGGGGCGTGTCAATTGGATACTCCTGTTTTAGAATTATTCGAAATGGTTAAAAATATCTATGGGGAGGAATTCGATAAATCGGTATATTTGTTGGATGAAGGGGATTTAATTATGCGATATGATTTGACAGTGCCTTTTGTTAGGTATGTAACGATGAATTGTTTGAAATTATTTCGTCGTTATCAGATTGGGAAGGTGTATAGGAGAGATCGCCCGGAATTATCGAAGGGGCGATATTGTGAAATAACGCAGGCGGATTTCGATATAGCGGGTTCAGACCAAGGTAGCGGAATATTCGATCTAGAGATTTTACAATTGGTCCAGAATTTGTTGACGGAATTAATTGGTGATAACTTCATTGTGAGATTAAATAATCGAAGCATTTTGCAAGAGTATCTTGAGAAAATGAATGTTCCAAAGGAGATGTTGTTGACCGTCGCAGCGACGATAGATAAATTAGATAAAAAATCATTAGAGGAGATTTGTGTTGAATTGAAGGAGAAGGGAGTTGAGGATAAAGTCATTGGAACAATTCAGGGATTTATTGGTGCTATTTCTAAGATTTTGAATTCAAGTGATAAAATTATGGCATTTTTAGAGAAAGAGCTGGAGGAGAAAATTTTTGGGAAGGTGTCAGATGGTTATGAGATGAAATCGGTTAGGGATATTTGCTTGGAGTTAAAAGAATATGGTACCCATCCGACGATCATTGCGAAAGTGAGAAAGGTTGATAATATGCATAAAATATCGGTCGCTGGGGTGATTTTAGAATATTTGAAAACGGAGAAATTAATTTCAGATGAGACGTTTTTGAAAGAAAGTAATTTTTTCAATCGAATCGTTAAACTTGGGATAGGTGGTGTGATGTTTGATCCGTTATTGACGAGGGGGTTGGATTATTATACTGCTTTGATATTTGAAGTGTATTATAATGATCGGGAGATAATGCCTAGTTCGATTTGTGCTGGAGGGCGTTATGATGATCTTATTGGGAAATTTACAGCGCATGGTTCATGTCCAGCTGTTGGTATGTCAGTAGGGGTTGAGAGGATCGTGACAATACTGAGTGAATTAAAAATTCCAGAGCGATCGGAGATCAAGATTTATGTTGCATCTATTGGTTCAAAAGAGAAGGAAATGGAGATTCTTGACGCGAGGATTATGTTATGTAATGAATTTCGGAAGCATAATATCCCCACAGCGATGTCGCATTTAAAGAACCCAAAGATGGGATCCCAAATGGAAGAGATATTGAGCAACAACATTCCATATATGGTTGTGATTGGTTCAAGTGAACTCAAAAGTAACACCATAGGGATTAAAAATATTGCGGAATCGCTTCCGCAACAAAAATTCGAACGTGAAGCGGGAATTAAATTTTTAGTAGAAAAGTTGAAATAATGATATTTTGATAGGTTGTTTATTTTGCTGCAGAATAGGACGACTCTCATGAATCCACTTAAGATTTTAAAGAATGATGTATTATTTGAATCTTTTCATGTAAATACGGAGGGGGATTTGGATGGATTATTTGAGAGATTTCATCCAAATGGATCAAAATGGGTTATATGTCACTATAAAAAGGGCAGGAAAGAGGGGCCTTATAGAAGATGGTTTGCCAATCGGCAGCCGAAAATTTCGTGTGAATATAAGAATTCTTTGCGGAGGGGGGAATATAGTGAATGGGATGAAAATGGAGATATTAAAGAACGGCGGATTTATTGTGAGGGCGTGATAGTTAAGCAGAGATATTATATTCGGAGGATGCTACGGAGGATGGAATTGAATGAGGAGTATGAAAATAAAATTCCAACTGGGAGGAAAATTGTTACGATTTATGGAGAGAAGAAGGAAAGGATTAGTGTTGGGGAATATGCTGCTTTGGGCGTTCCTGATGGGACGTTTACTGCTTGGAGCGCAGGTGTTAAGATATCAGAAAGCAGAATGGTCGGGGGGAAGAAGCATGGAGGTCAGTATTTCTATCACTGCGATGGGAAAATATATAAATTTGAAATGTATGAAAATGGATTGAGATATGGGCCGTCGGAAGAATGGGCAGCAAATGGTCAGAATGTGTGTAAGTCTCATTATAAGAATGGTAAGTTGCATGGGTCGTATAAAATGTGGTATCCTTATGGTGTGATGAAATATCATGCGGAGTATCTTGATGGGATTTTACAGGGTATTAGTGCATTTAATGATGGTAACGGGCGAAGTTGCATTATTTCAGGTTTGAACAGTACGGTTTGGCAAGCTGCCTATGTGTTAGATCATGAAACGAAACAGAATAAATTCGTTCATGTCCGCTTTTCTGTGCCGTATACTGCGAAGAAAATGACCAGTTATTCAGCAGAGTTTATTTGTCGTGTATCTGCAGCGAAAGTTGAAGAGATTATTGATCTTCATGGGAATCAATACAAATTTGCGAAGAGCTTTGTTTTCGATGATGAGAGGCATATTTTTATCGTAGGGAAAATTATATCATCAGATTTCGATGAAGATATTGGGAAACCAGATGCGAGGGGGTTTAAGGTGCATCTTCACAGAGATCACTGTGATCTATGGTTATTAAAATTCAAAGAGAAAGTTGAAATGTGCGTGCGCTGATGGGTGGATAACCATCAATGAAATATGTATCCTATTTCGCTATGAAGCTGCGACGTTTGACTTACGTTACACATCCTCTTTCTATTATACCTGAACATGCTTATGTGGAATATTTAGATATAAATGACTTAACGAGGTTAAGGCAAACACATCCTCATTTTGCAGGGAGATTAAGCCAAATTGCGAAACCTATTATAGAATTATTTGCTTCTGAGACTCATTGGATAGATTATAGTAAGCTCCCGTTGCAATTTCCGAAAGCTAAATTAGTTATCGGAAAAGGACATAGTGGAGTCACACGGACGCTGGGGTTGGGAGTGTTAGCCAACGTAACTTCCCTTGATTGTGTGGATCGTTTGAGAATGAATTTGGATATCTCCATGATGACTAATTTAACTTTCCTCTGTTTAGATCGATGTGATGCGATAAAAACAGAAGCAGTGGATGCGATGACAAATTTAGTTTCACTGAGTTTGGCGGGTAATGATGAAATCAAAGGATCTACGGTTCGTAAATTAACAAATTTGCGAGAATTAAATTTAGATTCTAATACGACTATCACTGATTTGGATATTGACGCACTTCCTTTGCAATCTTTATCATTAGTGAGTAATTGGAAAATCAGTCCTCTAATGCTCAAAAGATTCAATTTGACTAAATTGAATATAAGCTATTATGCTACTGATGCGTTGATTGGGGAAATTATTCTTTGCACAACTGTGACGGATTTGAGTTTAAATATGTATGACGTAAATCAACTTGGACAAGAAACTGTGGCAAAAATGACTTGGCTGAGGCGATTAACTATTACTGATCCGAAAGCAGATATATATCGTGAATTGTTTCAATATCTGACGAACCTTACATATTTAGAATTTAAAGACTGTAGGACAATTTTTCAAGTTGGTCCCCTGTTGCCACTTCAAAGTTTAGTTGTAAAAGGGCGAAAGACGGGATATCCATTTGATCTGTTGCATCATAGCCTGAATGATTTGACCTATTTGGAAGTACATGGTTATGATGTTTTCTTAAATTTAAATTTTGTCACAAATCTAACCCATTTAGATATTGAGCGACCTGATCGGAGAGTTGGTGAAGATTTGGTTAAATTGAAATATCTTAAAAAATTGGTACTCAGGGAATGTACAGATTGGTTACATATTGATATTTCTGGTTTGACTTCGTTGGTTTCGTTGGAGATTTTGGGACGGGTCATTGTGAGGAGTTTGGTGGGCGCAGATGGGTTGCAAAGTTTGAAAATATATGCGAATAATTGTGTCGTTGATGATAGTTCGTTTCTTTCCATGAGAAATTTAAGATGTATTTCTTTGGGGGGAATTTCTTGTGAAGGGGTGAAGGGGACGAGTTTTAAACATTTGGATAAATTGTTTGAAGTTGAAATCGGTATGAGAAATGGTTTGGATCAAGAGTGTTTGTATGATTTGAAGAAGAGAGGAGTTGTGGTTAGATATATGGGATGAACCCAGTGGCAGCAGCTACTGCGATGAGACTGGGGGGAGAGAGTCCTGGATGTGGTTCACTGATGATTTTTGTTAGGAGGACTTTCGTTAAAATTTCCCTTGATGCACTGGCAGTTTTTCGAATAAATTCCGCTCCTGTTGATTGCTTTTCGATAACTTCTTGAAGATACATTGTACATAATTTTTCCTGAAAAAGGGGAATACGAGAATATTTCAGATTTAGATCAAAATAATCAGTTTCTTTTGCTTTGTATGCTTTTAAATGGAATTCAAATGCTTTAGAGATATTTTTTTCGATCCCAGTGCCGCTAAATAGCATTTCAGCTACGAGTAAGATTGATTTGCTGTCATTTAGTAGTGCAGCACGGTAGTAATAGTCGAATGCTTTTTTCTCATTTCGCAGTAAAAAATCGTAGCCGTGTTCATAGAAATCACCCATTTGGTGCTGTGCTTGACTATTACCCCCTTCCGCTGCGATCATGTAGTATTCAACAGATTTCTTCAAATCATAGTCTGGGCCACTGTGATGATGGATTAAACCTAAAAGGAATGCCGCATCAGTATCACCCTGTTTCAAAGCCAATTCTGCGTATAATTTGGCATCTTTAATAGAAAGCGGAACCAATTTCTCTTGGCAAAATAAGTTTGCCAGTTTCAAAGAGGCTTTAGCAAGCCCCTTAGCAGAAGCTTCTTTTAGATATTTTACCGCAGTGTCTACATTTTCAAATTCAGATAAAATTCCCAATTCATAAGCAGCAGTAGGATCCCCTTTCGCATAAGCCTCAATAAACTTCTTCTTCGCCTCCTTCTCATCTTTCTCGACAGCATACAATCCGTTTAACAAGATTTTTCCAAACAGTGCTAAGGCTCCGGGTTCCCCCTTATCTGCAGCCTCTTTGATATATTTCATTCCTTCCTTGTGATCGGTTTTTAAAAGTAGTTTTCCAAGTTCGAATGTCGATTCTGTGTGATATAACTTGTGAGCTTTCATAAAATGATTTTCTGCTTCTTTTTCGTCTTTTGCAATGTGAAGGCCGTTGAGGTGGAGGATTCCCAGCATATGAATAGATGGAGGGTGATTCAAATCGCTTCCAGCTTTAAAACCTAAAAAAGCATCATGGTAATTCTTATTCGAGAACGATTCCTTTCCAGCATTATACGCTTTCATTGGATCGTTACCCATTAGTCGTTTAATTGTAGCGTGATGCAAAAGGAATAAATATCATTCAATGACTCATTATTTCAATTTTTTGAGGGAAAAATTGAAAATTGGTTCGTTTGGTAAGTAGATTAGGTATTTGTTTTATTATTTGAGAGAAGAGATGTCTCCTCCTAGAATTTATGGCTGTATTATTACGCCGCAGAAATTTTTCAATTGGCCACTGTTAGTACTGTTTGTTGTGTTTTTCATTCCGGGAATCACGATGATTTTCTATGGTGTTCGGTATTATGAAGAGAATAGTGCTTATAACAAGCTGTATGGTTCTACCACGGAGTATTATGTTACATGGAATGCGAACTATTTTAAGCAGGCTGATGGGTTTGCTTTGCCGGATCTTTTGGTTGAGAGGATTCCAAAAGTGAACAATAGTTTGATATTGTGTGAGAATGTTAGTAGTGCGATTTTGGATGAAGGTTATGGGTTTACTCAGTGCGTTAAGGATGATTGTATTGAGATGGGTGGATGTCGACCGTGCGATTATGTTTGTGTTGGTGGGGATTGTCAGGAGAGTCAAGGGGCAGAAATTTGTGCTTCACAGATGGTATTGCAGGGTTGCAGTGTGATCTATTATCCTTTAGAAACGTCATATGCGTGTGATAATTATCCCTCGGATGCTGTTATTACTTGCAATGAAACGTGTTCGAGTATTCAATGTCAGAGTAGGAGTGTATGTGACTGCACTCTTTGTACAAAAATGGCCCTCCAGGTCTACAATTTTAATGTCGACAACATGGTAACGAAATCGGGACAATTTCGTTATTTGGCAGATGATAAAGAATATAATTCAAGCGAAGAGTATAACACAGTTTGCAACATTGATGATCCAAATTGTAATATTTATTATGTTAATCTCCAAGGGCACAACGCAGAATATACATATGTAGATGCGCCGATATGGGGCGATATGATAACATCTATTGATCCCCTAGGGATTTATTATAATATCAACAACCCCGTTGAAACAATTGGATCGTTAGAAGAAACTGGATCATTTATTGTTCTAATAATTTTCGGGGTTATTACAACTTTAGTCGCATTGTTAATCCTATTTTATGTAATCTATAGGAGTTTTAATATCGTTGAATATAATAACGGACGAACTAAAAGTATTGTCTAGGTAGATATATATAGATGGCAAACATTTGTCGATATACCAATGCATTCTCTGGGAAACTTGCTGAGAATAAAAGATATGCGTTTATATTGACGATGTTCCTTGGTGATAATTATTTGCCCGGATTATTATGCTGCGCGGCATTATTGAAGAGTCAGATTAAATCAGAAAATTATAAGAATATAGACGTTGTGGCTCAATTGACACTTGATAGTTATCGTTTGGTGAAAGATGTAGTTGGATTAGTAGTTGATGTTATAAAAATTGTTCCTTATATTAATGCCACGGGGGTAATTTTAGAAAGGAAATTGAGACAAAAACCTGCGTATGGGTATGTGTTCACAAAATTGTGGGGGTTGACATACACAGAGTATGATAAAATTATCCTAATCGATATAGATTTCTTACCGATGAAAAGATTCTGTGATTTATTCAAACTTGTGTCGCCATCGGGGGCATTAGAGGCTCCAGTTAAATACGATCCAAAAAATGCTTCTAACATATGGGAATCAATCTATTGTAACTGTTGCAACTACAATATGCCTATACCGCCATTTCTATTACTTTATTTCCTATTTTTTAAACAAACTAAATTTTACGCGAAGGGATTTCAATTTGGAGGATTGAATGCTTCGCTTTTTGTATTGACTCCCAATGTCACAGAGTTCAAATCAATAATGAACGAAATAAACAACTATCAAAGCGATATTAAATGGACATTACCGGAGCAACAGTATTTAACGTTGAGATGGAGTTTTGGAAAATTGAATCCAGGGGAAAACGAAGATAAAATAAATAAAGAAATCGATTCAACGTATAAATTTTTAGTAGGGGAGACCGCTCATAAGAAGATATTAGATTTATTGGATGTTGATGAGAAGGAATTTAGGGATGAGTTGAAGGAGATTTATTTCAATGTTGTTGACAGTGTGCATTTGAGTGATACTGTTGGGCCGTGGCATGGGATTCATCCAACGTTTTATTCATCAGTGTATGACGAAATTCCTCAACCGAATGGGATTGGATTTTTTTCGAATAAGAAGCCGTGGCAATTGAGTGCAGCAGATGTGAAATTTAATCTGAATAAAGAATACGGGCTAAAAGAATGGTATAGTTATTTTTATAAAATATTGGTAGTGTTGATGCCGAAAATTCAGAATAAAAAACTTTTGGATTATTTAAAACTGTGTGAATCTATTAAGAAAGAACTCTATGAGTATCCAGATGTGGAATTTACGCTGGTAAGAGACTCTAGGATTGAAAAAATTATTAATAGTGATTTCCCTAAGTTATTTTTTTTGAATGTTCCTAGTGTGAATTATAAGCATAAATATAATAAATATAAATCAAAGTATCTTAACAGTAGGAAAAAACTACAGTGAGGAGAGCGGCTGTGGCTATGTGGTTTCGAAATTGTCTGCGCAGTTCGATTTTTCGTTTTTCGTATGATTTCATGTTGAAGTGGGGGATGCTCTCCAAAGGGAAACCTAAATTTTCTATTTTGAGGCAAACTGTTATGTTCGACGTATTTTCCAAGTATTTGAGAACATCGTTGCATCCCACCATTGGTTTATCTTTTAAAAATAATAAGAGTTGGATCATCATTGTTTCGGTTAGGGCGAGAGAAATCGTGTCATTTAATTTTCTGCAAAGCCATGAAATTGGCATTTGGGGAGCTAATTCGTGAACAATGGCGAAATTTTGTGTGTTAACCGCGCTGCCAAAGATTAATTGCAAATACGGTAAGTTCTTCGAATGAATTTGTTCCGTTATGGCCAAAAGATAGCGAAAGACATCTACCTTTTTATCACTAGCGGCCCTATCCAATAAATCTTCATAACATAATTTCTCGAATTGGCGTAATTTAGAGATGATAATTTGTAATTTAGTTAATGCACATGCTTCGTTTACGGGTAATTTGAAGAGATCTCTGATAAGGGGATATTGTTCGAAATATTTTTGGGTTTCGGTGGTGTGTTTAACGTTTTTGCGTGAGAAGCAAAAAGTGAGTAGGCTTGTAAAAAACGGTGGATTGTCAGGTAATGGATTGGCCACGAGGAGGTTGAGTTTGTCTGTTTGGGGAAGCAATACTGCTAGGAGGAGGGAGGCATGTGGTTCCATTGGGTTATTGGCAGATGACAGTTCAATAGAGATTATAACTTGTTCTAATATCAAATTTTTCATAAAAAGTTGAAATATATAAATGATTGAAGGGTCCATTAATTTGGTTATCGATATATTAAGAACTTCATCATGGAGCTTTTTGTTATTGCTCCTCTTGTTGGTGATGAGCGGCTTGATATGTTGGAACGGGTTCGGGTACGAGCAGCAGAAAATGCGTCTCTCGTGGCGGAGATGTTGACTTTGGGTATCCCCGTTCCAGAAGTGAAATTTTCACTTGGTGCGATCATCACCAACCCGTACTCACAGTATACCATTGATGAGTGGCATGTGGAAATTCAAAAGACTCAGATCTATGAGGATGCACTGCAGCTCTTTCGCACGGCTGAATATCGCAGGACGGTCTATTTGAAGAACCTTGCTGTGGGAACCAAAGTCGGTCGGTTTTTGGGAGCGATGTCAAAGGTACGTGGTGCAATGGATTCGAGGATCAATGGTTTCATCGTTGCATTCCTCTCTTTGGAGGAAATCATGGCATTCAATGCTGTTCTGATCTCGATGATCATGCAGGGCTACTATTTCAGGAATGTCGACATTTCTGTTGAGCCATTTCGAGAGATCATTGTTTCTCACATTAGGCGGCGGGCGAAGACTATTAAGACGGTCATTGCCGTGGTGAGCGAGATGCATCCGTTGTATCTTCGCGCGCTATTCAGGTCGCGCCAGCAGTTTGCGGAGATTGTCTCGTTGGGGACAAAATCCCGTAGCATGCTGATTAAATCCGTGTCACTTGTTGATTTCATTAACAAGTTCATTTCCGTAAAGGAAAACACTGATAAAAAGGAAGTTCATGTAAGTATTTATGAACAGGCGTTGGGCATTATTGATGCGAGGAAGCTCGGTCATGGTGGGAAGGGTTATGAGACACCGGAACGATTGCAAATTCGTCGCGTTGTGGAAGGAATTGATGTTGCTAATGCGGATACTACCGCGATTTGTCAACGGATCGTGATGTGCTATGCAAGCGATAAAGGGAAACCCAAAGGTGAAGCGGATTTTGTTCCAGCTTTTCAGAAGGTGAAGAGGGCATTCGGTGCTTTTGATGCGCCGAAGGCAGTGGTTCCCGTGAAGAAGCGGGAGGGTTTTGTTGCAGAGGCATCATCTGTTGAAGAGGCTAAGCGGTTGGCCTTGGAGAAGCATCTGGCAGCAACGGCGGCTGCGGAGAAGAAGAAAGCCGATGCGCTCCTGGCATTCAGGAAAGCAGAGAAAACAAAGGCAAAATGCCCTGTTGCAAAGCCCAAATCTCCTGCCAAACGTGGTGGCAAGCGGTGAGTTTTATTTATTTAGAAAATTGAATTTGTCACTGTATGAGATTCGCTTTGCTATCAGAGGTGGGATAGTTAAAATGGAACCTCCGAAGAAATCGCAGAAGAGGGTTCAATGTGTGGTTTGCCGTGGGTTTAGTAAGAAGATTACAAAATGCGTAACTTGTAATCTTTTAGTTATTTGTGAAGAGTGTTGGTTAAGTCATTCCAGTGTTCATAAGCGGTGTAGTAAGAATTGTGTTGCAGTTTTATCTAAAAAGAATGCGTTTTTGCGTTGTAGCTGTGGTGTTCTGGTTCATGATAGTTGTAAAAAAGGCATCATGTGTGTAATGTGTATTACTCAGAAGCGAATGGTTCGCTGTAGGCATGATGGATGTTTGGTAGAAGAGGTTTACAGTTCGGATCATGCAGTTAAACCTATTGATGGATTTTCATTTTTGTGGAGATTGGAGGATTATGATGAAAAGAAAGTTGCTTTGAGAAAATGTTTTTGTAATGATAGTTGTGAGAATTTCTTTTGCAGTGAGCACTGTGAGAAATGCAAATTTTGCAAAAAGGTCATGTGTAAGATATGTTTTGGGAGTCATATGCGATGTTCTTTGTGTTTGTTATTTGATACATGTTGCGATACATCTACTGAATCAATCAGAAGTCTCAAGTGCACATGTGGGTCAGGTTTAACAGTAAAATATATCAATACATTTGTGGACGGTAGATGTCAGTCGAGAGAAACTAAATTTTGTTGTAAGTGTTTTCAAGATTTTTTGCTGAAGGGGATTGGTTATGGGAGGCGGGTTGCGCATAAAGAACATCCGTTGTGTCATTGTGGGAAGCCATATTGCGGAGATATGTTATCTGGATGCGCATCTTGTAAAAAAATCAAGGTTCATGACGACAGCTGTGTTGGCGTACCGTTGGCTTGTATCGATTGTCCTCAATCGTTAGATGTATTTCCTATTTGCTGTGATTGTAAAATACTCCCGTCAAAGATAAAAACAATCGTAGGTAATCATACGATGATTCCGATTGATTTGGTGTCGATCATTGGGGGATTTTTTGAACCGATGTCGCATGTGGAACACGTAGAGTGCGAGATTAATGGGGGATCTTTATGTAAAAGCCATGTGAGATCCTGTGTGGATTGTAAAACGATTACAAGCGAGAGAAATCTAGTTCCATGTGGCAAATGTGGAAAGAAATTTTGTCCGAGATGCATTGCGATGCACATCATTGTTGCAAAATGTGGTTGCGCATTATATCAATGCAATAAGAAATATATACGATGTGGTATTTGTCCAACAAAAGAACTTATATCATCATGTCATTTTCCGCTCAGGAATCGTAAGAAGGGTAAAACAATTTTGACGAAGGTTTGTTGTAAGTGTTTCGTGAATTAGAATTTATTGTTTCATCTTCCTGTATGAATAATAATCAGCATTTGGTTTTGGTTCTATATAATTATCATAGGTGAAACAATAACCAATTTCGTTAGATCCCAAATAATCAAATTGCTTACAATTCGATTCACGACAGGTTTTTTCACAATCTGTTAAAGAGATATTTTGCTTCACGGCAGAAGCCAAATTCGAGCTATTAGGAGCTGCGTAATCCCTTAAACCAACGTAATCTCCAATAACTGGCATCGGCAATTCCAAACAACCCAATATATTCGGAAAATTAATCGGCAACTGTTTCCCGATCAATCGATTAATTTTTTCTAAAACATTCGGAGAGGAATTCATTATCACAGTTAATTTATCAATTAAAATCTTATTAATGGAGACGATTTCTTTTGCTATGCCGACAATGGTAGCGATTGTCTTATCTGGTATATCATACGATATGCCTAAGATTTTAAAATTAGACAAAACTAAACTCTGTATACTTGTTATGGGATCTTTTCGAGTTTTATCACAACGATAATTTAGGGTGAGTAGCACTTCTCCGCATACTGAGAAATTAACTATGAAGGGCGCAATTGTTGGGGGAATGATGTGCAGGACGAGATCTGTATCAAATGTGGTTATGCCCGTCATAACATGTAATGGATCTGTGCTACTATAATTGTGATCCTGTATCTGATAAATATTATTGAAATTCAGCGAATCGCCTACTCCCGTGATATTATACAAATTTATTGTCCCAAGCTGCATTGTGTATTTTTCATCGATAATAATATTATTAATAGTACTTGCCGGTAATCCATCAGATACATAAAATGTTTCATTTACGGCGAGTTTTATGGCCAAATTTACTAAATTTAATATCACATTTACTATCGTTGATGAAACAGCAGCGGTATCAGCCAATGTAGAATTGACGCGCGGTTTATAACTGGGAGAATTAATAAGTTCATTACATTGGATCTTTTGTTCCCCCGCACAGAACCCGAACCATTTGTTTCTACATATGAGAAATAAACAAACTACTATAAGTATTACTAATATAATAAACGAAACTATTGAAGAAAGTATCATTATATAATAACGAACGATTATTTATTTGCCGCTGCTTACAGCTGCACGAGCTTGTTCTTTCTTCTTCTTCTTCAACTCTCGCAAACGCACAGTTTCCTCCTTAGTTGGCCTCGGATACTCAAACATCTTTTCCGCTTTTAATAATTCTTTCTCTTTATTTAATTTTGCTTCAGTTTCATATTTTATTTTCTTTTCATTTCGCACTTGTTCGGGGATATAGTGACCCATGGGGTATTGCTTTAACATATCTTCGAAGAGGATATATTCGAATGGTGGTTCGATTTCCCCTTTAGCGTATAAGAATTCGACAAATTTATCGTTAGGAATCGGCTTGCGAAGGGGGACAATCGCTTTTTGTTCTTTGATGAAGACGCCATATTTCAAACATGGGGGACACATCGTTTCAAAATCGAATTTGAATACGTCCAGCATGTGTTTAATTTTTAGTTTGGAGTTCATTCCGTGGCCAGATTTGGTTCCGAAGAAGTAATCATGGAGTTCGCTTACAGTGTTGCGATAGCATGAGTCGACCCTGGATTTGAACATATGGCCGATGAGCGTAGTATTTGAGGGAAATACCCTTGCGTCGAAAGTTGGGAATGATTTCCTTCGTGAAGAAATTTCAGCAATTAATTTTGCATCGGTGGCTTGTTCTAAGATGTGCGAAAAATTAGCTGATAACGTGCCGCTTATCATTGATGTGATTTTATCCCTTTTTGCTCCAAATGGGTGCATACCCACCTGTTCTTTCGCCGTGATGAACCCATGTTTTGATACTGCGGTAATTTCGTCTGAGCACCAATAACACGTTTGCATTCCCTTAAATTCGTCCGTTTTGAGAAATTTCGTGACGAGTGTGATGAATGTTTGGGCAATTGTTAATGAGAAGGGCTGAAGATCGATCTTTTTGAAGAATCCAAGGAGTTTGGAGAATCCGTGTCCGTCGGCTCGGAACATGAGATCGAGTGTTAGTGGGATGTTGAAGCCGCCCATTTGGCGAGGGAGATCTTCTAGCATCGCAATGAGTTCGTCCTTTTTGTTTTTATCTTCGGTTCGTATGAAGTGGAGTAATTCCCGTGCTTTGACAGTGTGATGGGCGACTTTGTCATAGAGTTTGCACATTGCATTGTTATACGAGAGTTCTTGGATTTTATCGTGATTCATTAGATGGTACCCGGCCATTTCCATAAATGCAGCAGTTATTGATTTTTTTTCTGCTTCGTATTTTGCTAAGATGGCGGGCATCGATTCATGTTCAGCAACCGGAGGAGCTTTCGTTTCCATTGAATCCCTCTATAATAATAACAGAATATCAAGGAATACACCATATAGAAAGAATTTCAATCTTTTAATAAAAAATTGAAAAATGGAATTATTTGTTGAGCTCATATATTCTTAAATTATTAGGTGGGAGAAGATGGACGGCTTGATTGATGTGATTCGGATTATCAATCATGATGATGCCAAGTTGTTTGAGGGGAAAGAACTGCATCAGAGGAAGATCGAGATTTATTTGAAAATTAGAGAAATGGAGTCGCGGCGGTGTACTATTTGTTATCAAAATTCGAAGAAGAAAGGGAATCGATGTGGTGAATGCGATGCAATGTTGTTCGTTCACGAATTGAAAAAGAAAGGAGAAATGGGTGCATCTCCAGAGGAACGGCGGGAACAATATAAGGTATGGAGGAAAATGTATGATGATCCAGAAAAGAGGCGGAAGGGGTTTATTTCGCATTATTATCAGAAATTTATGCTAGGTGCAGCGCCAGCATCAGCACCAGCACCAGCGCCGGCACCGGCATCGACACGAGGACCAGCATTAATTTCACAAACCGGAGTATCACCTCCACCTATCAGAACAACATCAACTGCACGGGCTGCAGCAGTCGTTGCAGCCCCAACAGGAACAGCCAACGGTTTAACTACCACTGTTCCTTCAAAAGAATTAAAGAAATCCTTAAAACGAACTTCGCATCCAAGCGATGATGATGGTCAAACTCGTGAATCGAAAAAACAGAAAAATGGTACAAAATGCAAGATTAAAAGGTGTATGATTAATGTTGATGGAATATTATGCGAAGCACATGGTGATTGTAAAAAATGTATACGATGCCATGAATATCGTGCAAATTTAAAGATTGACGGAGAAATGTGTAAACATTGTAAGGATGCAATCGCAGGGATAAAATTAATTCGAAAGAAGGGGATGTGCCAGGCAATAAGATGTCTCGTGAAAACGGGATCTTTGTTATGTGAAAAACACAAAGATGCTAAAAAATGTACCATGTGCCACAAATATCATCGATATCTAAAAATTGATGGGAAAAAATGTGAACGATGTGCAAAGAAGTTTTAATTTATAATAGTCTCACAAAAATTTGAAAAAGAGAATAATTGCCCATATCATTAAATATGAAATTATTATACGGTAAATATGGATCCTTTGCTCGAATTTATTGGAAGTTTTAATTTTGTCGATGCGAAATTATTCGAACAGGGTCTTTTGAAGGGGAGGAAAAGGATTGAGATTTATAAGAAAATTCAAGAACTGGAACAGGGTGTATGTTCGATTTGTTATAAAGATCCGAAGAAAGTAAATGATTATTGTGATAATTGTGACACAATGAAAGAGTTTCATGATTGCAAGAAGGAGGAGGGGACGGAGAGGTCTGCTAAGTTCGTGGAGAAATGTAGAAATTGGAGGGAAATGTTTGATAATAGGCAGATGCTTAAAATTGGATTTAGGTTAGGAAATTTTTTTAGGTTGGTAGTGGAGGAGGATCAAGTTGAAATTTTAGAAGCGCCAGCGGCTGCGGCAACTATGTTGAGAATCGGGAAAGAAAAAAAAGTTGAGTTGGTGAGAAAGCGACCATCACGTCCGAGAGATGAGGATGATGATGATTATAATTCTGCTGATGGAGTGAAAAAACAAAAACAAAAAGAAGGTAAAGCAAAGAGTCCAGGAAAAAAATTATCCGGAGTGTGTAAGTTTGCAAAATGTAGAGTGAAAGCGGAATTATTATGTGAGGAGCATAAGGATACGCCTAAGTGTATCAAATGTCCCTTATACCTTAGATATCTGACAACAAAACCAATAAAAATATGCAAGCGATGTGAGGTGAGGGAATCAAAGAAAGGAGCTAATGATGAGGAGAAGAAAGTGAATAACTGTGAGCTGTATTTTGAGAAGTTGAAGAGTCAATTGATGGAGGATATCATTTATGAAAATAAATTTGCCAATACGTTGACGGATAGGAGGCACGTGTGGTGTGAGATGGAGAAGATATTGGAGGGAGCCCATATGGATGAACTTGAAACATGGTGCAAAAAAAATAAAAATGTGAATGGGGCGATAATGTTATGTTATGGTGAAATTACTCGAGTTGTTGGCGAAAGTGCCGCGGATAAAGATATGAGAGAATATAAGAATATATTGGAAGATGCTATTAAATTGGAAGAGGAGAGTAAATTGAATCATGGGGAGGGTCATTTACTTTTGGGGAATTATTATTATTTGATTGGAAAGGAGAAACAGGGAAGTGAGAATTATGAAAAGGCGGCGGTGTTAGATAATTCTGAAGCAATGTATTGGTTGAATTATTATGATGACGATGGGGGAAAGAGAAAATGGTTATTAAAAAGCGCTGAGTATGGGCATTTTAGGGCTTATTCTGAATTGACTGATTTGGAAATTAGGGGGATATTGCAGGTTAGGATGAGGGAATCTGAGGGGGAATTTAATAAATGGCGCTCTTGTTTAAAATCTTCCGGTGAAAAAGATGCGGTGGGGAAGATAGAGAAGGTACTATTGGATCTTTCAGTCGCATAGAGGTGGGTATTTTATTGATAAGATGGATATACTAGATTTGGAAACGACTGATGACTACGTCATAACAAAAAAAACACCAGATGAATTGGAGTTTATTTTTTTATAAAGAGTTGCGCGCGTCGTTACATGCTGCATACCGAATTAACATAAAGACAAAAATATATAATTAGCTAATAATGCTAACTGATAAAGATTTTGATCTAAAGACAAGACAAAATGGAAAAGAATATTATTCGAAGGGGAAAATTTGTTCGATTAAAAAATTCAATTGCAAAGTCTATGCGAAAGTTGGGGGTTATGATACTTATCTTAGTACAGTGAATAAAACTTATGGCTGCACATGTGAATGCGATGAGATTTGTAAACATGTTTATGCTCTTCTTATAAAAATCCGATCTGTTGGACAACAAACGATTCCAGATGGAATCAATCAATTGAAAAATTATACCGTTGACCAACTGATCGATATATTAAAATCTTGCGCCGATGACAATGCGGATATCATACCAAGTATAACGAAATTTATTAAAGCGAATTCAGCTAATTCAAATGAATTTGATACGATTCTTGATGATATTGAGGAAAATGTTAATGAGTTAGCTGATTTGGATGATCAAGATTTTTATTGCATGGGTGATAAAACGGAGGCAGAAGAAGAATTGTGTAAAATTATTTCGGATTTGAGCGAGGAGTTATTAGAATTAGTGAGAGAAGATGCGACTTATGATAAGAACTTGATCATTAAAAAAATCATGACGTTCAAGAACAGAATAAATGATATTGACTATTGTGATTTTGATCCATTTCGTGATATCTTGGGATATTTGGGAGAGGATGTTGAACTTGATGTGGAAGTTGATGCGGAGAATCTTGATGAAGTTAGTATTGAGCTTAATAGATTGGAAGCAAAAGGGGAGATGGATAAGGCGATCGCGTATGCATTTAAAAATATTTACAATGAAGAGAATTTAAAAATAGTTATGTGGTTGATGTTGCATGTTTCTGATAAGGCGATGAGGGAGAAAATTTTTCGACAGGCGTTTAATTATCAGCCGAGATTTGATATTTATGAGAAAATCGCTGGGGCTTGTTCACCGGATGAGAAAATGTTTATAGTTAATTTACAGATGGAAAAATATAAATTGGCAGCTTCAGAAGACTTGGCAAAAATCTTACTGATGGAAAAACAATATAAAAAATTATTTGAGGTGATTACAAATAAAGATTACGCGGCTTTGTGGACTGTTCCATACTTTGAAAATTGTAAGAACGAAGTCGATAATTGCCTCATTGAAGCTCATATAAAAAAATTAATATTGGTTCCATTAGTTGCAGGGAATTTTAATCATTATGAAATGTCAATTACGTGGCTGAAAACTCTTGCGAAAATCATTCCTGAAGATCAATTCAAAGATTACGCGACGGATCTTCATAAAACTTACAGCAAAAAGACGAAATTTAATCATCTCATCAAAAAGAGTAATTTATGCTCGGTTAAAAAAAATGCGGCAGATAAAAGCGAATAGAAATAAACCCCAAAATACTATTATATCTTTTGTTTTGGAGACCTCTATCTCAGTAGATTTTTGGAGTTGTGCGATGAGATTCTTATTCAAATTCTCAATTTCTGTTAATCGTTTTTTTTGTTCATTGAATGTATCCAAAAAGATTACATCTTTTGCTTTCATTCTTTCTATAAGCATGTGATATTTTTGTTGAAGAATTATCCGATGTTCTGGCGATTCATCATGTATTTGTTTTTTATGATGTTGAATATATTTATCACATGGAACACATATAATAAATCTATATGGGCATTTATTATCTGCAGTCAAATGATCAATATATGTCTTTTTATTAAAAATTTTTGAACATCCAGAACATTCGCATTGTGTATAGCTACATTTGTCTAGATGGGCTTTGACATTTCTCCCATCGACACCAATTACCATTAGTTCTTTGCAACGTTGATTCGGGCACTTTATCGTTAAACCATTTATTTTTTCTAAAATATATGGATTCAGTACAATATCTGTAATTCGTTGAGTCTTTCTACAAATAGGACATCTAGGAGAACCAATTAATAATTTTTCCAAACATTCATAACAATAAATTTTCCCACAACATTTTAAATTAGCGGGCTTACGCGGTAGCTGATGACAAATTAGGCAATCATAGTCTATATTATCACCATTAATTATATCATCTTTCTCATAGTGAATTAAGTTTATCCTACAGATGAATTTCTGTTTGAATTCAACCATTGGAGCTCGTTTGTGATCGATATATGACGAAATTATAGTAAGATAAATTCAACTTTTTAAAAAATCAGTCCAGAGAAATAGGCGGTTGCTGGAGTGTAAGCTGGGGTAATTGTTCCTATTAAGAAATTGCTTGAACCGGAACATGGTGCTAGGGCAATAGTGGCGCCTGTCGTTGTTAGCACAGGACCTATTACATCTATTGTTGCATTGTTGTTTAAAAATATGGATGGCAATATCAGTAGTTTCCCTTGATTTCCATCTATTTCAATTAAATTTGTAGTCGTTGTCGTATTGTTAAAAATGCCCCCTATTGAGCAAGTTTGAGTTGCTGTGGTGAATAGTAATGATATAATGGGCATATTGCTTGTACATATTGAATTATTCGCTCGATAAAATATGGAATCAACAGCATTTGAGGACAAAATAGGGATAGTTGAGGTAACCGTTCCGAAATCTCCGTAAAAATTGAGAGAATTAGTTCCTTGGGGAAGGTCTATTACTGATTGAGTCGGATCCGTCCCAGTATTTTCTATATTTTCGCCGGAGATATTTACTGTGCCACCTTGGCAAAATATGTATGTGTTAAGATTTGTTCCTGACATCGTGGTGAAATTTATGTTTATCGTTGATGTTAGGGGAGAATTTATAGCGATAATGGTATTGCCATTGGTTTGTGTAATGTTTGATACTTGGAGAGAGAAGATGGATGCAGCGAGAGTATTAATTGCTATGCCATCACCAGTGGAGACGAATTGTAGTGTATTGCCCATTAAATATGTTTGACCCGTGCCAGTTATTGATAATGCTGAGGTAACGTTGGCTGTCGCGATGATTTGATTAAATATTAGATTGAACGTACCGGATGAACTATTTTCTATTGCTATTTGTTCTACGGTGATGGTTGATATTTGACCGCTGACCGTAGATGCATTTGATGCGAGAATTGCTGTAGTTGATCCAGTCACCGTTAATTGGGAACAATTTATGTAAAATTCGCCGTTTAAGATTTCGAAACCTATTAGTGGAGACGCTGTGCTGCTTGGAGCCGATGAACTATTGTTGTTATTCAAATACATGATTCCACTATTTGATAAATAACGAGAACAATTTGCTGTTAGTTCGATAGATTTTATATCGGCTTCAACGATAAAACCCGCACTGTTTCTTATACCAATAGTTCCTGGAACTCCATATTGAAACAGATCAATATTTAATATCAATCGGCCTGTGACGTTATCGATTAATGCATCTGTTTCATTAGATGAAGCAACAATTAATTGATTTATATTTACAGTTGTGATATTGGATAAAATAAGACTATTATTAGATATAATTGATGTGGATGCACTCAAGTTAGGTATTAACACAGTTCCAGAAATAATCACATTTGTATTAATATTTGTCGATGCTGTTGGGGATATATTTATTAGTGTTCCATTTATGTTCACTTGGTTTCCGTTATAGGTAAGCGATGAGGTAAAATTTTGATTATCTGCAGCAAAAATTATTAGTCCACCTGAAAGCTCCGGTGATGCTGTGGATTGAGCGTTGTTTATATTGAAGATAACTTGAGACAGGCCACCGACAGTTATCGCATAGAGTTGACCTATATTCTGAATTGCAAATAAAAGATATTCTACATTAATTGTTGCAACGGCATTCACGATATTAAAAGTGCTTAGGTCTGAACCAGTGTTATATACGAATTGTGCAGTGAATTGTACTTGTGGTAAATTGGAAAGTGGAACATTATCGAATCCGGAACCAAATATCATTAATGCGCTACAGGCAACGAGAAGAGATTGGACATTAATGTTTATTTGAGATTGATACGGGACAGCTTCCAGTATTTCTATATTAAATGCACATTCATCAATGGAATTCGATATTACCTGTTGAGCTGTTAAATTTATTTGAAAATTCGGATCATCGACGTGTAAGATTCCGTCTAATGTTCCTGCTGTCGTCATTTCCATTTTTTTAGCGGTTACATTTACTATGCTTCCCTGTTTAGTTTGAAAGGCATTAACGAGTGTTGCTGCTCCGATCATGGTGTTAGTGGTATAATTTAGGAATAAAGGAGTTGTGCCCTCGAGTAAATTTAGAGTGTAAGCGCCTCCCAGTGGTTCCCCAGTGCAAACACTATCGACTACTGAAATATCGTAAGTCCCACCAGTTAATAAAAATGCTGCGGAGCCGGGGTCGTCCCCAGTGAAAGTAACAGATTTAGCGTTGAAGAATACCTGAGTTGCGTCAGTTCCAGATAAAATTGGGCCGACGGAATTAAATTCACCGTAGCCTTCCACGTTTAATGATTGCCCTGCGGTCACAACGAAGATGGGATTTGGTGTTAAGTTCATGATGATAACGCCTTCTTCCAAATAATATCTTAGGAATGTTAATCCTGTGGGGATCAATAAATTGGATGCTTGATATGTTCCTGGGTGAATGTATATTGTGTTAGCGTTTGGTGGAGGTAGTGCTAGGATAGTTTGAATTTGTTGGTATGGCGAAGCTAAATCATTTGGAATTCCTGGATTTTTGCCGTAATGTATATCGACGAAATATGTCTGATTGATTAATAATTCGTTTAGACCGGGTGCGCCTGTTGCACCTGTTGGACCTGTTGGACCTGTTGGACCTGTTGCCCCTGTGGGACCCGGATCACCAGTTGCGCCTGCGGGACCCGGATCACCAGTTGCCCCTGTGGGACCCGGATCACCAGTTGCCCCTGTGGGACCCGGATCACCTGTAGCACCTGTAGCCCCTGTTGCCCCTGACGCCCCTGTCGCTCCAGTCGCCCCGGTCGCCCCAGTCGGCCCCCTTTGCACTATAATTTGAGGGCACATCGATCTATTAATATCACACCTTATCTTCTCTCTTCGTTGATTAAAACATTCCTTACATTTACACTCAGAATCATTTTTCCTAAGACATAAAAAATCAACAAACGCATCAATTGAATTATTATACTCCATTATATTCAATTAAGATATTTTATGAATCTCATAGTGGTTCATTTTCGAAAAAAATTGAATAAAACATATTTAAATCTATTTAGTCATCACTATAGATTTATCTGCGATGAGCTATGAACCTATTTATCTGACTAGACGGTTGATGAAACATTTGAAAAATAATAAAGGAGATCTGGAAATAAAAACAAAAACTGGGAGTATTATGGCTATATCCTACGTTTTAGAGAATGTATCTGAACCACTTGATAGGCTGTTAACAGGGAAATTTGCTGAAGCCAAAGATAAGATTATTGATTTTAGTCATTACAGCAGAGAGGCCGTATACTGTTTATTATATTATCTCTATTCAACGGAAATGTACTACTATGAAAACATTATGATATCCTTCGAAATATATCAGTTAGCTGAACAATATGAATTAACTGATCTATTAGAGAAAATTCAGTATTATGCGTTTACCGTTTATAAAAATTTTTTTGCCAAAGGGAAATGTGCAGATATGTTAGATATTTGGAAGAATAATCGTTTCATGTTCGATAAACTGAAAATTCCCATATATAATGATTTGAGGAAGAAATTTTATGTCCATTCATTTTGGTTAATGGAAGAATATTTCAAATTGATAGATCAGGATTCGCAGAATAAAATTGAACTGATGAAAGATTTTATTGATAGGTTCACAACTGAAAGGATTATTGTTAATATAAAAAAAATGGATAATGGAAAATATGATATTAAATCGATAACGGTTTCAGAGAATTATGGGAACACGGTCAGTGAATTAATTAAGTTTTTGGCTATTACGGAATATCATGTGTTTCATGGTGGATTTAATCAGGTGGAGGATAATAAAAAATTTTTTATCATGAGGAGGGATGCGACTGAATTAATTTTTTTCCTGTGTGAACATATTGAAGAGGAACCCGTTGTAACACCAACAAGGAGTGATTCTGAAGAAGTTGAAGTTGACGATGATGAATAATTAATTAAATAACTTCCCTCATGATATCTACCAAATCACATATGTAGTGCTGTCCATCTGAAATAATTTGTCTTAGCAATCCATTGAAATGCTGCACAGAACTAACATAATCACATACACAGTCTATCAAATCTCTAAATTCACTCGGCAGTGCACCTTTAATTTCTCTCTTCAGTGCAATCACTTCCGAATCCAAAATTTCGATAACTTTTGAACTAATCGCACAATTATTCTTCAAATGTGCAACGATCACTTCTTTATCCATAATCTGTCTCAATTGTAAATCATTTGGATCATAATGATAAAAATCTGAGAAGATAGACGCTCGCCAACAATCACCCATCACATCAAAAATCGTCGATAAATATACGATGTCAGTGTCCAAATTATTTAAAATACCAATAAGATCAAAAATTATTTTCGATAAATAATTTTCGCCAAATATTTTTGTAAAAAATGAGGGTTGCCAATGAACTCCCATCTCATCTCTAAATTTTTGATTAATTTTTAAGGGACATTCACAAAATTTTTTATTCCACTGATCAGAAGTTATGATAAAATTCACTTTCTTTTTGGAGAAATCAAGTTTTATTCCTTTTATTGACCGCTCTTCGATATCTGAATATAAATATTTTGTATATGTTTCATCGAATATTGTTGGATAATGCAAATTTTGTAGAGGCATATTTAACCCACAATACCTACAATGCGATAAATACACCGGCCTCATACTACTCGAATATGAAGTTTTCCATACACATATGCCAGCTAAATATATTGTCATTCTTAGAACAATAATTATCTAATAGAAACCTAATTATTTAAATTTCATTTTTTCTGCGCTGTGCATCTTTTATCAGATCAGCCAAATCACGAATATATAAGCGCCCATCTGAAACAACCTGTTTCCTAAACTCATTGAAACATTTCACCAAAGACACATAATCAGACACGCAATCTATCAAATCTCTGAACTCATCCGGCAAAGAATTTTTAATTTCATTATTAAGCAAAATTATTTCCCTGTCAAGTATTTCTATACCGCTTGAACTAATTGTGCAATTATTCCTTACGTTGAAATCTACCGTTTCTTTATCGAGAGTTGTCCTCCATCCATCTAAATTTCCGAATATCGAATTAACCCAACAATCACATATAACACTAAAGAGAGGGGTCAGTTCTGTAACAACTGTCTCTAATTTATTTAAAATTTCAATTAAAAGGAAAGGAGTTTCTAGCATTTCAAAAATACTTTCTTTTGAAAAAGAGTCTATATAATTGACTAATAAGCCGGAGTAGTTTCGCGGGCATTCACAGAATTCGTTCCAATTGGCTGAAATTGTGATGACATTTACCCAACATTCGGAATAATCAAGTTTGATATCTTTTATCGATGGGGGGTCGATATCTAAATGTATGATTTTTGTCATTTTTTTATTGAATAATGTACAGAGATTGAGATTCTGTGGTGTTGAATTTAATCCACAATTCTCGCAAGTGGACGCATATATGGGTACTAAACTATTATAGGGTTCACTTTGCCATAAACATATGGCAATTAAACTTGGTGGCATTCAGTGATAATTTATAATAATTAATTCAGTTTATTCTTAGAATTTCATCTTTTTGTGAGTTTATGTAACTGGTGTACTATTGATCTCTTTTGCATCAACGTTAAAATTACCAGAGGAAGCACCAGCGTATAGAGATGAAGCTAATGTTGGATTCATAAGACCTCCGGTTATTTTATTAGTGACCATCATTACTTTTGAATTCGTTATCGAACCATTAACTATTCCACTTAAAGCAATCCCATATGCTGCGTTATCTTTTAATGTTGTATTAATATTCATTACATTTAATTTATCCATTGTGGGGCTGTAGCCCGTTATTCCTGCCCCTGTGAGAAGGCCTACGCCTATTGTCATATTAGTCGCTGTTACACCGCGTATTTCAAAATTGGAAATAGATACACTTGGTAAATCTCCAACGAGATTCTCGCAGACAAAACCTAATGCTGATCCAACAGTGGAAGTAGTATCAAAAACTTTTAATCCATCCACTGTTCCATAGGAATTTAAATATAGCATTGGGCTAACTATTATTTGTTGACCCGTTGCTAGGCTGACTGTTTTTGTTATTTTAACACGTGTTGTCACATAATCTGTACAATTAACGAAAGAAGTTGGAACAAGCATTCCTTGTTCGTTATATAAGTCAGTTGCTGTATTTTCTGTTACAGTAGTATTTTGGAAGATAAAAGAATCAACTCCTGATGCAAAGACTGCTGAATAATAAAATCCACTTATAATACCATCGCCTGTTAATTGGAATTTTTTTGTTACAATATTTGGGGCACCAGTAACAATTCCCAGTGCAATTTTTCCATCAGCAACAATTTTATGATTTAAAAAATCTACCTTATTATTATGTCCCATTATGTTTATAACTCCTGCTGCATATTTTTTGCCTCTAGATGTAATGTTTAAATCTTCGCATATATTTATTGTAACGTTATCCTCACAGACAAAATATGTGCCATTATCTATTTTCTCCTGTGTGATATTGACAACCTTTCTTTCAGATATTCCACACTCATTATCTTTATCAGATTCACAATCACAATCACAATCACTTTGGCAATGACATTTTTGAGAATTCTTTCTGGCAATTGTGATTATACCATTTGGACCGAAATATTTATTCAAAATTTCAGTCGTCTTACTATTTATCATATCAACAATATATTTTGTACCTTTCATAATATAAATGTATATATATATATAATTTTTAATCAGGAGTGGCTGCTCTCCCTCATCTAATTAATTAGTATAATAATATATTATAATGGCATGTCAAAATATTATTCAAAAATTAAATACGAAAGCTAAGGATGTTATAGAGAAATATCTCGGACCGAATAGTTTAATTCCAAATAAAAGACGAAAATTAAATAAGAATTTCACTTCGAGAACAAGTAGTCAACGAACAATTATTGATCTTACACGAGCAATGTTGGATAAAACATATGATGTTCCTGGACCTAATGTTACTTTAAATATAGTTGAAAATATATATCTATTTGATATTGATCCTCTTTTATATGGTGAAGGTATCATTAGGGGACGTTATGATGGTCTCATAATAAATTTCATGGATAATAGTATTGTTGCGGATGGTTCAATTGCCAGGGGAATTGTAATTGGGGTTGAAGAAGAATTTAGAACTTCATTTCAAATTATGAATGGTACTTTCAGTGGTTTGAATTCGATTTCTGTTTTTGCAACAAATATTGATGATATGAGGGTAAATAATATGACCTTTAGTGATAATATTACGACTGATCAATATGCGGGGGAATTACTTACGGGACCATTTTTATTTAATTGTACGGATTTACTTGTCGATAATACAAAAATAAAGACTACGATTAGTACAGCATTAAAAAGATCTGTAATGGTTTCTCCAATTGTTCTCTTTAATTGCGTAGGAACAGTAAATAATTTACAAGTAACAGATGGAGCATCAGATTTTGGTGAGTGTGTTGGGTTTTTTAGTACTAGTTTTGATCCAGATTTATTAGGACCGACGATTACGAATACAAGTGTAGTAGGTATTACTGCAACAGATGGTGTTATGGGTATGGTTGTCGTTACTCCACCGGGTACTCCCGTTTTTAATCCGAGATTGGATGGAAATCAAATTGTAAATTTATTATCATCTGGAAATAATACAGTTGCAACAGGGATTGCCGTGAATGCTATGAAAAATGCAAGTATTTTTAATACTACTGTTACAATGGTCAGAAATAATACCTCGATAGATGAAGAGGATCCTGTTTTAGCAGCAGCACTTGATGTAGGAGATTCGTCAGTTAATTTTATAGTTGATTCTTCTTTTATTATTACAGAATATACAACTTCAAATAAATCAAAAAAAAAAGCTTAGGAATGTTAGGATAATGAGAAAGACTGTTAGTGAGTAGCGATTGTTATCCAATCGTTTAGAGAGGCATTCCTCACAGAGGTCGTTGGCTTTCGATGGAATGAGATAGCAGCAGAATCTTTCTGAATGCATTGGGCAAGATGGGTTGATTTTTTCATCTTGGGATGGGCATGGAGTGACACCTTTGCACCCATTCGTGACACATTTGCACATCGCACTAAAGGCAATTTCGCAAGTGCATGCTGGATAATACATTCCAGCTGAATAACATCATTCCAATCTAAACCACCCATCAAAAAGTTGAAATAATCAATTTTTTGGAATGTTCATTTATTATTTGGATCATTAAGGGATCAATGGCAGCAGTGGCCGTAATTCGTGCGAAGAGGCCGTTGGACACTAAGGAAGACTCTCGGAGGAAGTGTTCTAGGAAAGATGAATCGTCGTCAATGAATTCGATCGATTGGGATTTAGTTCGCGAGAATTTGCCTTTTGGTTTAAGGCATAGTGAACAGTCTCAGGTTCAATTGGAGCGATATCAGGCGATGACGAATTATTTGGAAAGGATCTTTGTGATGATTAGGGAGGGTCTCATGCCCGAGGATGTTATTGCAGTAGTAGGTTGTGGGAGTTACTTCACCGGTATGCAAAATCCAACTTTAGATATTACCTTTCGATTTTGGATGCGCGATCGACTCCAGAATGAATTTTGGGGATTATTAAAGAAATTAGAAGAAGAATTTTGTTCATCAGAGACGCCTATTGAGGGGTTACAGATGATGATGCAGGCGGAATCGTTCGGGTGGGGTGCCTACAGATTAGTGGACAAAACAAATCAGCTTAGCAAATTCACATTTTGGGTTAAGCATTTATTTCCCACATGGGATGCATTGAAGGCAGCAAGAAATGTGAAGAATTACTGGAGGCGTGCAGTTAAGGATGTTATTTTGTCATATTTGGGAGCGGTGCCGGTTGGCCTGACGATTGATGTTGATAATGTATCTGATGCACTGCCGCGTTTGCCAATAATGTCGCCATCAGTGAGAATCGACGGGAAATTACCGTGGATTCTACTTCCTGAAAATATTCTCCCGCAAGCTCGAGAGGCGTTGGTATTAGCTGAAAGTACTCTTAATCGGATACTTTTTAAGCAGGCATGTATGGATCATCTTTTAAAGGAGTTGTTAGCTGTTTCTTCTTCCGTGCAGTATGCAGAAATTGCTAAATTTATCGTGTGGGCGGAAAATCTTTGCATTAAGTGGTTGGGCACAAGTGGGGCTGGGGATAATCATATTCAGACACTCACTAAGGCAGATGAGCCGTTACCGGAAGCTATCAGATCTTTACTTAGGGCATTGCTGCCGGGTCGTGCGGTAAAGGCAGCTGAGCCACATTTACGCTGTGTCCGTTGGCGCAAGAAATCCGACGCTTCACCTGTTGTAATAACACCTGAAGATGAACTATTATTAGAGCCAATTCGTGAGCGTATTAAAGAAGCAAAGGCTCAGTTTCAATTACATGTGGGAAAATATTCCGAACTATCTCTACAGGAAATTCACCGATTGACGACGATAGTAACGGAACGTACAGGGCGAAGTGATTTGCAATTACAAGCATCTGCGTGGGTGTGGGCTTGCGCGCAATGGACAAAGCGTACGCACACTGCTACAGATCCGGTAATTAAGCGATTGGTCGCACAACTGAAGCTAGCATCGTGTTTTGGTATAACGCGAATTACCGAGTTGAAACATGGAGATGAAATAAGAAATGGGATTGAATATGTTACGCCGGGGACGGTTGATGTAAAGGAGGCTATGATTAATGATAGGCATGTGACAGCGATGGTTTCCATTGATACAATTGTTTCCACTCCTAGTCTGACTCCTGGCCAAATCTTTGGGGCATTGGTTCGGTATAACATGCCAAGTGACATGTTATTCATTCAGCGTTATCTACATGTGCCACTGGAGGCGATCAAACATTTTCGATGGAACCGTCGGAAATGGTTATTTTGCGCAAAAAATGCGACTGGTCCTATAATAAAATTTCGTTCACTCCTGGCGCCATCACACAGTGGGGTGAATCTCATATCCGCCCTCCCCCGACCACTTTTTAATCTATTGACATATTATCTATAGAAATAAAAAAATGACAAATCCATGTAATTGCGCAAAGTTTAAAAATACGTATCAATTCAACTATGTACCCTATGCACAACAGCTGAATAGAAATTATAACTCGGATCCAATCGGTGATCTTCGAACATTTGAAGAATGTGATGCTCTGCGAGAAGGTCCATGTTTTAGATGTTGTGACGAAATCTTTGAGTTTAAGACTCCGAAGAGAGATTTTGTGGGGGAATATATAGAGTGTTATAATCGTTGTATTCGCCTCGACTAACACGAAAAATTGAATTAGAAACTTTATGTATGTGGGAGTTAGTTATGAAGTATCTGTTTCATGGAGTTTAATTATTGTCCGTTATCGGTGGAGTTGAGGAGGGATCTTGCGGAGTTGAAGGGAGTGCCTGTTGTGAGGTTTCCGCCGGAGCCAAGTGGGCAATTGCATTTGGGGCATCTGAAGGCGTTATCATTGAATTACTGCATCGCGAAGCAATATAAGGGGAAATTTATCGTTCGTTTTGATGATACGAATCCTTCTACGGAGTCATCTGAATTCGAACAGGGTATTTTGGAAGATATAAAAAAATTGGGCGTGGTGATTGATAAATTAACTGCCACATCGGATAATTTTTCGGAGATAATGGCGTGTGCGGAGGTGTTGTTGATGAGCGGAGATGCTTATGTGGATCTTACGGATGTTGCGACTATGGGCGACGAGCGTGACGCGGGTCTGGAGTCAAAATTCCGTAATTCAAAAGATAGTTTGGCTCTTTGGCAACAAATGAAACTTGGAGATTTAACGAATGGATGTGTTCGTCTTAAGATCAATATGAAATCTACGAATAAAGTGATGCGTGATCCTGCAATTTATAGATGCGTCGCTGGAAAACATCATCGAACTGGAACGAAATTTTATGTATATCCGGTGTACGACTGGGCGTGTCCAATTGTCGATTCTCTCGAAGGAATCACGCACACTTTGCGGAGTTCAGAATTCTGCGATCGCGATGAGTTATATAATTGGATCCTTGGCGCACTTAAGATGAGAATTCCGAAAATGTTCCATTATGGGAAATTGAATGTGGGGGGAGCCATTATGTCTAAAAGGAAGATCAAAGAGTTGATTCTTTCGGGGGAATGTAGTTCGTGGAGTGATCCGCGTCTTTATACATTGCGTGGAATGTTTAATCGCGGTATGACTTATGCAGCGTTGGATATTTTGATGAAGGACACAGGTTATACGAAGGGTGTGATAGCAGTGGATCCGACAACTATTTGGGGCATCAATAGGAAAATAATAAATAAAAGATCAGCGCGTTATTGTGTGGTTCCCGAAGATTCGAAAGTGTATGAGTTGGATCTCTGTGAGGCGCAAGCCGTATCAAAAGATATACCGAAATTCAAAAACGAAATTTCGTTAGGGATGCGGAAATTCTTTTTCGATAGGGAGATCTATCTTGTGACAACGGAAGTTGAAACGATTCCTGATAACACTGAAATAACATTAATGAATATTGGTAATGCTATTTTGGTAAATAATAAATTAATTCCGAAATTCGATGGCGATGTTAAAAAGACTGCGCATAAGCTTCTTTGCGTGGGGAAAACGAATGCGGCGGTGATAACGATTATTTCTTATGATAAATCACAGATGATCAAAACGAAGTATATCGGAGAACCGGCAATAACATCCACGCTCCCAGGCGAATTCGTTCAATTCATGAAAATGGATTATTACATGTGTGTCTCTTCGGGAACATTCATACATGTTCCATAAAAATTGATTTATTAAGTATTTAATAGTGCCTTTAGTTTTTGGGTTGAATTAATGGTGTTTATTATGACACATAATGTTACGCATGGTTGGAGTGATGATGATGACGATGGTGTTACCTATAAGGGATCAATTTGGGGGTTATACATTGGAATAAATTTATTGGGTACGTTATTATGTTCAATGATTATTATTTCCGCTGCGAGGCAAAAACAGATATTACAAAATGATATTTTCGTTATTGGGCTGTGTGTTGGGTGTATAATAATGAGTGCACCGTGCCTAATTGAATGTATAGTAAATATTTCCAGTGACACATATGATGAAGCTGGGGATCAAACGTGCAATATCGAATCAATGTTCCATCTCATTGCGATGATAACTCAATTTTGCTTCACGAGTCTAATCGCGATCAAATCATTCTTTTTGATCGCTTATGGAAATAATATCTCTACGAAGACAATGAAATCGATTATTGCCGTGACGTTAGGGATTGGGATTCTCGGATCAATTATCTTTGGCGTGTTTTCTGAAACGACAGTGATGGCTTCCGGCACATGGTGTTTCTATAAATTCTCTTCCTTAGCTGTAATCGCGTGGTTTACCCCATGTGTAATCATTACAGGGCTGTCAATTATTATCTCATATGTAAAAATCTTTCGAATAATAAAAAAATCAAAAGAAAGGGTGATGGCATATGTTTCGAATTCGAGTAATGATCAAGCGAAAGTAGCTAAGAAGGCAAGTATTTTTGTCCTTTGCTTTTTGGTAAGTTGGACACCCATGATCGTCGCTTCCATTATGGAACTTGCAGGGGAGCAAATAAATGAAATATTCGATATAGTAATTATGACTTTGGGATCATTTAATTCAGTTTTCGTCGCAGTAATTTATGGTCACAAATATCGTTCGCAAAATAGAACAAAAATCCTTGTCAGTATAAGAAGTACACCGGTGCAATCGATTAATATGAGTGTTCCAACGAGTTAAACTTCTGTGGGTAGTGGAGTGGCTATAGCTATCAAAGTATTAATAATTTCTGTCACGCGGTTTTCATCTAGATTTGGATTAGCGTCAAACTTCCCACAGCAACCAAAGAGAAATATCAGAAAATTAGCTATAGCAGTAAATAAGAATAACGGTACAACATGGCTAGCTTTATCGAAAGAGGCTCCAGCTGCCTTATGATCATCCAACGAATTAGCCAAAGTGATTATCAAGACAATCATTAACAAACTACGACAAAATGAAATCCAAAATACCGCAGAATAACCGTTAATAAAACCCTTTCGCTTGGAATCAGCATCACTCTCCAACGAAATTCCAAAATTGCTTAATTGTATTTTCGTCTGAGAATCATAACGATCGATTTTTTTATCCCAAAATTTAGTTCGGAAAAAAAAGAAAGCAACCATCGTCCAAACAATACAGTCGGCAAATAATGATACGTTCAACAACGTTGTATCAGGTGATTCATATTCATCTAACAAGAAGTAATAAAGCATGGATGACAGACTACAGACGAAAAAATATACAATTGTCCATACTTGAAACACTGTTGCTGTCTGATAATAAGTCCTATATGAACTAAAATATTCTTTCACTAGATCCACTAATGATAATGCAGGCAGCACCTCCTGATAATTTTCGACCATGACTCGCCGTTTCCCTTAATAATTATTTAAAAAACATCATAAAAAGTTAATTAATCAACTTTTTTCGATAAAAGAATTGTTGGTGATGGGGGTGTGGTCGTCGGTGAACATATTATAATTGATGTATGTCTCTTCAAGTGTTGGGGGATCGGGTTTATTGCTGTGGCGTATTTGGATGATGACGCGGCGAATTATCAGGATTCCAGTCAGCATCATACAGCTTGCGGCGAATATCTCCCAAATGCTTAATTCCATATCTCTGGTGCAATAATCAAACCGTCGGTAGACAGGTTCTGGTTCAAATGATTGTATAAATTCGTTTGTACAATTTTTTACTGCAGGGGGGAGTCCTCGGCAGATTATTCTAGATCCTTGATCAATGCCGCAGTCTTCAAAGGCACCAATTCCGATCCAAATGGAGGATTTATTTTGATAGCGAAAGTGACAGCGTTCGTGATCGAGTTTGAGGGAAAAATCTTTTCTTGTGATTGCTTGCCAGCATTCTCCCGTGAGGAAGATGTTGTCTTCGATCATTGCCGGGGAATGACAGTAGAGTATAGGGGGAATTTCGGCAACAGGTGTGCAATCGAAATAATCGTAGACGTTCTCAACTTCAGTTTCCATGATATAATCATCTGTGGCTTCCCACCCAACCAACTCCATATAGCCAGAGAACAACAATATGGGGTACAAAATACAAAACGTTCCCACTACACACAGAAAGGAATTGAGTAGTTTATTCATAATGTGTGCCTGTAAGCATCATAAGGAGTTTTGGGCTAAGCTAATATTACTAAATATCAATTTTTTCGAAAAGTTGATAATTGATTCGTTTGGTAGGGGTGTTGTATGAATCGCATAAATTAAAAATGGTTATTGGATATTTGATTGGAGTAGTTGCAGTTGGATTTATCCTGAGGTATTTGATCCATGAATATTATCCTGTGGCATGTGTTGAAATTCAAGAATCATGGTTTGGTTTAATTGAGAGAGGTAAGAAGATAAATATTGCAATTCGTGGAGATGCAAATGATTGTAAATCGTGGGATCAAAGACGAGTATATTTTTACATGACGTGGGTGAATGCAAAGGGGAGGACTTCAAGAGGGGTTTATGTTAAAATTTTGAGAGTGAAGCGGTACAAGAATTTGTATGAGTATATCAGTGATGAACTTTGGGAGAAGGTTTCACCATATTTGGCATCGTATGATGAGACAGTGAAGGAACATAAGGAATTCTTTGATGAATCACGTCCGATTGATTGTGTTGAATTCGAAGTAAAAAATTGAAAGTAATAATAGATTAGAGGATCTAATGATTTTGAAGATTAGTAGCCGGTGATGTACCGTTGTATTCAAAGGATTGGATTCGTTGCGAGACAAATTGGGTCGAAAACACCTGTGAGGGCATTTGGTGTGTCTGCTGGAATGAAAAAATTTGGGATCCCCATTGCAGCTGCAGCTACAGCGGTAACGGTGGCAGCTGGAATCGGATTTGTTCACTACCAACACACAAAAGAAAAACCACCAGCATTAACAATTAACCAAAAAATCACCATAGCATTGAACAAACCAGAATTAGACGATTTCTTCGAACTCCTTCGTTCTCTAAAAGAAAATCCGGAGGCACTAGATACTGAAATTAACAGATTCGGATTATACAACATTCTCTTTCATATTTCTAAAAAAGACAATGTCCAATTATTCCTCCGTTTCAAACAACTTCTAAATGCAACTTATCTTGAGAGTTATCCACGGATTGATCAATTATTCTTCCATATCGCCATACGAACAAAAGCAACAAATATTATTACAACTTTGTTAGCATCGTTTCGGGAGAAATATGAACCTCTTGAGATCAATCTATATGATATTTTCAGCGGATTGATGAAAGATGAGTTCATGTATTTATATAATAATAAGTTTTTGGTTAGTTTTCCCGAATTGGGAGTTTTTATTGCTCAGATTGCGGAAGGGGAAGGTGATGCGATTTTTGCTTCAGTTGATTTCAAAAAACTAGATATTTTCCGTGTTATTGAAGCGCTATTTTTGATCGATATTCTTGATCCAAGGCATCGGATGATGCCACATTTGAAACAGCGCGATGGTCTATTCGGAAAAATTTTAGATTTGTACGATTTGAAAACAATGGATGATTTTAAAAAAGATAAATTAAGAGAACTAATTATGACTGTGAGTCAAGATCCTGAACCGCTGGTGGCTAAATTGAAATAATTTTTTTATAAACAAACGGTTCACCTCTTCTTCTTTCCCAGGTGGGGGTTTTCCTTCTTGAGGGATTGAGTGAATAGGGGTTCGATTTCGACTTGGAGGAGCATGTGGAGGAAAGTTTGCTGGAGGCTTGCCTTCGTTGCATCGTGGCGCTTGTTACTGCAATTGCTCCATGGTGCGTGGAACTTCATCTCAATCGCAGCAAAATCCGACGCATATTCCTTTCGGTCAAGGGCAGTTGGCTTCTTCAACTTCACGTTTAGATTTATCTTGGTACGCAGAGCGTCAATTAGTGCTCCAACACCGAAGAGAGACTTCAATGTTGCAACGTGAGGTTCAATAATTGTCGCTTCATTGTCAAGACTCCGCTCCTTCTTCAATTGGAAGGTGAACCTTGAAACATCTTCTGGGACGGGGAAGGAATCCGGAATCTCATTGTTATCAGTGCCCTGAACTTCATAATTAGGCTCAACTGTGATTTCGAATACGGTGGAGGCACTCAGCTTCTCATCGGGAAATTCCGCTCGCACACGGCAAAAGTGATACTTGAAATCGCATTCACACAGGTCATCAGGCTTAGTGAAACGCTTAGGGGTGTCACACACCCAACACTTCTCAACCAATTCCAAACGCGCAAACACAATCGATGCTGACGGCCGCTCATAAGCCGACGGTTCGGACGCCATGGTTCTCAATCTGATATAAAACAAAATGTAATGAGCCATTCAAATATTCACTATTTCAACTTTTTAAAAAATTGATAAACGGAGTGTTTGTTTAGTAGTTTAATTTGTTTCCCGTATGGATTGATTTCGAGATGAGTTTTAGTCTCGTTGCGTTGTCGTCGGAGCTAATTACAGATGAGAATGGAGTGGAGAGGTTCCAGATGAAATCCGTTTTGCTTCAGAAAACTGAAAGAACAATTTTATCCGTTGTGCAAGAGGGAAAGGATGAATTGGAGACAAGAGTAAGTCATATTCTTAGGGAAGAATGCACAACCAGTACGGCACGGGCGGGTCAACAAGTTCCTTCGGATGGAGCTCTTGTAATTCCCACTGAATTCGAAGGGGCTCTTCACGTTGAATCAAAAAAGAAACCTCGCAGGGATAATTCAAAAATCATTAATATTATTTCGGTGGTTTCCGGAGCGATAGGTATTGGTCTATTAACCGCAGCAATATACTTGCTTCGGCGCGATGGAAAATTGAAAAGTTTATAATTTACTGCGCGGTTTCATGTTAGCTAATAAATATTTATTTTTCTCAGTAGATATTATTCTGCATATGTTCATTAATATTTGATAATTTGCGAAATATTCGATTTTAGTTTTTCTGTTGTAGAGTAAGATATTGTCAAGTTGTAATAAGATGAATATTCTTGCTTGCTGATCCATACGGGCAAGATCGTGGAACATTATGTTTATTTCATCGGGAAGAAGCTCATGATGAAATGCCGCCTTTGCATATAATGTAAAGTCACTCAAAACTAACCGTGATAGTCTCCTCAATTGCTCATAAATATTTTTAATCATCAATGGTGTCGTTTCTCTATGAATAAAAGATCTCAAAAATATACAGCAACGATTAAATTCTGATTTATCAAGGAGGGAACAAATAGTTGACCACTGAGGGGCCGTGTAGAAAAAATTAATGAAGCGATCTCCCATCATTGAAGTTAAATTTGTTACATATTCTGAAACATTTTCTATTTTCCTATTAAAAATATCTGAAATTGCCATGGTTATTATTTCCTCACGATTGATCGCCGTTGATGAATCTGATTCGAATTCCCGATAATGATTAAATCGAAATGCATCGTGTTTCATTATCTGAATCATAACATCGATTACTGTATTATTTTTTCCACTGAGGGCAAACAACTTTGCCGCTAAACCAAAGCTATACATATACTCCGAAAAAAAACTTTTCAATTGAATCATCTCTCCAAAAGACAATATTTCCATCGCATCAAGAATATTAACAAATCCATTTCCATCGAAGAAATTATAATTAGCTATACACAATTCGACCAATTCGATATCCCCTAAGTTATGATTATTTTTTTCGCAATGTTGTTTGAAGCGAGATTCCACCAATGAAACATTTGTAGAAGAATACCATCTCCCATATCTTGTTTTCAAACAGTGATTCAGCCAATCGAGACAATTATGAGACGCCATCGTAACTAATAATGTTATAATGTTATAGATCTATTCAATAGATATATATCATCAATTTTTTTAACCTATCACTATTTTCGTTCTTTGGTTTAGTACGGTGTTGATCATTTCTTGATAATTATCTTCTGTTAGTTTAGAATCTTTAAAATCGTTTGTTGTTTCTTGGAAATATTCATCGAGGGTGCCTTCGTATTTGGGATTGGGGTGTAAATATTGATATCCAACATTTGCGACATTTAATTTAGTTTTCGGGATTACTTTCATTAGTTCGTCGATATCTGCTCTGCAGTGAACGCTACAATGGAACTCTTCCATTGTGGTATTATCCTTTAGTGCACGAATAATGTTACTATAACTGAGGAATTTGGGATAAGGTGGTGCTTCAGTTATTGAATAATGTGATAACTCTCGCTGTATCTTCAATATTCTTAACTGTTTGACATTTTTCACGATATTCACTAATTCATTCAGAGTATTTTCTTCATCTTTGTTATCTAGGAAATTTTCTATATCGATGCTGATCTCTTGTAACGTTTTGCATTCCGCAAGATAACTTCCAATTCCGTCTAAACCACATATTAATTTATGCGGGATAACAATTTTTTCAATAGAGTGGCATGCACTCATAAATTTCACAAAACTCGTAGTAATTTCTTTGGGATATTCAACAGCGTATGGGGGATTAGGATGTATGGTCAAATGGTTCAACGTTGGGCAAACAGATTCGAAAAGTGCACGCAAGATAGAAGTTGATTTTTCACTTTCTTTTAAGGAGAGATGGGTCAAATCGGCCAAATGGAGTGCTTCCGTGAGGGATTTATAATCTTTCTCTTCTGGATGGGAGTGATTATCGTTGCCAAATCCAGGTTTCATATAAAATTCACATTGGGCTAAGCAGATGTCGTCGAGTGATAACTTTTTTATTTTACTTGTTGCGATTGCCTGAGTGAAATCATCTAGTTTGAAACTATCATTGCTTAGGTATAAATGTTTTAATTTATTGTCGAGTGCTTTCATTATTGGGGATAATCCGTCTTTGTAGCCAACACGATGAGTAAACATTTTCGTCAGAGATGTGCAGGTGGGGAGAAATGAGGATAATTCCGGTCGTGTGAGAATGTTATGTAATGTCAGTGTTCCTAAACGTTCGCGTAAAATTAGGGGCATGAGATCTAAGAATTTATATACATCGTTGGGTTTGAGACCGTTGGCGAGTTCTGTTGTATTTCCGTAGTATGCATGTTGTAACGCTGGAGTGTCAGGCATCCACGCGAGGCGATAGTGCCAGTTTGGTTCTCCGAGTATTATAGCTAGATGTATCATATTTCCTTCGGTAGTGGATAACATTTTTTCTACGATTGGAGCCAAATCTATTGTTGATGTACCTGTCTCCTCAATATGAAAATCTTCGCAGCACTCAACATCGTCTTCATAAATAGCAGCCATCCTGTATAATATTTAATAGAATATTATAATGCTGTGTAGAAGAATATCTTTCAATTTTTTAGCGTAAAAGATTGAAATGTTAATATGTTGCGTAGTCCTTTGGTTTTTCGTTTATCTCGTTTGTGAGATATGGCGAGTGTTGCGCCTGAGGCTGTTCCGGTTCCAGCAGCGGGGCCGGCGCCAATGGCCGTAGCTGTGGAAACAAAAATCGATCCTATGGGAATTATCGAAAAGTATTTTGGAGATAGATTTAGACAATTTAATCTGCTTGTTGGTAGTGAGCGAGAAGCCTTTGCGAAAGTGCTAGGGTGGGATCGGATTTTTGGTGATGCGGTTGCTTTGTGTGCTTTGAATTGCCGTGTGAACATTGGGGTCAGTACAGTATGTCATTTCATGGATAATATCACTAAGTGTTTGCAAGTGATCGATGGGCGATTCGGTACGATGTCAATGGACATTATGCAAGAGCAATTCGGAATTTATGCAAATATGCCGCTTGATTTGGATCTCAAAACTGGGGAGGTTGCATTATTTGATGAGTTGCATTCAGTGATGAAAGCGAGTGATATTAAGAGTGTGATTGACTTTGGTTCAGGTTCGGGTATTATTGCATGGTGTTTCCAGCAGTATCTCTTGGAACGAGGAATTGACATTGATGCCAGTGCGGTTGACATAAAAGAAAGCGAGGGCAATTTCATCAAGGCGAAGATAGGGAGTTATGAATGTTTGGCCAATAGTGAGAAATCAGTGATGTTCTTGCTTTGGCCTCCCACCGATACAGATATGGGTTTCAAAGCAGTTGAGGCGTTTAAGGGGAATCTGATGCTGTTCTCGGGTTGGGCCGCTGATCAAAAGATGTTCGAAGCATTAAAAGTTAATTGGAACCTGGTGAAACAATTCGCTCAATATGATCCGTGTGGTTCAGAATTTTCCCACAGTGCGTTTTACATTTATGCAAGGAAATAGATAAAATTCAAATTTTCTTCGATCGAAGGAGCAGGATGATTAGCTTTGCTTCATGGACGTGGTTGGGGTCGAGGGAGTTGGCGATCGCATCCATGTGTGTTAGGAGGTATTTGAGATCGCCAGACATTTTGATTTCGCGAGTGGTTGGATCATACCAACATTGCTCCGCGGTCGCCCATTTTGCCTCCAGTTTGGCCGACTCATCTCCAGTGAGATCTCCAACAGTTTTCACCTCTGGCCGAAGCTTAAACGCATTCCAGCTCTCATTAGAAGCATCAATTGAATCGATTGCCATTGTTGATGGCATACTGTCAACTCAAAAGTTAAGAGCATTTCAACATATTCAGCATTTCAACTTTTAATTGGCGTAAAATTTGAAATAATGAGCTTTTGCTATGTTCTTTGAGAAGTGAATATATAATAAAATGTGTTTTAGGACAAGAGGTTTAGGTGTAACGTATCTTGTGATTGGAATCTTCATTGTAGCAGTTGGGGGGATATTTTTTGTTCCTCGGGTTGCACATGAACTGTTGCCGATTGATTCGGAAATGCGTGTGGGGTTTATTGGTTCAGAAATAGTTGGTACATTTAACTTTTCCCAGGGACTGTTAAGTTTGGTGTATGCTGGGGTTAGTCCAATGCCGTGTAATATGATAGAAAATACGCTTTCGATTATGGAGCTAGGATATTATGAAGGGCTATGTTATACGTCGTGTCCGGGACCGAGGGTGGGGAATCACTATCAGTGGTGTCTGACACATAATGGAACTTGGTCAAATGTTTCCAGCTATGTAATTTCCATAGGAGTTAGCCACAATTCGAAGTTCATCCTGCTAGAACAACCAACTATTTGTTCCGCAATTTTGTCACAAGTCAACACCACTTGTCTTAAATCACACGAATTTAAATCTAAAAACGTATACTGTCAAGACTCATGCTCATACGAAAAATATTCTAATAAAATAATTGTCACAGTCATCGGCATGATACTATATTTTGCCACTGCGGTAATTTTCTTTTACGCGGGAATTCAGCTAATTATTATAGATGCAAGATACAAACTTTAATTGCTTTTCTGTTTTATATACTTCCTGGTATCCATGTTCATTCGCTTCTAAAGTATCATATTGGTCCATGATGTTGGTAAATTCCCCCAGCTTTGTATGATATATTGTGACCATCACTACAAAACGTATTTTCTCCGTTTCAACTATAATTGTCCACTGGGGATTCTCATCGACGATTTGGTCAAATGTAGTAATCATCATATTCTTACTCCCCATAAATTGATTCTCCGATCCACACCGACTTTCAACACAGGTTCCATCACTATTAAAAACACACTCAATTGGATAACGAACATCTTTATAAATAATCTCGCTAAATTGCTTCTGATCACTAATAATATCAACGACACTGATCTTATTTATTTTCGCCAAATCGAAAACTTTCCATTCATATTTCGCCATTCGTACACTTAAAATACTTCACACACTAACCACTAAGATTTCATAGTTCAATTTTTATTCGAAAAAAATTGATATTTTAAACGATTTGAAATGCTCTCTGTTGATAGTTTGAGGACAAGGCGTTGATGAATCAATGGGATCTGTTAGAGGAGTGGGATCTCGACGAACAGACCTCGACTGATGTAACAGAAGATGAGCTTAAGAATTGGAGCAAATTTGTCTTTCTAGACAAATCGAACGTTATCAGATTAACAGATGAAGGCTGTAAATTATTTAATCGGGGAGGGTTTACGAGTGTCAGTGATGTTCGGGGAAAGAAAGTCATTTTAGCATTGGTTCAGAAACAACGGACTGTCGCCGCAAATCAAATTCCGGTCCTCAGATATGATCCAATTACTATTTCACGGCGACTATTGATGCCATTTGAAAAGCGGATCTTTCCCGAATGTGAAGGATATGGATGGTTAAATGATCACTTAAGCGACGATGAAATGTTCAAGTTCAAACTCGAACAGGCGAGCTATTGGGAAAATTACGTTGTCTTCGATGAAAAAACTCGGAAAGTTCGTTTGACGGTACTTGGTGAACGTGTGCTGCTGGGGAAAAAGAAAATGCCTGTGCATGAACTTATCATTTTTCGAGAGATGATAGCTGTTCTTCTTATGAAGAAATTTACTCGACTTTTGTTAAATGATAAAAGTCGAATGGAATCGGTTGAATTGTCAGGAGAATGTTCAAGTGTGAGGGCATTGAGTGTGGAACTCGTGGCTCCTCGTATTATCAACAAGTGCGGAAGATCGCCAATAATGATGGAAGCGGTGATTCGTTTTTGTCCACTTTTCTATAAGAAGAAAAGTTGATTATTTTTTTCTATAGTTGGCGTTAAAATATATTTAATGAATTAGAGAATGTTTTCTTATACATTTATCGTTGAGATTGTGTCAGGGTTATTGAATAAAGATGAGTTGATTAGATTTAAGAGCTGTTCGGTTTTGATGAGGGATAGTATGTTGTATCATGGGAGACCGGTGGTTAGTGTGAGAGTGTTGGATGAGTTTTGTAGGAAGAGGTTGAGGGATTCGTTTTTGGCATGTGAAGTGGATGTTGTGAGTGAGTTTGACGGTAAATTCGGTGGATATCCAACAATTGTGGGGGTGTCTATTGGTGAGCAGAGTGTAATTGATGGAGAGGAATTGGTTAAATTGAGTAAATTACGTTCATTGAGGGTGAATGGGACACTGAAGGTGGAAGATGAACATCTTTTGAAATTGACGAATTTGAAAAGGGTTGAACTTTTTGGGACGGAGATCACAGGTGTGGGACTTAATGCGATGAAGATAGAAACACTTCGGGTTAAAGAGAATGATGCGTTTTTGTTAGTAGAACTAGCTAGATTTAAAAATCTACGAAATTTAGAAATATCGCATTGTTGTGGGATTACGCGCCCTACGTTGGAAAATTTGATTGGGTTAACTTCTTTGATATTTAGGGGTGAGAATATCGATGATCAGTCGATTAGCAAACTTGTTAATCTTCGTGATTTGACTATTATTACTCCTGGGTGTGTCACAGATGTTTCCATTAGGAGATTGACGAATTTGACTAGTTTATGTCTTAATTCTTATGCAAATATCGTTGATTATGAATGCAAATATGATCTTCGCTTTATTGGTAGAAGTTTTGCTAGATTGGTGAATTTGAGGAAATTAGTTATTTCGAATCCTGTTGAACGGGGGTGTTTTGGGGAGTTGAAGTTGTTGGAAGAGTTAACGATTGAGAGACAGTGTTCGAAAATAGTTGATGAAGATATTAGACATTTAAGGCAGTTAAGATATTTACAAATTGATGCGGAGGGGGTAAAAGGAATTTGTTTTCATAATTTCAGCAAATTGGAGGCGTTGGTTCTTGAGAGTGGGAATGATGTGATTTATAAATATGTTGATGATTTGACTCGATTGACCATGCTTAGGTGGGATGGGGGAATGGAGAGAGTGACTGGGGTGTATAAGGGTGAGATTAAATTTGGGGGACTTGGGGCGAAATTGAGGGTATTGGATTTGGGGATGAAGGCGACAGTGGGAGATGCGGCATTGACATCTTTGAGTAAATTGGAAGTGTTAACTCTTGCACGTGGACATCGTATTATTGGCGAATGTTTTCCACATTTGACGTCATTGAGGGAGTTAAATTTGCATCGAAATAATTTTATTACGGATTTTAATTTGAATTATTGTACGGGGTTGAGAGTTTTAAATATTTCCGGAACGGTTCAGTCGAATCCACGGTATAAGAGAGTTATAACGAAGAATGGTTTGTTTCATCTGCAGAATGTGACGGATTTGAATTTGTGTTTGAATAGGGATGTGAAGTTGGAGGATGTTATACATTTAGGGAAGTTGAGATTTTTGCATATCGTGGTGGGGGACGGTGATGAGGAATTGAGGAAAAAATTAGAGGAGAGAGGTGTCGCAGTGTCCAGATGTTTATGTGAACGTTAGACTTTGGGAGAAATATAAATGAAGAACATTGCGACGGCGAAAGTAGTGTTGTAAAAAGAGATGATGATCATTATTGACTTGGGGAGGAGGGGGAGGGTTGAATTTCGGATGTAGGCGACGAAGTTTAGAAACATAATTGTGACCATAGTTGTAGAGTAGAATCCGAACGGAGTTGAGATATCCATCATATCGTCTATGAAACAGTGATTCTTTGACCAAAGATACACTAGAGAAAACCATAGGAAGCTTTCCGAAATGATTGTTATGATCCAAATTCGATTTGCGTTTTGAAGAATGAGAACGGGTTTGTTTGAACAGAAGAGATCAAGGAAAGGATATGTGGGATTCATCAAGAGTGCTTTCAGATTGAATTTTCCTGAGAGTATGCTAGTTTGAACGACCACCATGAAGAGATCCACAGCCCACGCGAGTGCTTCGATTGTAATTTTTATTTCTTTATCTATCAGTGCGTTGCAGAGGCACCACAGAGCGCATACAACTGCCGCAGCTTTCGCCCAAAGATCATAGAATGTCTTCCTTTGTTCCACGGGGAAGCGGGAAGAGAATTTGTCAGCTGATAGGGCAAGGATTATGAACATTACTGGATCCTTGAAAAAAGAATCGCATATTCCAAACGGTTGGAGGACATTCTTATTGAATGCCCACGTTGCCAATCCAGAGAGCAAATACGGCAAGAGTGTTTGGGCTAGGCCAGAAGAAGCCATGCTACTGCAATCGACAGCTACTAACTCGATATCCTTTCATAAAGGACCTTATAAAAGAACAGTATTTCAATTTTTTTATAGGAGACGAGACGAGGATATTTCTTGATTGAGTATAAAGAGATTCTTTTATGTTGATTAAAATCTGTTATAGATGCCGTTCAAAAAGTAAAAAACGCGAGGGAGAAAATAGGATAGATATATTATATCAATTTTTAATGATCATTATGCGTCTTAGAAAAAAGCTATATCATTAAATTCCTCACATAATGACCAAATATTGGCTTGAACATATCTTTGCATTTGAGATCTGAACTACAATATAATAATTAAAATATTGAATAAAAATTGAGAATGATCTGACTTAAATATTTGACAACCTATGTATATATAATGAAATTTACTTGCGATAAATGTAATTTTGAAACGATATCTAGAACAGATTTTAATAGACACAAGAATTGTAACAAACATAAAAAGAATATCTTGAATAATATTCAATTTGTAACTAAGCAACCAGAACCATTGAATTGTATCATTCCTGATAATACTGACAAAGACAAAATCAAACAATTAGAAGAAGATCTTTTCCAAAGCAAAGTTAAACTGACACAGATATCTACCGAATTTCTGAAAGAAAAATATAATGCATTAGATTCATTGCGGAAGGAAAAGGATGAAGAAATTAAACGGATCCAAACTGTTAAGGATGAAGAGATTAAAAAATTATATAAAGAGTTAGAGGAAATACGCAATCGCCGTTATGAGGATAAAGTTAATGAGGTGAAAGAATTAAAAAACAATGGTAATTCGAGAATGGGAATTTCGGATAATATCCAGAGTTTTGAGATGTTGAGATCCAAACAAAATATAAATGCGCTCACGTATGTTAGAAAATATTTTAAAACAACTGGACCTCCCATTAAAAATTTCAATGAGCAAAATTTGCTTGGTAAAGATGATAAAGAAATTGCGGAGAATGCAATTCGTTGTTATCGTGAGAAAGAATTTCATAAATATATAGGAAAAATTTTGATAGGAGTGTATAAGAAAGATGATTTTAAAACCCAAACTTTTTGGTGTTCCGACGTCAATCGTGTAGTATATATATTTCGGATGAAATTGGACGAAGAATTAGATTGGATGAAAGATGAGAAGGGACTGAAATTAAGTGAATATATTATTAAACCTGCCTTAGTGTATGTTAAAATTGCTATAACTAAATATCTAGATGATTTAAAAAAAGATATAAATGCAGGTAATGTTGTTAAATCACTCCACGTACAAAACTACTGTACTGCTCTCATCGATGAGATAGAACAGAATTTACAAACACCGGTAATCTTAAAATACATCGCTTCATTCTTCAAGTTAGATTTTTTAAATTTTAATCCGAATTCAATTCCCACTGATAAAGTTTTATTCGAGGACCAACAGGAAGAATCGGAATCTTATGATCACCACTCATAATTATTCATTGTAGTATGGACAATTCAAATCAAACATATAACCAACGATGATATCATATATACCAATATTTGTTAATGTCGGTCTCCTTTCTATTTTCACTCCTCCCTCTGTGACGAATCGCATTATATTTCTCGAAAATATATTCCTTCTGTGATTAAATTCTATCATTCCAAACCCTTCAATTAGGGTCAAATCGACACCTTTCTTCCAAAGAAAAAAGCATCGAAAAAAATTCTTCTCAGTGTTCAGATAATGGTTCATATAATGAACATTTGGTTTAACTAGCATTTTATTTGCCACCAACAGAACTTCCAACATCGCAATCCTACCAAACTCCAGTTTAACTATTTTATTTGACAAATCAGGTTTTTTATAGCCGGGCAAAAGATATGCTACAATTTTTGGAGCATTGATTCTATACCCATTCTCAAATACATCATCCAAAAACAATCTTCTCATCCCCGTATCTTTGATTTGAGCCATACCAGCAGAAAACATATGGGAAAACATTTCAATTGAATCATTCTTAATTAAAAACTCCAGTGCGCCAAAAAAAAATGAAACAATATTCCTATGTGGAATTCGCTCGATATACAATGGCACAACCATCGACAACAGATAATCACATATTTTCTTTGATTTGTATATTGCCACTTCTAGGAACAGTTCCTCCACATCTCCTGGCAATCGACCCAAATCTAATTCTAAATTTATAAGCCGTGTGGCAAGTTCAACAAGATCATTTACACAAGTGAATCTCCTTAACGTATGTAAATCAGGAATGCTATCCAATAAACCATTTGGATTAAGATTTATCATTTCCATTGCGATTTGAACCCGTTCACTCTTTTTTTCCTTCGAAGAAATTGGTGCGAAAATCCATGTTATATCACCATTGTCTTCAATATTAGTTTTCAATAATGTATCAGCTAAGATATGACAAAATAAATCCATCTCTGTTTCTCCCGATGTTTCAGATGGATAATTCCCCAGTGAGAAAAAATGCCTCAAAACATGATAATGACCATTAATACCTGCATATCTCATCATTTTATATCTAAAAATTCTATCTTCAGGAAGATGTTTCTCTAAATAGATAATCAGATCTATCCTCCCACATTTTGCAAGTAGTTCGCAAATATCTTTTATTGCGGTTCGGCGAATCGTGTCGAACGAACCAGTGTGATTTCGTAATAAAAAATAAGCTATTTCATCTATGGCAAGATTGTTTTTTTTCTCTAATGAATGGCCTAATTTTTCAAGCAGCCGCGCCTCCGATAAATGTATCAAAGGAACTTTATATTGTGCCCTTATGGGCTTTTCTTTTGAATCGGCCTCCATTCCATGATCAATTGATAAAATAATGAGCTTATTCCAAATTAGATATTTCAATTTTTTAATTGTCGAGAAACGTAGGAATGGATTCGTCCACAGTTGCAGATGAAACGGTTTTCTCTGATGAGATGGCCAAGCAAATTGTTCCTCTTTTTACTAAGAGGGACCACAATGCTTGCAACCAGAAATGACGTTTAATTTTACACTGAACATCAAGGTTCAAACAAAACCCACTATCTGTCACTAACGAGAAACAGCTATTCCTCACAACATCCTGCGACAATAGTTTACTCTTACTCATATCAGGAAAGAAAGGCCCCCTCTCCCCTAAAAAAACATCCCTAATACTCTTCAAAGGCATCGAATTCATTACGATCGAACCCTTCTCACCCCAAAACAACGAACCATCAACACAAAAAATAATAATCTCAAATTTCCTCACTGCTTCATACGCAAAAGCATTAACATCTAATTTCTTCCAATCTAATGAATCCATCTCAAGTTTCAGAACATGTGATTCTTTCGTTTCATCTGTTGTATTCAAATATGTAAATAATCCGAAGTTAGGATTTGAGCTCATCAAAGAGAATAACTTACGTTCCAATTTAATGGATCCGACAAACTGTTAATTTTTCAATGTTTTCTTTGGCATCAGATGTAATAGGTGAAGATTATCGTGATGAGTTGCGGCAGTAATATATCATTTGGCAACATCTCATTTGCTTTGGAGAACATGATGTTCATTATTCGTTTGCATTCAAGGAGATATTGAGGGATATATATAAGTGGCGGGTAATCCCCAGTAAATTTTCTCTCTTCATCATTCGCATCAACGGCATTTTCACATATAGTTTTAATCTCTTTCGAATCGAAAACATGTTCGATATTTTCTTCATCATCACCACTACCAAAAACGAAATCAATATACGCGAAACTAACGGAGCAATCAATAAAATACCCTGATAACGTCGAACAAGATTTCTTCAATTGATCACGAACTACTGGCATCATATCTTCATCCTGATCTTCGTTCAGGAAATTCAGAAATGGCAATAACTCAGGTAATTTAAGTGACTCTTCAAAGGGAAACTTCTTTTCTACCAAAGCGGGCCCATCGACAACATGGGGAACGATTATTAATTTTTTGTTCTCGCGATCAAAATATCCAATATATCCTGGCGACACCTCTAAATCCACCTCCGGATCAAGCCCACTAATAAAAATATTCGTCTCATTAATCCCATTTCGTCCTCCCTTACTCTCTTCGAAAATAAAAAATTTCTTCCTAAAAAATTCCTCAGGGGATTCGTACATTGATAATAAATCATGTACTAATTTCACTTCTTTATATGCTCTTATCGCATCTAAAAATATACTAGAGATATCAACCATCTCTTCTTAACGAAACAGAATTTCTATATGATTCATCATAGTTCTATTTATTCAATTTTATCCATGCTGTTCGATTGATAAATAATATAAAGCATTTATATATGGAGAAATTTTTTGATTGGAAGTATTATGTTGATAGTAGTCCTGATTTAATTGAAGCGAAGATTAATACGCAAAAGCGCGCTACGGAGCATTTTTTGAAATTTGGATATAAAGAGAATAGGATCAAGATACGGAATTTCGATTGGAAATATTATGTGGATAATAATCCAGATTTACCGAAGGCGGGTATTAATACAGAAAAATTAGCTTATGAGCATTTTTTTAGGTTTGGTCATAAGGAGAATAGATTGACTGCTCCGAAGAAAATCTTCCCCCCTTGTAATTGTGGTAAGAAAAAGTTGAAATGATGCATTATTTGTTAAATTTAATGTGAAAGTTATTATTGTGTAGTTGAAGATGGCAGCTGTGGAGGAGAAACATGAAACGTTTGAGGAATATTTCAAGAGTGTTCTGATGGGACCGTGTGATTATGATTTGGCGAGGAAAAATTCATATATTGATCGTTGTGTGACGTGGATCAAAGATAAAGAAATCGAGGGAATCGCACGTCATAAACTTCAGTGGAAGAAGTATGCAGATGCATGGTTAAAGATGAATGAGGGGATCTTTAGTAAAATCCCGATTTTTGCTGCGGTTGTGCTATTTATTGGAACGTTGCCGTTCGAATTAATGGTTGACGATGCGAAATTATCCCGAGAAGAACTCGAATTATAGTCAGTCCAAAATAAATTTGGAATATCTATACTCCTCATATTTGGAAAAATCATACGTAGAGATTTTTGTGTCACTCCCAAAATAATTTTATTCGGTCATTATATTATATATATGACCCACTCCAATAAATTCAAATCTGTTGCGATTAATCTTTATAAATATTTAAATGTTACCCACAATTACAATGTCATTGCAGTAGCCTCTATTCTTAATATCTCAAAATCAACATTATATAATTGGATATGTTTGAACCAAAAAAATCCTGACATATTCATCCACGTTGATTCAGAATTGTCTACACCCAAGTCCTTGAAAATTACTACAAATGTTCAAACTTATATTTGTAATTATGTTCTCAAAAATATATACTTCAATATCAAGTTACTGATTCGATATGTCAAAAGAAATTTTCATGTATCTATCAGCAGAAGTTATATTTATCATATATTAAAAAAAAATAATGTAACACATAAGCGATTAAACAAAAAAACAATCCCGAAACAATATCATAATTTGGCCAATAAACTTTTAGAACTATCAAATAAAATATCTAACGTTGATCTATCTACTTTAATTTCTGTTGATGAATCATCCATTCTTATCGGGCAAAAACCTAATTATGGCTGGTCTCCTAAGGGGACTCGTGCTCATGTTAATTTATTACCTAACCAAAAAAAGATATTCGCTCATTTTAGCAATAAATAGATCCAAAATACTCAACTATAAATTAGTTGATGGAGCCGTCAATGGAGAAATATTTATGAATTATATTGTGAATGACATAATTCCTCATTCGAATGATGGTTCTATCTTAATGGATAATGCCCGAATACATCATTACAAGAAATTTAAACAAACATAACGGAGAAAGGGCTAGATAATAAAATAATATATAATGTTCCCTATCATCCAGAATATAATCCTATGAGTATGTCTTCAATACTATAAAACAAAAGATCAATAAAGTTCAAATCAATAATTACACTGATCTTGTCAAATGCCTGGATAGAGAATTTCATATATTAAACAAAATAGGATTTAGATCTTACTTTGATCATTCATTTAAATTACTTAAAATTTTATAGATAGGGCTTAAAGCTTTGGCGAGATACACCTTTATGATGAGAATATGGCAAAAAATAATGACGATGAGTATATAACTATGAAGTACCCATATGATTTAATTAAATTATCACCTGGAAGCGATTCAATATTGAATTCTGCAGTTGACAGAGTAGATTCCATTGTTAAACAACTTGACTTTTTTCTGAGATCATATCTTCTCTACCAGTATGAACGCAATGAACAACTTATTACAATAAACAAATACACTATAGAAGCAGCAATTAAATGTTTGACTCAAAAGGCAAAAGCGGGTCCACCAACCAAAAATGTGAATAAGGTCGGATTAGAACATAAATTCAGAGAATTCTATAATAAGCATTTCGCAGAATATATTCTAAGTTTCCCTCAATATCATACTATAGAAAATGTTCATGAATTGGAAGCTTTCAAGATAGATAAAACCAATTTAACTCAAATTCTATCTTATACTGTTACTAACATAATGACCAATATCAATAGTAACGTTAAACTTCACTTTTTTGATTATATTCGTAGATTTGTTAATCAATCATTCAAGGCATCTCATGATATAATATTATCTCAATATAAAGGTAAAGCAAAAATTCAACAACGGAAAATATTAACAGCACAAATTTTTCCAGTGAAGAATGATTTAATTAATAATACAATGACCTCTGACCCTAAGTATCATAATTGGCTGAATTATTATAGAGCCAAAATTTTGCCAGCACAATATAACATATCATTAGAGCATGATATCGATTCAAATCCACAGAAATATCTACGATACATGATCATCATGAATAAATTATTAGAGGAAGAAACACTAAAGGGCTTTCAATTTTTCCCTCTTAGGACATCCATTGTGCCTAATTTTATTCCGCTAGATTCAACTGCACTTGTGGAATTATTTATTCCAGATAAAAAAAAATATCTATCCAATATCATAAATTATAAAGATGAGATATGGTCCAAAGTCTTTAAAATGGATCATAAAGTATTCAACTTGAAGGGCTATCAATTTGATTATAATATTATGACGGACGGATATACTGTGTGTTTAAGATTTATAAAAAATGAATATGTTGAGGGTAAAAGGAAGGCCCAAGCAAACAAAAATCAGGCAGCTAAGGATACTAAGCAGAAGAATAAAGATTTATCTCCTAGTGAAATAGATGAATCGAAAAAGAAGAAGGAAGAACAATCACAACAAATTAAGGATAAAAGAAAACTCGCAAGAATTCAGAAGAAGAAGGAATTCGATAATCTTCCAAAAGAAGAAAAAGCTAAAATTCTTGGTCAAATGAAGCAAAAACTGGAGTTTTTATATTTTGATAAATTATCCAAAAAACAAACACAACGCCTTGGGACAGCAAAGAAGATCTATGCAGACCCAGGAAAGCGATCCATATTATATATGATGGATGATGAAGGAAATTATCTAAATTATACTAATGCCATGAGAATGAAAGGAACGAAACGTCTTAAATATCAAAAATTAAGAGAGAATTTTAAGAAGAGAGAAAATGTAAACACAATAGAGAATCAATTATCTTCGTTTAATTCGAAAACATGTAGTTATCAAAAGTTCATGTGTTACATTGAAATGAAGATGGAAATTGATCGTCAACTTAAAAAATTTTATTCCAATGAATTATTTCGTAAACTGAAATGGTTCGGTTATATCAATACAAAAAGAGAAGATGCGCGCTTACTAAATCTAATCGAAAAGAAATATGGAAAAGATATAACAATAATAATAGGGGATTGGAAAGAATTTGGTAAGGTTAAATACATGAGTACTCCCGGAATAGGATTAAGAAGAAAATTAGCGAAAAGATTTAAAGTGTATTTGATAGACGAATTTAGAACATCATGTTTAAACTATAAAACAGAACAAAGATGTGAGAATTTGTATATTGAATTGAATTCCAAAGTTAGAAAGATACATTCTGTCCTCACATATCAAATGCAAAATAAGAGGTTGGGATGCATTAATCGAGACAGGAATGCAGTTCAAAATATGAGAAAAATTGTTCATCATTATTTAGCTACAGGAAAACGATTAGAAAGATATAGTAGAAGCTATAAAATAAATTAAAAGATGCCAACCACTAAAAAAGACAACCGTCATTTAGTCGTCAAATGGTCTTTACTCCATAACTTGCATACGTTGAAAAGAAGTCAACACATATGAAGAATGGAATAAGATTAGCATCATGCTTACCTTTAAAAAAGGAAGTGCAATTGGATCATTACAAAATGATCTTTAGGGCAGATTTAAATAATATTTTGTCAGTTTGCTTAGGCAATCAACTGGAATATTACTTAAGTCTGTCTTAGTAACTCGGCCATAGATGAAACTCATTAGCGGAAGGTCATATATCCGTTAATTAAGAAATCTCCAGGGTGTTCCCTGAATAAATTCCAAATTTATTTTGGACGAGTTATAATAAATTGGATCAGGATTTTTTATAATATTGATTTAATTCCGTGGAGTCGTGCACCGAGAGTAGCATATGATTTCGGTGTATTGTTGCCAGCATTAGTACCACAGATGATGAACGCAATGCACTGTGAACATGCAACTAAATTGCACAGATTTTGTTTTAAGCGAAAAAATTGAAATTTTGTATCTCTGTAAAGCTCTTTTCTTTAGCTATACTTATATTCTCACAATCGAAATCATGACGGATTATTCATCGAAGTTTGCTAGGGTACTACCTGATATCGCTGCGAAGGCTCAGGGCGACGATCTAGAGCATTTCGCTCAGTTCTTCACTGGGAAAGACCATTGGTATGAAAAACAAGGCTCACGGTAACAGCATTGCCAAGCGTCACTCTTCTGTGCACGCAGAAATTAGCGCCTCCACCAAGTTAAATCGTCGCATCAAAAAGACATATGATTTATTAGTCGTCAGATTTTCTAAGACTAAATTGCTCACGGAATCTCGCCCTTGCTTCCACTGTCTCCAACTACTAAAGAAGATGCAAATTCGAATTCGTTATGTATATTATTCAAGTTCTTCGCGAATGATCCTACGTGAAAAGTTCAATTCCATGATTAGTTCTCCGAAGACGTATATTTCTAGCGGAAAGCGCCGTAAGCTGCGATAATTTGTTTATTAAAAAATTGAATATATTAAAGTGTTGGTTTGGTTAATAGGTTTGTTAGTGTTAGAGCATGTTGCGAGGGATAGTTGGGAGATTACGGGTGGTTCCCAGCATTGTTAGGGCATTAGCGAGGAAGAAAATAATTTGGTTTGGGATCGGTTCCACTGCTATTGTTTTTGGTGGTGCTTTTAAATATAATGAGATGAAAAATTATCTGAAAGAAAATAATATGGTAATTTTACAAGATGCCGATGTATATTCTTTCGTTAATAGGTTTGATTCGTTGGATAAAACGAGGGATGTGATAATAAAAATTAATCATATTGGAGGTTCTTTTGAGCATCATATGTGGGTGGCTAAACATATTTTAGCAAATAAAGGACCTGGGAAATTAATTGCCCATGTTCCTCACTATGCGTTATCGGCAGGTTGCATGATTATGTTAACATGTGATGAAATTATTGTTACGAAATCAACAGCGATTTCGCCTAGTGATCCAATGTTAGTGCAAAATCCTTGGCTCATTTCAGGGAGAACTGTGCTCGACTATTATGAAGAAAAGAAAAACCTTACGTATGAATCAATCGCTACGAGTAGTTATTACAAATTGACAAAGTCATACTTCGAAGAATGCAAAGAGTTGGTTAAGGAATTAGGCGTGTCACATAAATGGACCGCTGAAACCCAAAAGAAAATTTATGAGGAAATATTTAGTGGTAAGCATCCACATAATCGTATTTTTCCCCTCAAAGAATTACTGAATATGGGTATTGTAATAAAAATCGATAATTTAAATCGTTTGAGTATCCCGTGGTTTTTAAGGGGGGAATTTATATGGTCGAAATTATTTCTTTATAGTTGAAGGAGAAAAAATTGAAATGTTTGATATTTTGCGAGGTTCTTTGGGATTGGTTGTTTGTATAGTTAGTTAGAATGGCTGCGGTTGTTGCTGTCAGTGAACCGGTCATAACTGATACTGGTACTGATACGAAAGATGATGCGATTCCTTTGGTAACGGCTACATCGGTGAGCGTAAGTCTTTTTGCTGAGGTCGTTCCGAAAGATTATCTATGTGGGATTTGTCATAGGGTTCCGTTAAAGCCCGTCAATCCAAAGTGTTGTGGGCAAATCTCCTGTAAGGAATGCATAGAGTTTAAGGTTAATGCGAATAAAATTTGCCCTTATTGCAAGGAGGCATGTGAAATGAGGAAGGTTCCATCATCGCCGTTTGTTGCGACAAAGCTCAGTGGTTTGGAGATCGATTGCCCGAATTCAAAGATGGCGATATCGTTAAGTGGGGATGCTAAGAAAGCTCAATGTAAGAAGATGAACTTTGGGAAGGAAGGAATGCGTTTGACAGAGCATATGGATGTGTGTCCATTTGTGCTTATCAAATGTCCTGATTGTGATGTGTTTATGATTCGATTGCATTTTTTGATGCATCGTCCGGAGAAAGGTCCGTGTCCTCATATGCCGGTAACTTGTTCCATTTGTGACGGTGTGAAGATCAAGAGGGAGTTGTGGGAAGCGCATCAGCAGGAACAAGGGCATGTGGGAAGGGTCAATAAGCGCGTGGGGGAGTTAGCCGCAAAGCAAAGTGGTATGGCAGCAGAAATTGTAGCTTTAAGGAAGGAAAATGAAGAAACGAAAGGTGAATTGGTTACTGTTAGGAGTCAATTAAGAACAGCGACGAAGGAATGCGATGAGAAGATTGCTTCAGCTGAACTGCGCTATGAACAGAAGATGCAGGAGGTTAGGGCACATTCCATTGCACATTTTGTTGAATTCGAAGTGCCAAAGTGGTCTGAGGTGAAAGAGGCTGCATTATTTAGTACGGCAACCCCTTTGAAAGCATGGGGTCATGAGTGGTGGCTGAAAGTTGAGAAAGCAGAGGGACGAATTGGTTTGTATCTGTGTTGTGGTGAAGATGGGCCATTCCCCGTGTCAGTGGATTATCAGTTGATGGTTAGGAAGAGGAAAGATGATTTGGGTGTTTGTTCTTCTGTAGTATTCCGTACTGAGTTTGGAAAGGAAAAGGCGTGGGGGCTTTCAAAGTTTACTACGATGGAAGCCCTAGAAAAGGACGGAGCGTATAATCGAGGGGAGGACCGTATCACCTTTGGTTGTAGGATAGTTCCCGTTAAGAATCTCGTTTGGGGAGGGCAGACCCGCAGTGCAGCAGCATCAGCTGCTGCTGCACGACGAGACTAACCACCGATTGAATTAAACCTTCATCGCTGGTAAACAGATAAATTAAAATTCTAATTCTTTTATAATATTGACTATTGAGGGTCGTTTTAGATGATCGAGTGATATCATTTGAACGAGTAGCTCCCTTAGGGGAAAATCTGGAGGAATCGAGCTGGGGTCGCTGCCATATGATGCAATTTTGTCCGCTGAGGAAATTAATTCAATCATGCTGAGTCCAAGTGAATATATATCTGTTGAAGGTTTCAGAATGTCTTTTTGGTCTTCACGAGCTCGATACAATTCAGTTGTCAACTTTGTTCGCGAGGTCTTTCGCATAGCACCAAAATCACCCAGAACAGCTTCCACTAAGCCCAGCTCACACGCATTTACACCACTAACTAAAATATTATTCGGCGTTATATCATTATGGAAAAAACCATTTTTCTCCAAAATCAACAACCCGTTACACAGCTGCTTCATAATCACAGGCAAAAGCCGCGTTCTCTGAACCAAAGATACTTTCGCTATCACATCGGTTAACGACATTTCATAATATTTCATCAAAAGAGAATTTTTCGAAAAGCTGACGTAAGATAAAAGTCCCACAATCGCATCAGTACCTAATTGATGACGAATATATCCCTCGTGCTCCTCTTTTACAGGCTCCTTCTTGAGGAGTTTCTCCGCATAATGAATTAATTCACCCATCAGTGGATTAAAACGTGTTACATGATAAACAGTTCCATATGTCCCTGCATTGATAAAAACGCAAGACATGTTCCTAGAAATGCTCCCTGTTGTTTTCCCCTCCGCCTTGCGAAAAATTTCCTTCTGACATTTCAAAACTTTTTTAAAAATCTCCTTTGAACTAAACGATTCTATCATGGCAACGCTCCTGAAAATAGTTACATTTTTCCTATTATCATTTCGCAATTCTAACCATTCGAGAAATTCACCAAAATGCAAACCAAATGATTCCCAAAGTAATCGATAATCTCGGTCATACATTCTAATAAATAGATCATAAAACGATTCTTGTTCACTTAAGCAGTGAACATCCATGCATAGAATATTTGTACATGCAGTCTTCGATTCAACATCGTGAAGGACTATATCGCATATTCTTTTTTCAACCATGGTGAACTTGTTGAGACGTAACCTAATCGAATAAACTATTAGGTTAGTTATTAAGTTAACTTTTCAACTTTTCATATATAGGTTAATTTCTGTGGATATAAATCTGCGCCTCCAATGTATTTTAAATCAGTTGGATCTATTCTTTGTTCAACATCTTCGGTTGCCGTGGGCTGTATTTCTGGTGTGACATCTGCAGGATGCGTCTTCTGTTGTGGACGTTTCATCAATAACCTAATGGCCAAAACAACAAAGAATATTCCCAAGAAGGCCATAATAGTCATCACCCCTGCCAAGACATATTCATCATCTAACCTCCACCTATAGCTCCCCACCTGATACATCACATAACAGGAACAACCTACACAACCCAAACACAAAATGATTTTGAGCATCACTAGCTCATCTAATAAACACAATACCCTAAAACATCACAATCATTCGAAAAATTCAATTTTTAATATGCTCCAACACATATTTCTCATCCCTAGCCTGCTTGAAAAATTTATGCGTCAATAATTCTTTTGCAGTGGGTCTGTCTTTTTGGTTCTTAATCAAACATTTCGCCACTATATCTCCGAAATATTTCGAAAAAGTATTTTTTTGATCAGTATATGTTGCAGCGGAGGGACTTGGCAATATCACAACATTTTTAATCGCATCATCCGATGGATCATCTGAATACGGCGCGTGTCCATAAGCCATTTCTAAAATCGTAATCCCAAAAGACCAAATATCTGTTTTATTCGTATATCCTTCGCTATTTTTGTCTTCCATTATAACTTCAGGGGACATCCAACATGGTGTGCCAACGAAACTATGCCGACTCTTTTCCAAAATCCCGTCATGAATCATCAACGCACCAATACCAAAATCACACAACTTCACTCCCCCCGTCTGATCAATCAAAATATTACCCGCCTTAATATCCCTATGTATCTGTTCATGCGAATGACAATACTCAATTGCCACCAAAGTAAATTTTAAAATCGTCGCCAAAAGTACTTCATCTTTTATCCCCAATGGAAAAGAAGATTTAATTATCGATGAACACGATTTAAGTTCCAGTTCCATAACGATCCATATCTCCTCTTCATTAACGAAAGAATCTAAAACTTGTATTATGTTAGGATGCTTAAGGCGTTTCATCATTAGGATTTCGGCATAGGCGTAATCTATTTGATTATCAGATTCCAATTTAATTATTTTTATAGCGACAAACGTTTTGGATTCTTTATGTAATGCTTTATAAACAGTACAAGAAGACCCATTGCCGATTATATCTAATAATTCATAGGCGGTTTGCATATGTATATGTATATTATCTATTAAATTCTTATAATAATTTATAAATAAAATTAATTCAATTTTTTAGATGGGCCACATTTTTTCTTGGAAGCCAACTGGTTCAGTGGAGTCGATGGAGAATATTTTTAGGTTGAGCCAGTCGACATCTGTGGTATTCCATCGGAAGCCTTTGTAGTTGCCGCAACTGCAGCGGTATTCGCCATAAGTCCATTTGCAATCTTTTTCCCAACCTTTCCAACCGCAACCTTTGTGTACTGTCCCCTCCAAAAGAGATTCATTATGCTCCGTGTGGATTTGGGTAATATATTCTCTTAGATATTTTTCTTCTTTGAAAATACGATGATCGAAATCAATTAGAGTTACTCGATCTTTTTCTCGCAGGCATCTCTCAACATAAGGTTTGAATTCGTTCAGCAGATCAGCAACTCGCTTGGTTTCCAGTATAGTTTTTTCTTGAATTGCACGTAACCGCTTTGCTTCTTCGAGGTGCTTTCGCTCCTCTTCTGCTATTTTTGCTTCAAGTTGACGCTTTTCCTCAGCCTTGATCGTAGCGTGTTCCTCGTCAATCCGTTTAACAAGCGCTTTGCTTTCTATATACTTCTTAAAGAACGAAATACTAGAAATACCACTGATTAGAATCAACCGGAGTTGACCCAAACGAGCTTCATGGAAAATTTTTGCTTCTGAAATAGAATCTGGTTCGTCTGGAATGATATAGGGTTCTGGGATTTTATGCTCTGCCGTACTGCATAATTCAACAAGTGCAATCACAGCCTTGCTCTCAGAATATGCGTTGAACTTTGATATGGAATTGAAACCACTATCTTTCATCTGGGAAAGCTCAACTAACCGCTTTTCGTGGAAGCACCCTGCCTCGTTTACATTATCTGGTTCACTTATGCTCTTAAACGTAGAGATTGCCGCTTTTGTTGGAACAGTAGGAATAGCTCGACGAATACGAGACATCACTGGATATTACCGGTTGAAATCCAAAGGAATCTCTCATAAATAAAAATTTCAATATTTTTTCAGCACATCAAGCCATTTTTTTGTCGAAGCAGCAGCAACATTTTCCATATCTCCAATATATGATAATTTAGGTTTAACAGGTGCTTCACGCCTTTGACTTTTCTCATCGGGAAAATCAGCTGAATAATTCTGCACATCAACAAATTTAACCCGTGTGTTCTCCATCAGTGTTTTCCCCACGGGCAATTCACAAAACAAATACATATCGCTAAATAACTCCGTTAATCTCCCATAACCTTTCTCTAAATCTCCCCGTTGCACTTTCCTTTTTAAACTTCGAGACAAATCACTCAAAAATCCAAACACTGTACCCTGACAGGGCACAAATCTCTTGCAATCGTCGTAGATTATCCCGTTTAATGAATGTGGGTTTTTAAAATAAGGACGAATTGTTAGGTTTGGTACTGTGGGGTGACCGACCCCAATGTAAGCGTAGCGGAAAGGATTTGTTTTATCAGATGGGGGGACATCTGGATCGAATTTAGAGATAAATACGTATGGGATGGCATACATGTTTTTGGGGAGGGGGCTTTTAAGTATCCAGAATTCTTGGTCGAAAACATTTGGATCATTTAGGGTTTTTAATGCAGTGACTAATGCGCTTAGGTGAGAGCACTGGAGTTGTCGAATTGTTAATTCTTTACGGTTCATTTTGGATATGGTGGTTAGTTATTTTATGATATGGCAGATAGTTGATGTTTCAATTTTTGTGAAGTGGGGGGCTGCTATATAAAGAAAAGCTAATCTCCGAAGGTTAACTTGGTTTGGAGACGTGTTTGGAGGGCGTTGCAGCACGATTCGCATAGATCGAGGGGATCTTTGAGGCAGATGCGATCTTTGATGAAGTATGCGGTGTTGGTCGTTTGGCATGAATCGCAAGTGCGGGTGTTTGCATTTTGGACGTGAATGCCAACTATTGTGTAGCGCAATTTGCAGTTGGTACGGCGATGGCGTTCTGGACGATGGGGCGTTGCAGTTGGTCCTTTGAGGGAACCTTCTGAAACATGGTCGTGACATTCGGGGTGGCACCACTTCTCTTCGGGAGATAAGGTGGGTTCCTGTGTAGCTCTGCATGACGAGGGACAGAAATTGTAACACTGGGGAGAAGTATGACCTGTTTCACAACAGAGTGAACAAATCGCCTTCTTTTTGCGCGAACATGTAGCTGCTAGGTGGCCCTTCCGTCGACAGAAGGTGCAAGTTGGACATTTTGATTCGAGGTGGAGGCTGTCGGTGAGGTCCCACAGAATGTCATCATCATCGAGCTTCTCATCTTGGCGCAAGCGGTATTGTTCCACAGCAGTTGTGTTCACACACTGTAGACAAAGATGTTCACAGTCAACTGCCCTATGTCCCAACCCCCTACATAACCCGCATGTGTATCCAACCAAGAATTTACACACCTGGATGGAATGGCCGATTGCGCCCCTTCTCTTCTTTTCTTCACAAAAACTGCACGAAACTTTCGGGCAGTTATCTCCGTTGTGCCCCTTTCGGGAACACACGGAGCAAATACTTTCAGCATACTTCGGGCACAACTTTGTTACATGTGTGTCATTCCTCTGGCAATGACGACAAAAGAATCGCCCCACAGGAACACCAATTGAAGAAAGCCAACTCATCTCACCTAACCACTCCAAATGTTAACTACCTTACAATTAGTTGCAATAATCAATTTTTTCAATAAACAAATTTACGTTGCGATAACGCCAAATGCGTGTTTGTCCACCGAGCCACCAGCCAGCGACGGAATAGGATCACCATTACAAACGTTAAAGATATATCGAACGTCCTCAATGGAGGTCTCTTCATAATAATACTTATAACCCCATTTCACTGGTTGACTCGAGACTTGCTCCAACATCACAGCGCAATTTTGCTCTTGTGAGTACATGAAATATGACGTAGCACGAGCATAATTATGCCTAATGGACAATAAGCCATCTTTGATTTTCTGTTGCGTCGTTTCGAGAATTTGAATAAAATGTGATGTCTTTTGATCCCTGCGCGGATCAGTCATCCATTCCTTTTCGGCGAGAATATCCGCTTTTAACAAACTAATCTGCCTCGGGGGGAATTCTAGCTTCAACGCATCTGAATGCTTCTTCTCCAAATCACCATCAAATTCTTCGATCAATTTCTTCACGTGGGCTAATTCCACCATCTTCTCTTCTTCCACAGGCGTATCACCGATCTTCTTGTTAAGCTCAATCAGTTCCTTTCGAATCAGATCTTGAGCTGTGAGTATCTCCTTCTTCATCGCTTCATCAAATCCTAAACCATCCATCATCTTCGTAACTTCCAACAAACGTTCATCGTATTTTGCCGCAGCTGCCTTACTCTCAGCCACCAAAGCCTCCAATTCCTCTCTTGCACGCTGCATTGCATTAATAGCCTCCGCCTCATTGGCCTCGTTCTTACGATACCGTCCCCTTTTCTTCTTATGCGCCACCAAAACACCAGTCAATTCACTCGCAGTTTTCGCCCTATTCATTTTTTCAAAGGCAACGACCAATTCAGGAAACCGCAAATTCCTCGCAGCAGTCGCCTTCCTCTCATCCCTCTGCTTCCGCAAACTTTCAATGTCAGTCATGAGAGCAATGCTAATTATCGCAAGAAGTAATGCACCTCTCAAACACAAAAATATTCAATTTTTTGTCGTGCGCCGTGTCCGATCTGTGTAGCTTTTGGAATCGTGCTTTTACAGAGTGTATGCGGCGTAACATCATATATTGATAGACATCCAAGTGTTATTAGCCGGCATTCACAATCTGTTTAGACAGAAACAAGATGCGCGCACCGCTGGCTTAATTATCTTTCCACAAAATGATCACCACTAAAACAACGTATAGCTAAGCTGCTTTAATATACTCTTATAAAAAAGTCGCGCCGTGTCCGCTCTGTCTCCTTTTTGGAATCGTGCTTTTACAGAGTGTATGCGGCGTAACATCATATATTGATAGACATCCAAGTGTTATTAGGCGGCATTCACAATCCGTTTTGACAGAAACAAGATGCGCCCACCGCCCGCCAAAATATCTTTCCACAAAAAAATGATCATCACTAAAACAACGTATAGCTAAGCTGCTTTAATATACTCTTATAAAAAAGTCGCGCCGTGTCCGCTCTGTATCCCTTTTGGAATTGTGCTTTTACAGAGTGTATGCGGCGTAACATCATATATTGATAGACATCCAAGTGTTATTAGGCGGCATTCACAATCCATTTTGACAGAAACAAGATGCGCCCACCGCCCGCCAAAATATCTTTCCACAAAATGATCACCAATAAAACAACGATTGGACAAGCCGCCTTAATATACTATTATAAAAAAGTCGCGCCGTGTCCGCTCTGTGTTGCTTTTGGAATTGTGCTTTTACAGAGTGTATGCGGCGTAACATCATATATCGATAGACATCCAAGTGTTATTAGGCGGCATTCACAATCTGTTTAGACAGAAACAAGATGCGCTCACCGCCCGCCAAAATATCTTTCCACAAAATGATCACCAATAAAACAACGATTGGACAAGCCGCCTTAATATACTATTATAAAAAAGTCGCGCCGTGTCCGCTCTGTGTTGCTTTTGGAATTGTGCTTTTACAGAGTGTATGCGGCGTAACATCATATATCGATAGACATCCAAGTGTTATTAGGCGGCATTCACAATCTGTTTAGACAGAAACAAGATGCGCTCACCGCCCGCCAAAATATCTTTCCACAAAATGATCACCAATAAAACAACGATTGGACAAGCCGCCTTAATATACTATTATAAAAAAGTCGCGCCGTGTCCGCTCTGTGTTGCTTTTGGAATTGTGCTTTTACAGAGTGTATGCGGCGTAACATCATATATTGATAGACATCCAAGTGTTATTAGGCGGCATTCACAATCCTTTTTGATGGAAACAAGATGCGCCCACCGCCCGCCAAAATATCTTTCCACAAAATGATCACCAATAAAACAACGATTGGACAAGCCACCTTAATATACTCTTATAAAAAAGTCGCGCCGTGTCCGCTCTGTGTTGCTTTTGGAATTGTGCTTTTACAGAGTGTATGCGGCGTAACATCATATATTGATAGACATCCAAGTGTTATTAGGCGGCATTCACAATCCTTTTTGATGGAAACAAGATGCGCCCACCGCCCGCCAAAATATCTTTCCACAAAATGATCACCAATAAAACAACGATTGGACAAGCCACCTTAATATACTCTTATAAAAAAGTCGCGCCGTGTCCGCTCTGTGTTGCTTTTGGAATTGTGCTTTTACAGAGTGTATGCGGCGTAACATCATATATTGATAGACATCCAAGTGTTATTAGGCGGCGTTCACAATCTGTTTAGACAGAAACAAGATGCATCCACCGCCCGCTTAATAATCTTTCACAAAATGATCACCAATAAAACAACATATAGACAAGCCGCTTCTAAAAAAATTGAATCAATGAACACATTGCTATGCCGTTTTATATTGGTTTTGGTGAAGTTGTGACGATGGCTCGTTCTCCGATGGTGAACAGTTTGGTTGTGTATTTCGATATTTCTGGTTCGATGGGGGAACGAGATATCAGGGGGGCACCTGTGTCGAAAACACCTGGGGAAATGGGAGTTACGGGCCTGGGGGCATTTTCGATAAAAAAAATCACCAGTGAACCAGCGGTGTTATCGCGGAGGGATGCGGGGTTGATGGTCATTGAGGGAATGTTGACAGCAGATTTAGGAGGAAATGTCACGGATACATATGTCTCCGTGAACACTTTTGATGAACAGCCTTCCGAGGAAATCTCCTCGCGGTTTGCTTTGGTTAATCCCTTAACTGGAACACCATGTGCCAAAGGCAGAAGGGCAGCGGTCAAACTGGGCGAGAAATTTATCCCTTCAGACACTTATGATAAAGAATCGCTCGAATATGAGCAACGATTTCATGCGGCAACGGTGGATAACCCAATTCCTTCTGCGAATCCAGTTTATCTTGATCTGGAGACGAAAATTCAAGTGAGCGATTACGTTATTCCCGCTTGTTTCGAAAGGGAAATGGATGATCGAAAATTGGGCAGCAGTGCTTTGCTAGCGGATTATCACGCGCGTAAGGGAAAATGGCGTGGATTTCGAGCGACAAATCTTCACGCGATTGCCGCACATGCATCGCTGAATGCGGCAAAATATCCTCAACTCAAATATGAAGATCTCACGGTGCAAGACATTCGCGATGTATTCCTCTTTGTTACGGATGATGATAACACAATAAAAGGCCACGGAGATCGCGTACGAACTCATCTGAAGTTGACCCGACCCTACGCAAGGAACATCGTACCAATCGTCATTGTGGTAAAAATTGCCCCCACAGAGTCAAAAACAACGACATTCTCCGATGAGGCGGATTTTAAGTTTCTGATCACCGCGCCAGATCAAATATCAACTGTGATAAATCAACTTAAAGTGACATTAAAGATCATCGATACGTGGACGGAACTTCGCACAATTAAAAATGCTAACAAAGAGAACGCGATATTGCTCACGCGGCCAAATGGAACTCAATTGTATATTCCTCCGATGTCAACGATAAGTTTGTTTGCTGCGCCCTATGAAACTATTTCAACTACGACGGTTGGATCCGAAGCAAAGATCACTGTACCGCGCGAATTTACCGCAGCGGCAACTACGGAAGTTTCTCATACGGAGGTAAAAGCCGATCTCAGCGCAGCAACTACCGCTCAAGCCCACACCCACAAAAATACAAAGCGCTACGTCTCCGGCCGATCCCGCGTACCCCCATAAAAAATTGAAACTAAATTAATAAAAATCTTATACTAATAAGATTAAAATTAACTTGATGATTTGCTTTTATGTTTATGACAGGTTGAAGCGTAATGATTTACAGAATATCCATGGGAAGAAATATTCTAGGAAGTTCCCCAGTAATTCAACGGTGTTGGATCTAAATTATTGGATATCAACGCAGTTCTGTTGTGATATATTTAATGTTCATATTTTTTCCCCAATAGGTATCCAAACTGATGAGCTTCTAGATGAGAATATTGAATATGAAATAGAATTATATATAAATCCCTACACTACATTCGAAAACGAAGATTTCCACTATTTAGAAGATAAGTATCAATACTCTCGTGCTAACATTGATCTTAAGTTTTTTGTGATAGTGGCAATAGAATATGATGGTGGTTATCACCGATGGGAAGAAAAAATAAACATTAAAGGTCTAACGACTTATGCGAAACTGAAGGAAATCACTTTAGGAATCATACATAATAAATTCGGCTGGCATAAGAAATTCCTGAAATCAATATCACTACACAGCGATTATGATAATATCACAGCTGGACATATTTACGAAGAAGCCGACGAACAATTAACTGACAATGGTCGAATAATAAATCACCATTTTGCCAATGAATTTGAGAATAAATATTTGATCATTCAAACGATTTTTAAGAATTCGAATTATACTTCTGTTAATCTGATGTCCCCAACTGGAAATCAGAATTTAGTATTCTTCAACAAAGATCCCATTACAGAAATTAAAAAAAAACTATATGAAGACATTCGGAGAGTGATTTTATATGATTTGGATAATAATATCTTGCCGGATGAGCAAGTTATCAATGATTTAACTAATGTGCGTTATGAGATTTTGGCTCATTTGCCAGTGGAAAAATTAACCGATTCAGAGCTAACTCGTTATATTAAAAAATTATATAAAGATTTAGATCATGATGATGTCCTTAGGAAGAAATATATATTGGATATGGGGTTTTCAGATATTGATATTCATTTAGTGTCTGATGGGAAGAGTTTATATGTGAGGAAGGCTTTATTGACTCTTTTGGTAGTTAAATCTGTGAAAGATAGTTTATTTGAGTTATTCTTTTGTTCTGGTCATAAATTTCTCGATATGAAGGAGAGAAAGATTGAAATTGATGTTGATAGTGCGTTGTTTAGAGATTTTACTCTTGGGGATAATATTTTTTGTTTGGATGCTTTGGTTGACTATTCATATATGGATAGAATTATAGATATGCGGATTTCTAGAATAAAGCAATTGTTAGTCTGGGTG
>Ga0207047_1003_pt1 | contig 69073 bp, 76 predicted proteins | sample Alteio_BWMinCont_67_FD_153302 | JGI IMG/M metagenome (GOLD analysis project Ga0207047, IMG submission 153302) | Enriched cells from forest soil in Barre Woods Harvard Forest LTER site, Petersham, Massachusetts, United States -... | ecosystem: Environmental > Terrestrial > Soil > Temperate forest >...
TGACTTCGCTTCAAAAGATTATATATCAATAGCATTCTGTCTAGCTGCATATTCAGCTATTATTTTCAATACATCGATTGAACCTGTGTTATAAACTTTTTGTAAAATATCTAAAGTTTCCTCCTTTTGATATTTCGTTGTGGTGAAAATCCATGTACGGTTTGAATATGACAGTGCGCGGTTAATTTCTCTTTTTAAATCCCAATAGTCTTCGCTTTTTTCTGCGTGGCTCCATAGAAGTTCTATCCCATATTCATTTTGTTTTCCATTCTTTATATTTATTAAATCTATGTGAAAATCTGATTCCTCAAGTTGATGATCAGAAAACGAAAATATATATTCATCATCATATATACCTATTGATCTTATATCATTCCGGAATCCACTATTATATATTTGTATTGTACCAATTTCATTTTTTAATTCTTTGAGTTTGCCATCTTCAAATGAAAAATGAATTCCATCTCGGCTTCCACGCGATATATTTTTATTTTCATTTTGTTCTAAATATTTCTTTTTGGGGATATCTCGGTTTAATATTTCATCAATATCGACTTCTGATAAATTGTTCTTATCGTTCATAAGTATTATTTTTCTCTGAGATATCTCGTCAGAGCCGTATTTACATTGATATATAGAACAATTCCAGTTAACCCCATCTTTCTTTATTTTTCCTTTCCACTCTTCTCTGACGTATTCTGTGTCTCTTTTGTCTATTACATATGCTGTTTCTCTTTCTTCGTATTTAGTTTTTTCTTCTAATTCGAGACAACTTGAAAAGCTAAAATTACGAGCAGCTTGCAGAATTAATTGCTCGTATGTTAAACCAGATGAATACATCAGTTTTTTAGAACTGATATCTTTTGGATGAAGATATTTCAATTGATCTGAATCGGTTGGCGAGATTATTTCTATTTGTGTCGTTTTTAAATTTATTAAATAAATGCGGATGCCTTCATCTTCTGTTAAATTTTCTGATTTTGTCAAACTTGTTATCATGTGTGTTATCTTTTGTCCATTATCGTTCATGATACCATGCAAAACAAAAATTACTAGATAGATGTCATCTTTTATGTCCATTTACTGTAAACGGATAAAAGGGTTATATGGTATATTTTGATATGTTTTTATTTTTCAATATTTTTGCGCTTGGAGGATTTTAAAAATTGAAAATGTGATATATTGGAGAGTTTAATAGTATTTGGTGTTGGGCAAGTTATACATCTTAGCGATGTCTACTGTGGAGATCAGTGGGAAATCCGAAACCAATTCTATCTCAGTGGAAACTGTTGAAAGAATTGCTCGGGATATCCAAGCAAATAAAACATCTGTTGAAAAAGAGTTGAAACGAGAACCTTTGAAAGAGGAAGAAGATTACAAACGATTACCTGCGATCGGAGCTACTATTGGATTTTTACATGCAAGTGCTCTAGAATTTGGAATTGTTTCGAAGATCGAAAATAAATCTTTGACATTGATATTAAATTCTGGTGCTGATTTTGAAGGTGATGTTCATGTTTTGAATCTAGAGAATTATCACTTGGGATATGTCGCGGATCGTGAAAATACTATGTATGGTTCTCACTGTCTCATTGATAGTTCACTTAGTAGTGACTATAGCGATCACTTCGCAAGGAAACTAATTGCAGTTCAAAAAGTTGATAATTATTAACCTTGTTCTTTTATTTTATTGATGGTTATAAGTATAATGGCGACGAAAACTTTTAAGAAACTATATAATTGTGCCGTGACGGTTCCTTGTCTTACCCATCAGGGGAAAATAATTAATCCGGCACACATGACGATTGCATTCCTTGGGGCAATTGATGAAAATTCTTTAGGAGATTTTATTGAAGAGTTGAAGATAGTTGCGAGACCGTTACGCATTCGGTTGGGCAAAACAGTTTATATGGGGAAGCAAAGGAAGGAAGCGCGGGAGTGTGAAATAATTGATGCTGGAGATCGAAAAATCATTGAAGAATTTAGTGCAAAATGGACCCGTGGGGAAACAACTGATGGGAAACAAATGTATCACATAACTAAAGCTCTTATTGGAAATGAATTGGATACTATGACTGAAGTCGTTTGTACAACGTGGTATGTTCGTGCTCTGGGCAGTGATCCTAATATTATTACCATTGATACAGCTAGTAATAAAATGGAACCGAAATCATTGAATGAATGTAAATCTTTTGATGAAATGTTATTCGTCTGTCGAAACAGCTTGATGCCCTATTTTTGTCAGGACGATTATGATAGTCTAAATCATCCTGATAATGCAAGTCCTGGGCAAAATACTATTGAAAAATATTTAAATGCTATCACTGAAAAGTTCCTCGTTCAAGTGTGGGGGACAGGGGGCTCCTGTGATAGCGATGGATATCGATACAAATCTCGAGCAAACATATATGGATTTATGAAAAAATCTATGGCGAGAAAACTGTATGAAAGATTAGAAAAAATGGATGATTTGTATATAAGCATGGCTGATTTAGATACACAAAATGAGAATAGAAAATTTCAAGAATGTGAATTTACGTTTGCGCCATTTGATGATTCTGGAGTTCTTAGGAATATTTTAACTCGATTTGAAAAACTGGAGCGGTGTGTGGGGGAATTGAGTGCGGGGGGGCTTCAGATTACACCAGATTTTTTACGAAGGGTTGATAAATATATGGAAGAAGATCATAGTGACGTGATAGATGATCTGGAGAAGACAGAAAATCTCGAAAGGAGTCAAGCAATATGGAGAAAATTTTCTGGTCCGGACTTTACTACTTTGGAATTACATCATTTTTCTTTCGATATGATGATTAATGGCTGTGATGATGACCCAGTTATCAGCAAAGAACTTTATGAAATGTTAAAGGATGGGGTTGCGTCAATTAATATTGTCGATTTGAAGTGGGGGCGTAATGACATGTTATGGGAGTGTATTTTATCAGCTTTAACTGATATTGATGAGTGAGAATAACCATGTTGCTCCGGCACCTGTGGATGTATCAGGTCCGCCAATTGCCAATGTACAACCGGATGATGAAAATGAGACTGAATGGCCTTGTAATTGATTCTCAGCAGAATCGCTACCAACTAGTGGAGGACCATATTGTATATAATTATTGTTTTCTCTTCTGAACACAAATGTTTTTCCAGTATTTTTGTTTGTATTTGTATTCGTCTTCGGCTTCCGTTCTATATTGATCTCTGATAACAAAAATTTATTCGTCAGATACGCGAGATTTTCGGTTGATGGATCTGTTGCTCCTACGGCTAAAAGTTTACCATTATGGGACAAATCAACACTCTCTCCGAAAGTAAATATTTCCGGTCCTTGTGGAACTAATTTATTACCTAATTGAACAAATTGTCCGTTGTTTGTTCTTGCAAAGACCCATGCAGCACCATTTCCACCGGGTCCTCCTACGGCTAAAATATTGCCATTACCATTCAACGAAACAGAAGTGCCTTGTATTTGCGTATCTATTGAATCACTTCCGATAATTTTTTGATTTTGTATCCATTGATTGTTTTGTTTTATGAATATCCATGTGGCTCCGATACCTCCGTTGTCACTCCTGCCACCGATAGCTAAAATGTCTCCATTATCGGAAAAAGCTACACTACTCCCTAAACTTACAAATTCATCCGAAACGACTAATTTCTCTCCTATTTGAAACCAATCAGAATCAGAATCAGAATCAGAATCAGACTTTTTAAATAACCATACTGCTCCGTTTCCGTTGCCGTCTGTTACATCTCCCACGGCTAAAAGATCACCACATGCTGTTAACGCTACGGAAAAACCTTGAAAAAATCCACTACCTCCTGTTCCAACTAGTATATATTTGAATTGAATCCATTTATCACAATCATTTCTTGTGTATATTGCAGTTCCATTAGATAATCGTGCACCAACTGCTAATGTTTTTCCATCGGAGGAAAGTGCTACAGCGAATCCAGCTGTACCACTATCAAAACCTGCTGGAATTAATTTTTCATCTTCGATCCATTCCTCGTCATTACATTTTATGAATATCCAAACAGCACCATAACTATTGTTGTCTACTGGACCACCTACAGCCAATGTTTGCCCATCTCCAGACAATGAAACAGAGTATCCCTGCGCTGAAAATTCACCATTGGAACCAACCAATCTATCTATTTCTATATATTGTTTCGTCATATATATATATCCGATACTTAAAACATAGCTAGTAATGATGCATTAGCTATCGTCATCGATTTCATCTTCCGAAGTTCTAATTACCGTAATATCTCTTCTCCCTTTAAAAATATCTTTATCATCCGTCCCCAACCAGTTTAATCTTGAAAGATTTTTTATTGAATCAATCGTTATTTTATTATTTTGTTTTACATTTAAAAAAGTCAATTTTGTTAATTTGGATATTGCTTCGTCTGTGACCCTTTCTGTCCGTTCTAGATCTAAGTGGGCGAGATTCAATAATTTTTCTATTGATCGATTAGTGATTTGTTTTGTGCGAGAAACGTCTAAGATATTTAGTCTGGTTAAATTAATTATTGCGTCATCTGTTATATCTTGGTTATTTGGTATGTTTAAGAGAGTTAGATTTGTTAATTTTGTTAAGATGTTATTTATTTGACTCGTGATATTTTGTGTTTTGTCGTAGTAGTGGGAAAAACTTAACTGCTTGAGATTTGTTAAAGAGCCTAAAGTTAGATCGTTTGAAGCAGAGTTGGATACACTTAGGGTAGTCAAATTGATCAGATGGATTAGTGATTTGTTTATGTATTTTCCTCCGAGAACAAACAAAGATTCGAGATTTGTTAGGGAGGAATATTGTTCACTGGGGAGATTGGAAAAAACACAGTTGAGACTTGTGAGAGATAACAAATTTTTGATATTGTAATTTTCAACATTATGATCTCCACAATATAGATTCTTTAAATTTGTCAAAACTGATAGGTTATTACCTTTTATCCTATAAGTGCTCGATATGTTTAATTCAGTTAGGTTCAATAAATTGTGTATGGCAAGATCAGTTATATTATCGTTTTTGGAGAGATTCAGAGATTTTAAATTTGTTAAGTTGCTTATATGGTGATCACAAATTTTTGCAGTACTTTTTATATTTAATTTTGTTAATTTTGGCAATTGTGAAAAACAATTGCCAGTAATTGTAAGATTATTTGAGATATTGAGTTCTTCTAGATTCGTCAAAATACTAATACCGGAATCAGTTATATTATAACTTCTCGTTTCTAATTTTTTAAGTTTTCTCAAATGTGTTATGTCAGCGTTGGTTATATGATTTTGATAACATGTTGTTAATTTATGGAGGTTTGGCAGTTTCATTAATATGGTGCGATCTATGAGATAAATGCTGGAAATATCGATGGAGGTTATATTGTCAAGCAATGCATCAGTTACCTTTTGGTCATATCGTACCTTGTAGCATAATTTAATATTTTTGAATATCTTAATTAAATCTGATCCTTCTTTTTCGGTAGTGATTTTCATTTCGATGTTTTTCATTGAATAAGCATATTTTAGAAAATATTCGTGAGAGAAGGATAGATTTTTCAGAGAATCGATATCGAGATAGCTTGTTAAGATTGTTAGAGGTATCCATAATATCTTTTGATTCATTGTATTATTGATATCTTGGATTTATTATTTTTAATTGATATTATAAATCAATTTTTTTCCACTGTGAGATACAATTTTCACATGGGGAGAATATTTGTTTATTTTTATTCTTACCGCATTCGGAGCAGTGATGCGTTGGACATGTGTTATCTGATTGACAATCGGGATTAAAACATGAATGTTCCTTGCAAAAATCTTTGTTGGGCATATTAATTACATCACATGAGGATCCATCGCGAAAAGATTTGGAACATTTATGTTTTATGCATAAGTATGGACGGGAGGGAAATTTTATTTTATCGCGAGGGTATTTCTCTTCGAAACACGTGATGCAACAATGTTCAAGACAATTATTCATTCCGGGATAGTGGGGATTTCCGCAATATGATTCTTCTGATGAACGTCGAAGTTTGCCCTTATGGTAGATCTTATGCGATAAATATATGCACAAGTGTTCACGACATTTATCGTATGACGCAACATGATTTGTGCAATTGGGTACCACGCATACATGAGCTGAACAATATAATGGATTTTTAGTTGAATTGGATTTATTATAACATCTGCATGATAAGAATTTGTGTTTGCATAGAGTGGAATCATGATCTAAACATACATTGCTTCCATGATGTTTGGCCTCTCCGCAACCCTTAACTTCGCAATTACATTTTTCACAATTTTGAAATTTAATATCACTGTGTCCAAAAATCCGTTGATCATCTCGAATTTTTTCAGCATAACTATTATAAAATTTATTCGGTATTTGATTTCCGCATTGCATACATTTTTTAAGATATAGATGCGATTCGCATGCTTCTTTCCGATCGAAAAAAGAAACGGATTTATTGGTACATTGCTCGAAGTGACAATTTGAATAGATATATTTGCAACAGAAATCACCGAGACGTCCCTTATCTTTATTTTTCCCCTTCTGAATTATCCCGGTACCCGTACATTTATCTTCCTGTTCGCAGTAATGCCGCTCGCACGCAACTTTGCTTTGAAATTTGGTTATTGGATTGACGTATAATGGTTCTCGACAAGTCGAAAAAGTACATTTCATTGCGATGTGTGTGTTATTGCTATGATGAGATAATTTTAGCATAATTAAGGATTTTCAATTTTATCGCGGTGTTTGCAATAAAAATTGATTTGGAGAATGTCTGTGTGGTCCTTTAATCGGAACATATTATGCTGCGATCAAAATGGGTTTTCGGGAATTGAATGGCTTTCTTTATGTTATGGGTTGTGTGCCTCTAATCGTGGGAATTGTGTTTTCCATTAATTCTGAAGAGGATTCTTTTCCATACGGTGAAAGTAGAGAGACATCTGTTGTGACAAATACGACGAGTTTCATCAAAGGACCTGTGAATTGTACTTATGGGAATTATTCGATGGATGACTATCCGGTGTGCGTTGGTGACATGGCGGATAAATGTATTAGTGAAGGGAAGCGATGCGTTGAATATAAGGAAATTAATTGCACGAAGAGTTATTATTGCAATTTGATGTGTCCGATGGAATTGTTGGAAAAAGATTGTATCATTGCTTTGTCTCAAGAGAAAAATTGCAAAGTGTATATTGTTGATAGTTCCATTCGGCGTGGAAAGGTAGGTTATCACACGAGCTCAGCATTCGAATGCAAAACTCCTTTTAGAAATGCCACATTCGTGAATTATGTTTGTGGATTTTGTGGAATGGTCTCGGATTATTATGACGTTGCTGGGAATACTAAAGAAATTCAGCGGTGTCAATCTGTTTGCGCGAAGATTGAACAGAATAAAGTATGTCAACGTGGTGAATTGTTGGTGTATAACTTTGTGAAATCGAAACAATTTTCCGTTTGTGGATATTTATATAGGACAGTGATAAATAAAACTTGTGTTCATGATGATGAGAAATGTATTTCTGATTTCAAGAATGAGGATCCAAATGTGGTTTATTCTGCGTGTGGAAATACTAAATGGGAAGGAGCGGGAATGAATGGGAATATGGATTATATCTATTTGATACTATTTGTTGTTACATTTCTGTTCATGACATTGTTCTTTTGCGTTAGTTCAAAGAAAAATTTGGAAGCTTCGCCGGATAAATTATTTCCGCTACTTGCACCGTCAGGAATGATCCAGTAATTTTGTTGTTATATTACTTAATTCAGGAATGAGATGTTTATTTATTGATGATTTGATAATTATATTTTTTAACTGTTCATTCTCTTTTGCTAATATCTGAATTAGGTTTAAAGCGGGACGAACGGTGTCTATGTCGAAATGTTTCCCAAATTTATTGACATAGTTGCATCCAGGGGAAAGTGGAGGTGGCTCTTCATTAATAAAATTGATGATTTTTTCTGTGATCCAAAAATTATATTCATAAAATTTGCAATCAATGACTTTTTGTTCGCGGTGGTAATCTTTAATTTCTGTTGATCGTATTTTGCAATTTAGTCTTGTGAATTCAAAGCATCGAGCATAATTTGTGATATATAGATATTTAGTGTCGCGATTATGACCATGAGGAAATTCTCCGTTTATTTCCTTATGAAAAAAAATAACGATCTTTTCATTTTCGATAAATTTAGATAAAAATTGGGCTTTTTCAACTTCATAATAATTCATGTTATGACACGGATAACATCGCGGTGGTTCGTAGTAGTTCGTTATTGCACATCTACATTTCTCCTTATATTTATCATCAGCTATCTCTATTTTTTTGATTTCACTGTAGTCAATGACGCTCATTATAAACAAATATCATATATTTAATTGACTATCTTTATTTATAAATTTCAATTTTTAGTTTCCATAAATTCTCCCGGTTGTATGTGTTTCGGTTTTGATATTAATTCTGGGTGTTGTTTTGGGATCAAATATTGCATAGATGTGTGTTTGATTATAAGTCGCGCGTGATCCGTTATTCCAAGTGAAAGTAAATGATATAATCTTTAGTGATGGTATTTCTTTCTTGTATCGATCGATCAGGTTGGTTACGGCTTCTTTGTCCCAATGGAGATTGGTAAAATCATCGAATCGAGCATCTGATATCATAGTGCGAGAGGAGAAATCTTTAAATGTTAGTGATTGTAGATTTCTGAATGATGATAGTTGACTGGGAGTTAGTATATTGCCTGTTAATTCTAGTGAGATCAGATTGGGTAGTGGAGGGATATGGCGGATCATTGGGTGGGTGTAGTCGGCAACATCTACTAATGATAATATTTTGAGATTTGGAAAGCACTTTAATATTGACCATTTTTGATAATGGACAGATTCATCGTAGCATTGATTAATTTTTAGTTCAAGAGATGTTATTTGGGAGATGGAAATCGTAGGGGTATATTTTAATGTAGATTCGCGGGTGACGTTGATCGTTAGATTTCGAAGGTTGGTCATTGTTTCGAGAACACTCGTGGTTAGAGATGTTTTACCTTTTATGGATAACGATGTCAGTGATGATAGAGATGCCAATTTAGCAAGCGTAGTGTTTGTTTCATTTTTTGTATCTTCTAAAGTTAATTTTTGTAACGTTGATAATTGTTCTACTGAGAAATCAGCTGTGCTTTGGTCGAATGGTTGAATTGTTAAAGATATTATTTTTTTTAGACGTGATAGATCTACGCACGGTCTTTTGAAAAATACTTCTATTTTTAATATTTGCAGGTGCAATAATTCTTTATGGTGGTGTAGTAAATCTTGCGTCTCTCCTGTTATCGTTAAGGATAGAATGTTGGGTAAGATTTGGGGGAGTTTGTCAATATATCGGGTTACAGCATCGCTTGGGATAATTAAGCGGACTTTTGGCAATGATTTTAATAGTTTATCCAAATTTAATTTGACGTAAGATAAGTCGATAATTGGTGATGCGTGGGGAGTCATTTGTTTCGATATGGATTGTGTGAGGAGAAACAATTTAGGTAGGTCGTAGAGATCAACATATTGGCAGATATCATGGATGATTATCGGTATAGAGATAATTCGAGTCTGGAATCCAATTGACATTTTCCGTTGGGACATTAAATATTCGAGAAATTTCTGTTGGGGTTCTCTTTTTATCCGAATGTCAATTTTTATTTCGCGAGGGGGATGGATTGTTGAAATTTGAATAGATTATGAGGATCATATTTGGTTTTAATTTGAATTAGGCGATGGCGATTTTCACCGTAGTAGCTTCTCATGTAGCGTCGATGAAGAGTTAAGTTGGCTTGGACCATGTTGACGTAGGCAGGAATTGTGTTTTTAATTTTTTTGACATAGGGGAGTAGATCATCGTATAATTTATTGACCCAGGAGAGTTGATCGGGCACGAGGAGAGGTTCTTGAGTGTTACTTACGATGTGATTCCAGAAGAGGGCTTTACGCCAAGGGAAAGCAGTAGCGGAGCTGGATGTCTCTGCGACTTTACCAAGCATAGCATTAAATGAGATTCTGGCCTCTGGGACGGGCGCATTTTCTAGATATTTTAACATAATTTTTATCGCGTCTTCTGAGAGAAAATTATACCAAAAGATACTATTTTCATTAAAATAGGCCTGTTGTGTTGATCCCCAGAATCTTCCTACATCGGAAAATTTCGAAATAAAATCAATAAAAACAGTTCCTTTTGAAGATTTCGCCAGAGAAATAAAATTTCGAAGTAAGGTTTTTAATTCTTTTTCTGAACCTTCGAATTGACCTTGAATCTCGATTGGATATTTGTTGAACTTGGGTGAAGATAAATTTAATTCAGCGCTACAACGAGTGTCAGTGAATGGGAAGAATCGTTGCCAACGATCTATGACGTTGGAGAATTCTGTGATTGGATATTGTAATTTGAAGACTGTTGCGCCTAAGTATCTGACAGGATTGAATATAAATTTCGTAACGATGCCGAAATTTCCTCCTCCGGCTCCTCGTAGGGCAAAGAAGAGATCTGAATAATTCTTTTTGTCGACTTGGATGATTTTTTCATTAGGGAGAACAATTTCAGCTCGTATGAGATGATCTATGGATAGGCCGCTTGATCTGATGAGTGATGGAGATATGCCACCACCGAGAGTGAGACCGCCGACACATGTGTTGATACAGGACCCCACAGGGAGACTGATATCATATTCTGATAGCTGTTCGATCACCACACCGAGTGATGCGCCTGGACCGAGAATAACATGACGATCACAATGAATTTCATCAGCATTAGCTATGGATTCTTTAGTTTGTTCGACGATAATTTCATCCATTAACGATAGGTCGATCACGATACCTGTTGTAAGGGAATAACCCAATGTACAATGACCACCACTTCTGACACTAAAGACAAAATTATATTTTTTTACAAAATGGAGTGACTTTTGAACATCCAAAGAAGATCGGCAAAGAATAATAGCCGTGGGAAAATAATTAATATTTCGATTATAGTTGGTTCGGTAATTTTGATAGTTATAATCGTTCCATGGATAGATGATTGGAAGTTTTTTTTGGATGGCTAATAAATCTTCACGATTAAGGCCTTTCTCTCTGAAACGTTCCAATACTTGACAATCTATTTCATCCCAATAATCAAGTTCTAATCGATTTTCTGGAAGACATGTTTTAATTGCATAATTTATTTCTTTTTTATTTGCCATATTATTTGTGATAGATAAAATAAAATCTGATGCTAATATACTGCAAATGGATGGTCTTCGAATTTTCGACAATATGGATGTGTTTCGTATTGAGGGATTTTTAACTGAAGACGAATGCAATGAGCTAATTAAAATGTACGAGGATGTTTATAATATTCAGAAGAAGAAGAATGGAAGAGTACAAAAATTTGTGCCTTTTGAACCGATAAGAGATAAATTGAGTGTGTATGTGAAGGAAAGGTTGTTGGATAAATATGATTTGGTTTATGGAGATTTGGTTCCGGATCTGGAACGTGGGATTATGGATACGTTAACGTTTTCTATTCATCCAAAGGGACATCACTTGGGTTTACATGTGGATACGTGGTTGGGTCCGAGTACAATTTTGAAATTTATTATTTATCTTAATCGTACTGTGGGGGGTGGAACGATTTTTGTTCCAGTGGGTAAACATCCGGGGAAGGATTCTGTAGTTGTTGAACCAGGTATTGGTGATTTGGTGATATTCGATATTGGATTGAGGCATGGAGGTGCACCAATTTTAGATGGAACTAAATATTTGCTTGGATTTCGTCTTCATTGGAAACCTATTCAATAGAACGATATGTTGATGCGTTATCGAGCGAGAACTTAATACTTGATGTCACCTTAAATCCTTCTCGTGTTTTCTTGGCTAATAAACTATCTGGTCCAAAAACAATCTGGTCGATAGCTTCTTTAAATTCTGATATGTTCCACCATTCCGTCTCTTTTAAATTTACGAATCCCCACGGTGTGATGACCAATATTTTTTCATCGTCATCATTGAAGAGGATGAAATCGCTAGTTACAGTGTTAAGCAACATTGTTCGAAAAGTAAAAGATTTAGAAATCATGCCCATATACATATAATTTTCATCGAACTTTACGTTTCTGTATATATTGTATTTGCTCTTTACCGGATTAACATTTTCATATTGGAATTTCAATTCGGTGCCTCGTATTGATGTTTTATATTCTGGATTATATTCTTCAACATATATATTTGACCTGGGTAATTTCAAAGAGGTGGATTTTCTTCCAATTGTTGATTTTTGATCACGATGTTTGGCTAATTCCTTGAGAATATATCTGCTGTCTTTTTGTATTAGTGATAATATTTCCACAAATTCTTCTAGGAGTGGGTTTTTTAGATTGGAGTCGATCTTGTCTTCGACTAAGGTGTCTTGTTGGCCATATTCTTTCCAATTATGTATCAATTTAAATAGTATTTCGTTTTCATCATTTAGGATCAACCGATTTTGTTTGAGAGAATGGACGATTACCATTTTAAAAATGAATTGGTTGGTTATACGTTGAGATCGGGCGCGGTAGAGGAAATCTGATTCCAATTTGAAATTTAGATAGACTTCGTAGATTCCTTTTATTTTTAGGTGGTAGGCGTAGCGGAAGAAAATTTTCGAGTCGGGGTCTTTGGAGTTGATGAGAAAGTAAGATTTTTGTGAGGGGGAGTGGTCGCTATCACAACATGAGATGCAGCCCATTAGGGGAGAACTATTGTTGCAATTTTGAAAGAGGCTCGTAAGATCACATTTTGTCAATTTTTTCGTTAATACTTGATAAAATTTGAATTTATAACTCGTTTGTTTTAGCTATTATTGGTGCAATTAGATTTATATATGGAACAATCTATTGCTTCTGCTATTTCACGGGGGTTAAAGATTGGACCTATTCCCGACTTGCGGTGGTTTACGGAGAGTGATCCAAACCTTTCATTTCATGAAATACCACGCTATTTCGATGAGATAGCTTTAACATTGAGATGGCAATCGACAAATATTATTTCGGAAGATTTTCTGTCTAATAGGTTGTGTTATTTCGTTTTGGATAGGAATTATTTTTGCACCGATACGGGTAGATTTTCTTATTCAATGAATCGATTGGAATATAATGGATTAGAGATTAAAAGTTGTGTTTTTTCTTTACCGGGACCGTGGATGATTGAGACAAGTGACTTGAACGAACAATTAAAATGCAGGGGATTTATATTATGGAAAACAGATTCGAAGATGGATTATTTTTTGAATGGAAATGTCGTACGTGGAACATTTAGAAATTTTTTTCCAAAAACTACGGTGAAAATGTTAGAAGGTGATGAACTATTGCAGTGTGAATATAATACAAAGAAGGGGGTTCATTATTTGAAATTATTGCACAAATCATATGTGAAGAGATTATGGAGCGTATTTGATCTAATACCAATTGTGCTTCTGGACATTATTGGTTCTTATGTTCTCGGTGAATTAAAAAATTGAAATATTAATTTATTATTGGTAGCTTTATTCGTTTGGGTGTTTATCTTTGTTAATGTGTGAAACAAAAAAGGAAAGGGTAATTGGTTTTGTCGTTGGAATTTTAATTGTGGTGAGTGTGATAGTGTCAATAAAACTATCGCTGTTTTCTACTGAGAATGGTTATATGAATAATACAAATAGTGATGTGAATCAGATTCAGAGTCAGGGATTTCGGCCAGTTCAGGTAAATAGGGTTTATGGGGTGGATGGGTTGAATACGAGTGGGAAGGGGGTAATTATTGCTTTAGTTGATGCATATGGTTATTCTGGTGCGCAAGAGGATTTTGACGTATTTTGTGATGAGTATAATTTGCCCCGGCAGACGTTGATAGTTCAGACTATGGAAAATGCGAAGGGTGATGAGGCAATTTTTAATAGTGATTGGGCTTTTGAGCAGGCGATTGATATTCAATGGGTGCATGCTGTGGCTCCAGGAGCACAAATTATGCTTGTTCAGGCGTATTCTGAGGAAAGTAATGATTTGTTTAATGGAATTTTATGGGCGGTGAATAATGGAGCGGATATTATTTCCATGAGTTGGGGGTTTGGGGCGATGTCAGAGGATGTGTTTCTTGATAGTGATTTTTTAGATAGTGGGGTTGTGTTTTTGACTAGTAGCGGTGATAATGGTAGCATTGGGGATTATCCTGCGTGTTCACCTTATGTAATTGCAGTTGGTGGAACAAGTTTAATATTGAATAGTGATGATTCGCGTAAGGAGGAGATTGGGTGGAGTAAAAGTGGTGGAGGGATTTGTGAAATTGAGGGAGCGCCGCAGTATCAGAGGAGTAGTAAGTTGGGAACCAGTGGGATCTTTAGGCAAAATCCTGATGTATCTGCAGTGGCCAATCCAGAAACGCCAGTATCCGTATATTGTAACGGATGGGCAGCTTATGGGGGAACGAGTGTGGCTTCTCCTATTTGGGCGGGAATTATTGCTCATGCGAATGAAGCAAGAGGGCGTATTGAAAAGCCGTTTTTGTCAACAGTAGCAGTTCTTAATGCTATATATTCGGTAAATACAGATGTTCTACGTAATGATAATTTTGGAGTATTTTATGATGTAGTTAATGGTTCTACGGGGATATATTCCGCAGGTGTTGGATATGATTATGTAACGGGAATTGGAACTCCAAATGCGTATAAATTGATATATGACGTTTTATTAGTGGCATAAAAATTGAAATAAATGAATGATTGCTGGATAGTTTGATTTGAGGGTTCATTAATGGGAGGAGATATGCCACCGAAAAAAGTTCAGGCTTTGGAATTAATGGAGAGTGAAATTCATGCAGTTACTGTACAACAGAAATTCGTGAAACGGGAGATCGGTGCTTTGCTACGGTTTATGCTATGGCCTGGAGATGAGACTGCGCATCGCGAAATGAAGAGTTTTGTTGAAACGGGACGGGTTCGGGTCAGTATTCGTTTGCGTAATAAAACGGGGTGGATCACTAAACATCTACCGTGTCCGGCGCAGTTGTCCGATATCTTAGGATCGCAATTTAAGTGGTTACAGAGGAAGAGCGATTTAAGAATTGTGTCCGCTGAGATACATGAGTTGAAGCTGAAGGCGTTAGAGCGAGATCAGCAATTACTGCTTAGTATGTGCTCGGAGATTAAGGCACGGTTTAATCGTAGGGTCGATGATAGTTTTGACGGATTTTGTGATAGAAAAATAGGGTTCAGGTTTGCCGATGTTGTGGGAATTATTGATTATCGTTCAGGTGTGGTTAACAGTGTGAGATCAGAGGAAGAGAGTAAATTTTTGAAATTGCCTGATGAGAGGCAGATATCTTTGGGAAAAAAGTTTAAAAAACTTCTTCCTGGGATGAGGAATTGGGTTTTTCTTGAGGTGCGAGAGGAGTTGATCGAGCGGGGTTGTCTGGCGCACGTTTGTAGTCGTCAAGGGTCGAAATTTTACGTGAATGCGATGTATGATGATCGTTTGATCTTTCTTAGGAGTTTCGAAGTGGATTATATCGCGAGGAACACACAGGTAATTGTTGATATGATACCGATCAATGAAATATACTTGTTTTTGTTAATAAGAGATCTAGCGAACAGAAATGTTCAAACGCTTGTGATAGATGTATTCAGTGGTGGTAGTGCATCTTCTTCTTATAAAGTAGGGCAAAATCTTACTCTTTCGGGAATAGGCGCTGCTCTTAGTACATCGGATTTTGAGAGAAGAGACATAATACAATTGCGATTGATGCCATTAACAGAGAGCGAAAAGGCTGAAATGGAAGATAAACTTTCAAAAATTCTCTTCATGTTTCCTACAGTGATTGTAAATTTGTTTATGAAATTCGTTAGTTAAATTTGTGTCTCTGCTACTATGTCACAAATCGCGGGCATCGGTTATGATTCCATTATTTCTACGAATGGTATCAACAATAAAAAAATTCGATAAATTTCAATGATATGACGACTATTAGTTATTGACTCAAAACTGCATAATTTCCTTTTCCCTTTTTATATCTTTTTATATATCCATTGTTATATAAAAAGTTCCATATTGAAAGACGACTAAAATCTTTAGAAAACTTCTTCTTCAAATACTTTTTGATCCTTAATGGGTAAACACGCTCATATTCTTGTTTATTAATAGTCTGTAAGATAACATTTCCAATGGTAGTGGATATATTGCTCATTCTCTTATTTTTATTTATATTCTTATTACAATTTTCTTAGCCATAAATATTTCAATTTTTTCTACTTAGCGAAGTAGGGGGGTTAATTCATCTATATCATCTTCTGGTTCAACAATTTTTTTCTTTTCCGGAGGAGTCTCTGCAAATCCCGAAATTTCATTGGATTTCAGTCTTAATATCAAATATGATTGGATATTAATTATTATTTGTTTGGTTCCCGAACATTTTCGGTAAATCAAAATCATTATTTTCTCAATTTGTTGATGACCTGATTTAATATTTTCGTTGAATCTTCTTTTTAATTGAGTGTCGATTGCGTATGATTTTATTTGTGGATATAGGGTTGCCATTTTATCCTTTCTTATGTTTCCTGGGACATAATATGCATCTCCTTCACCATCATATAATGTGATGCGACCGTCATATGTTATACCTTGTTCAATTTCAAATGGGGCGGAAAAAGGATCGAATACCGTATTCAAAGGATAGTAATAATAACGAATATTAAGTTTATCCACTTTTTTCTTATCATTTTGACTTATCTGATTCTCGACGTCTATGTAGTAGGGACATAAATCTCGAGTAGGACATTTGATGTGTATGCGATATGGAATCTCAACAGGGTCAGATCGAAATTGATTTAGAACCGTCATGACATTTTCTCTTATATTGCTCAAGATCTTGAAATCGTTTATTGAATTGTTACATTCTTCGATGTCATCCCATATTTTTTTCGCTCTTCTGGCACGACATCTTTCCGCTATTTTTGAGCTGCATGATCCCATTAAGTTGGGCAGATGGCAAAGGTAAAATGTCAAAGGATTAAAGGAGCGGTCAAATAGGTCATTTTTCAATTTTTTGGGATAAATTTAATTATGTGATAACATAATATGTGCGATGTATCATCAAAAATATTTAGGAGCGCGTGTGGATAAGGCGGTTGTATATTATATACATGATAACGGAGGAAGACCTTTTAGGATAGAAATTTATGAGGATATGGATCCTAAAATAATAAAAGTATATAAGAAAAATGATTCAGAGCCAATATTGACTTATGCACCGAAAAAAATATTTATTGGTAAGAGTTTATAAACTGCTATGACTAAATTTACCGGTGGATATGGACCGGAATATGATGGTAATACCATTTTATTACATATTGATAAAAATAATTATGTGATTATCGGGCCTGATATATATTCTTTCAGAGCATTTGATGAAATAATAAAATTTGCCTCTCCGCTTGCGAATAGTTGAAAGATTAGGTGGTTCAAGTTATTTTAAAACGGTTTATTGAGAGCTATGTTCATATTTCGTAAAAATTGAAATTAATAAAAATTGATTTGAATTGATGTATTAGCTTTAGACAAATCATGGATAATGAATGCTGAAAAAAAGAAAATAGATGAAGAAAAGAATTTCGCATACTATAAATCTATATTTATGTTGTCACTTGATGGTTGCGGGAAGAATCCATGTATCTTTAAATCGATGGACGATTTGGTAAAATTTCGTAAGGAATTTTATTATAGTTATTTGGATGATATTGAGGATGAAGATTTATCGGAACATAATTTTGTGGATTATGCTGATGGGGATTTGATAACGACGGCTATTGTTGATGTTCGAAAACCTTTATATGCATATATATCTGTCAGAGATCCTTATATATATGAGACCAAAGTATTTAAATCAGTGATTGGGAATAAGCCGGGAAAATATATAAAAGTTGAACCTTTTTATTATAATGATATTGTTGAAGGGGGTTTAGGCATTGATCTTGATTATGATTCAGATTATGGCAACCATCGATAGAAAGATTAGCTATTTTAAAACGGTTTAATTTTCTTTTATTTAATTATATGGAAAAGAAAAATTATGTTAAACAGATTAGTCCAATAGATGTGCTTGTTGATTTAATTGGTAAAAAGGTTAGTTCTTGCGATTGTGAAACGTGTAAAAAAAGTGTTAAAGGGAATTTGGTTAGAGAATTGTGTGATTCTGATCAATGTTTTGCGAATGTCACGAGCGTACAGGGTGCAAGAGGAGCTACTGGTGCTACTGGTGCGACTGGTGCGACTGGTGCTACTGGTGCGACTGGTGCTACTGGTGGTATTGGCGCGACAGGTCCAGATGGACCGACTGGTGCCACTGGACCGACAGGTGCCACTGGACCGACAGGTGCGACAGGTGCGACAGGTGCGACAGGAGCGCCTGGATTGCCTGGTGACATTGGACCAACAGGAGCAGATGGAAGATCTGCTGTGGGACCTAACGCGTTCTGGGATCAGCCAGAATGGTTTGTGAATCCTGAAACGGGGAATGACGGGAATGACGGCCTGACGCCTCTAACAGCTGTGAAAACAATAATGGGTGGTATTGTAAGTCGTTGGGGAACAAGCAGCCCGATACTGACTGTGACGGTAACTATCAATCTACTGGAATCGGAGACCCCTGAACAAGAACAAGTTGTTTTGTCACCCATAATGACCAATGGCGCAAACTTTGTCATTAGGGGTGTAAACCAATTGGTTCACACTGATACGATTTCCATTATAGTCACGCCATTGGATCCAACAGCGGGAAACAACTTGACCCTATCGCTAACGGGTGGAAGTGGTGGAGTCAGTCCAGGTAATCTTGTTTTGAACACAACTAAAGGGACCTTTGCAATTCTTGATGCTATCAATGGAATGGTCCTTTCAGTTACTCAACCTTTTGAACAGGGGGGATTGACAACAGTTTCATCTGATCCAACTTTAGTGGCAAATGGGGGATGGACTGCTGGAGATAATTTAGAGTTTTATGATAGTCCGCTTCTGAATCTGAAAGTTATTAATCCTCAGGGTGGTGATGCCACAGCGTCGTTTGGTGACAGTCCTGTTTGTTGGTTGGAGAATTTGTTTGTGGCTTCGTTGGGGGGTGTTGGAAACAGCACGTTGACACCAATGCCTGCGGCGTGCAGCTTCGTGGCGAGCAATTGCCGATTTGATGTGTTTGTGACAATGGATGCACAATTGGTCTATGTTACGGGACAATTTCAAAATTGTTGGCTCAATGGCGGGTCTAATTTGGGGCCTTTTACTGCTGGGATTATGGGTGGTGCTGTGAATACCGCAGGTGTGAATTACTGCGGATTCTTTGGAGGCAGAGCAGATTTTAATGCAATTCTACATTTATCGACAATTATTGTTTCCGGGGGAGCATATTTTGGCCTGGTGCAAGCAGATGGTGATATCTTTGTAGAGGCGGCTGCCGTCTTACAGATCTTTCGTCCCACTCAGGATCCGATCCTCTGGGGGACTGCTGCTTTACGGGTGACACAAACTGAGGCTTCCGTTGCCAACGCATCATTGGTTGCTGGAGGGCGTCCGTGGGCGATGTGTCTGCTTTTGACAGATCTTCGCATGAATGGAGAGACTACTGGATTTCCATTTGATGCAGCAGATGCAGCATACCACGCAGCAGTGGACATCACCACGTCACATTTGGATACCTACGATGGTCTGCATAATCCTGCAACGGGTTGTTCATATTCGGGCCCTTGGGATGAATAAAAGAAAAAAATCTCACTGTTGCATTACTGGTCGGCCTCAAACCAATGGATTGCGAAAATATATGTAAGAAACGAGTGATACACTTTTTAATAAGCAACATGTGCGGCTACGCGGCGAACGATGCGGACTTCATATTATGCTAAATACATTAGTGGTATGGTGGGCATCGTCGCACCGCGCGCTATATATGTTTAATCCTAAATTCTATTGTTTATCTGATACACTTTTTTAATAATCGACATATGTGGCTACGCGGCGAACGATGCGGACTTCATTTTATGCTATAACCATTAGTGGTATGGTGGGCATCGTCGCACCGCGCGCTATATATGTTTAATCTTAAATTCTATTGTTTATCTGATACACTTTTTTAATTAGCGACATATGTGGCTACGCGGCGGACGATGCGGACTTCATATTATGCTAAATACATTAGTGGTATGGTGGGCATCGTCGCACCGCGCGCTATATATGTTTAATCTTAAATTCTATTGTTTATCTGATACACTTTTTTAATAAGCAATATATGAGGCTACGCGGCGGACGATGCGGACTTCATTTTATGCTATAACCATTAGTGGTATGCGGCATCGTCGCACCGCGCGCTATATATGTATAATCTTAAATTCTATTCTTTATCTGATACACTTTTTTATAAGCAACATATGTGGCTACGCGGCGGACGATGCGGACTTCATTTTATGCTATATACATTAGTGGTATGCCGCATCGTAGCACCGCGCGCTATATATGTATAATCTTAAATTCTATTGTTTATCTGATACACTTCTTTAATAAGCGACATATGTGGCTACGCGGCGGACGATGCGAACTTCATTTTATGCTATAACCATTAGAGGTATGCAGCATCGTCGCACCGCGCGCTATATATGTATAATCTTAAATTCTATTATTTATCTGATACACTTTTTAAATAACCAACATATGTGGCTACGCGGCGAACGATGCGGACTTCATTTTATGCTAAATACATTAGTGGTATGCCGCATCGTCGCACCGCACGCTATATATGTTTAATCTTAAATTCTATTGTTTATCTGATACACTTCTTTAATAAACGACATATGTGACTACGCGGGGGACGATGCGGACTTCATTTTATGCTATAACCATTAGAGGTATGCAGCATCGTCGCACCGCGCGCCATATATGTATAATCTTAAATTCTATTGTTTATCTGATACACTTTTTAAATAAGCGACATATGTGGCTACGCGGCGAACAATGCGGACTTCATTTTATGCTATATACATTAGAGGTATGCCGCATCGTCGCACCGCACGCTATATATGTTTAATCTTAAATTCTATTGTTTATCAGATACACTTTTTTAATAAGCGACATATGTGGCTACGCGGCGGACGATGCGGACTTCATATTATGCTATATACATTAGTGGTATGCCGCATCGTCGCACCGCGCGCTATATATGTATAATCTTAAATTCTATTGTTTATCTGATACACCTTTTTAATAAGCAATATATGTGGCTACGCGGCGGACGATGCGGACTTCATTTTATGCTATAACCATTAGAGGTATGCAGCATCGTCGCACCGCGCGCTATATATGTTTAATCTTAAATTCTATTGTTTAGCTGATACACTTTTTTGATAAGCGACATATGTGGCTACGCGGCGGACGATGCGGACTTCATATTATGCTATAACCATTAGAGGTATGCCGCATCGTCGCACCGCGCGCTATATATGTATAATCTTAAATTCTATTGTTTATCTGATTCACTTTTTTAATAAGCGACATATGTGGCTACGCGGCGGAGGATGCGGACTTCATATTATGCTATAACCATTAGAGGTATGCCGCATCGTCGCACCGCGCGCTATATATGTTTAATCTTAAATTCTATTGTTTATCTGATACACTTTTTTAATAAACGACATATGTGGCTACGCGGCGGACGATGCGGACTTCATTTTATGCTATAACCATTAGAGGTATGCCGCATCGTCGCACCGCGCGCTATATATGTTTAATCTTAAATTCTATTGTTTATCTGATACACTTCTTTAATAAACGACATATGTAGCTACGCGGCGGACGATGCTGACTTCATTTTATGCTATAACCATTAGAGGTATGCCGCATCGTAACACCGCGCGCCCATCTCAGTCAAGACATATCTCATAATTTTCAGTTCTTTCTCTTCATTCGATTTTTCTCTAATATATATATATATGAATTACCTTCATAAATATTTAAAATATAAAAATAAATACTTCCATTTAAAAATACAACGCGGTGGGTTGTGGATGCCACCAGTCGTTGATAAGTATAATTTAGATAGAAAGTTTTTTTTAAATGACGAACAGATGAAAAATGCAACTGATGATGTCCAAAAAATAAAGGATACAATTGAATGGATAGAGCCGTTCCTGGATGAAAGTCTTTATGATAAAATATTTGCCGTTATGATATATGTTGAAGGCGGATATCTTCGAGAAAGTCAGTATTTTCTATTTTTAAAAAATACTGAAGATGTGTTCTATTCTATTGCCAATTTTAGTGGTGAATACGTCATAAATCTTTCTTTGGGTCCTTTCGCACGACTTAAGTCTCCGATAATTTTAACAAATAATATTAATCTACCGACAAAAAAAACTATTAATGAAGTTGCGAATAGTACTTTGTTAGGAGATAGTCGAAGAGGAACACCTGGAACATTCAAAATCATCGAAACCACAGATACTGTTCGCGAATATTTTCGCAAAAAAAATATAACGCTTACAAAGGATGAATATGCTGATGAATTTCCATCTTTTCTTCCATATGATGAAGCGAGAATGCCACTGACAGAGTATCTTATGAGGATTAAAAAAATGGAAAATTCCTTATTGAATGCTATAAAAGGTAGTTTGGCTATAAAAATAAACTCATTGACGCATATTCCAATTCCTGTTGGTCATCTGATAATTGATTATGCATCGATTTAATAGCTCTCACAAGATAAAATATTCTCGTATAAAAATAATATGGAAATCTTTTCCCGTGAAGTCTATAAACCGTTGGGACATCTTGCTTTTGTGTTGAACGCAGCGAGAACAAAAAATATCCCAATAAATGTAAATCTGAAACGAAAATCAAATGTGTTGATCGTATTATCTATATTTGTTAATGCTTTAGCTCAGAGTGTATCTTTGACGTTTGATATTAAGAGAGATGATGATACAATAATTAATGGACCACAAACTTTTGTCATGGAGCCACAGAGTGAAGGAGGTGTATATGCAATACCGTTCACTTTATTGGATGAAAAAGTTCCTTGTGGGGAGCTAACGTATGTACTCGAATTGCATAATAAAGGAGAAGATAACGTTCGTATTGATAATTATACTTTCGCAGCTTATCCTTTAAGATTTAACGATTATTTTTCAGTTAATCAAATATTCACAAAATACGGGGAGATGCCAGCTTTTGTCATAAAGGCGATGAGTCAAAAAATCATCACATTGGATATCAATCATTTCGAAAAGTCGAATGTGATACTTTATTTCTCAGCATTGATTAGTAACAATTCTGGTGAGCAAATATCGTTTGATATTCTGAAGAATAAGGTGTCAATGATAAATGGTGAGCAAGAGTTGGTGGCATTGGAGGGGTCATATATGATTAATTGGGTTACGGTAGATGAAAGCGATGGATTGGGGAGATATCAGTTCGTGTTAAGAAATAAGGGAGTTGGTTTGGTTCGAATTGTTTCGTATTCTTTTATTGGTTTGGTGAGAGAAAATGTCGCTTCGAATAGTGAGTATGGAGTGGCTCCGTTAACTGTAAAATCGTTGGCTAGGTCGATAGCAACTCCTTTTAAATTGCAGGGATTTAGTGGAGTGAATATTATTACCATGAATTTTGAATTAGGTTTCAGTGATACAAACGCGAATTTATATTATAATATTATTCGCGATGATCAAGTGTCGATCACTAACGGACCACAGCCATGGGTATTATCATTTGGACAACCCATGAATCTGTCATTTTCAACGAATAGTGTAATTATCGATCCATGTGCCCCAGATGAAACAAAGTTTTACACAATAGAGATGATCAACCAAGATTCCGTCGGTGTATCAGTACCCTATTATTCGTTAACAAATCAGCATTAAATGAATTCGTACTATTTTATGAGATTGTATTACATTTTTTGAAGAATATTATAATGCTACAGGTTTGCCTGTAGCGAATTTTTTATGTGAATTATATTGTTGAATTTTAGTGAATCAAAAATTGACATAACGTGATTCTTTATCTAGAGGCAAATAATATGGTTTTCCATGCAAATCTACCATACCAATATCAGTCATGACTTTTTTATAGATCGAGTGAAATAAAACACAATTTTCGTCATATTTTTTCATAAAGGTATCGAAGAATTCAATGATCGGTTTTTCATTGTATTCCTTACACAATTTTTTTAGCTCTAATTTTGAAATAAACTGTTCATATGAGGGCTTGCTGAGTAATTTTGCTAGATATTTCTCGATATTAGTACATTTGAGGGGAATTGTATTAACGAGTTTTTGATTCAACGAATAATCAATTAGTGAATGAAAATGTAATGTTCCTTCTTTTATAGAGAAAGGCATGAATCCATATTTTCCATACCATGTTTGGCCATGGGTAAACATATATAAAGAATCAAGATCGATGTTTCCGTCTGCTCCTTTGCAATAAAAGAAACTGTTGTCTTTTAACCATAGGTATTTTAAATTGTATTCATTTTTGAGAACTTTCTTGATAAAATCAAGTGTTAATCCCAATATTAAACTTCCACGGCGTGTCTTTGGCATGCCTTGAATGGTGCAATTAGGAAAATTACTTAATGTCTCGATATATGCAGTTCTTTCGTCTGTATCAACAAAAATAAGCAGACATAATGATTGGGTCATTTTTTCATCGTATACCGCGTAAGAAACTCTTTCTTTATCAGTTGTGTCCTCTGATATTCTAAAAGTATAATCGCCGTAGTTATAAAAAAATTCGCGAAGAGAACCACGACCAATCTGATTTGTCGGAGAGTCATTTAATTTGCTAAATCGACGAGCGTAGCCATTATAAAAATCATAATCCCCTAAAACAAGTTGATCTACGAGTTTTTTATATTCTGGTATTTTCAGTCTTAAGAATAAATTTCTAAAATAGTTGATTTTCGTCATGATATTATATATATAGATATTTTTATAAATCAATCTCCGGATGTTCAGTTCTGATGAATTGGATGAAACTTCTTGCAACAGTTCTGCTATGTGACCACTGCAATTGACTGACTCCATCGTAAAGTCGGCTATATAACTCCCCACGCTCTTCCTTACTAAACTTATAGCCAATATCCCTAATCATCTGCGATAAAAATCGCCTCTTTTCAACATCATCAGTTCTCTCCATAACTTCCAAAATACCAATCGTCATTTCTCCCCGGGCAAGAGGATTTAGCTTAATTAAATACCGAGATATTTCTTTCACCTCATCTTCACGAAAATCCTTTCCCCCCAAAACCGTCTGAAAATAATCAACAACATCATACGAATTAATTAAATCTCTCTCTGTGAACCAGGCAAAATTATCAAAATTACTCACATAGCGACTATAATTCCCTTCAATTCTTTTTTTCGTGATTATTTTTTTAACTAGAGTGAATGCTCCATTTGATAGGGGGCGCTTATTTACCGCTGTGATAATCTGTGCTAGCAACTTTGCATCAGAGATTGTCTCTATTAACGGTTGAAAAAGAGAATAATCAGAATCATTTTCGCACAAATAAAGCCCACTGAAAATTGCATTGCAGCGTGAAAATTCATCTAATGGATTTAATTTCATCAAATGGTTCAGTATCTCCTTCATCTTATGTTCATCAAAATCCTTACTCTTCATCACTACGGACAAATAATCAGCAACATCCTTAGGATCAATTAATTTTCGCTCTGCTAGCCACATAAAATTTCCATAATTAATTGTATGGCGGCTGTAGTTCCCTGGAATCTTACTCTTTCGAATTATACTTTTAACCAGAGAGAATAAGCGATTTGACGGTTGATGAATTTTTATCTCCGTTAGAATTTCTTGAAGAAGTTTGATATCGTTTATGCCATATATTAAAAATTTATATGTAGAACAATTGGTGTAATATCCTTTTTTGAGTCCAAGAAGAATCATTTCTTTTCGTATGATTTCAGTTTTGACATTGGTGACTAATCGGGCGAATATTTCAGGTTCTATGTTACCTGAATATTCCCCCGAACTTGGTAATTTATTGACGAGTTGTACTATCATCTTTTCATTTTTAATATTTGAAAGAACATCGAATGATTGGAGAATTTGTGATCTTAAATTAGGTTGCGATAGGTCAGTGTGTTGTTTTGAGTAATAACCAAACATTTCATGAACGATATCTGTTGAAATACCACCGGTAAAATAAGGGAAGATGTTTGTTAATAATATTTTAGTGAATTCCGATCTAGAATCTTTTTTGTGTTTGGGAACACATTTGACTGCTTTTGCGTATAATTTTGGGTATAGGTAACTATGCTTATCTAAATGTGAGTAAGTGTGGAAGTGATCAAAGAAATTTGGCAATTCGCTTTCTTCGCTGCGCAAGTATCTGTAGGCGGCTCTTAGACTAATTGCCCCACCTGCTGCGCATAACGAGGCAGTTTTGGGCCTTGCTACAGCGAAATTATGCATTTTTTGTATTATTGGTAGCTTTCGCACGATAACCGAAATGCGCTGAACATATGCGAATGACCGCATTGAACTGAACTATTCAACTTCAGTTGCTACGACTTTTCAATTGTTCTTCCGTATCAATTTTTTGCTTATTATATTACGTAGAGATAAGAGAAAATTTCAACAGCCAACACATGGGGAAAATGACTAGTTAATAAGGGGGTAAACATACGTTGAAGTGTCAAATAATCTTTTTTAATCGGCGGTAATTCCACCATAACACGTGGTGCTTGATTATCCCACAGGGGATAAAAACTTCTATTAAATTTCACATAATGAACTATTTCCACTTTATTACAATCGATGAACATGACATCTTGTGTGAATTTATCGCCATATTTGTCTTTTATTAAAATGAACAACATCAGCATATTATCATCGGTTAAAAAAAATCGATCGACATCACCTAAAAATCGATTGGAAATTAGCTTAGTGTCAAGTTTATCGTCACGAATTGTCCCAATTTGTAATTTCTCATTATCAAACCAGCAAAAATATTTGGTATATTTCGAATATGGGTCATTTGAGCGAGGATGTAATTTTATTAAATGTGGATCTCCTTTGGTTCTCATGTATATTTCGGATATATTAACGCGATTTTGAACAATGTGGAGGCAATTGGGATCATAACAATATAATGCGATATCTTCACCCCAGTTTATGTATTGATTATAAATTTTTCGAGAAGATAGTTGAATGATCAATTTATTTTCGTCTAATGGCGATCGTGTGGATAATTTTTTCCCGGAAGAAATTCCTAGATCAATTTCTAATGATTTTAGAAACTGATCTCCACTTAGAAGATTGATTGTTATTTTATCACCAGCTCGAGAAGTTTCGATGACATTTGGAAAACTTGGTCGATATTTATGGATTGGTGTGCATCGGTCTATTGAGAACAATTTATTTTTTACAAAGTCGAATATTTCTATGTGATTGAGACTGTAATATAGTAGGGGTCGTAGTTGGAGACTGGCACCTTCGATGTGAGGTAGATTGTGCGATACAACAGATAATTTACTTCCCATATGTGCTCTGCGAATGATGTAATGTCTGACAATAATCCCTAAAGTTTGATAGGATCAATTTTTTAGCGAAAAATTGAATATGGAATGTTGTGTAGGTCTTAGTAAGTGAGTGGATTTGAAACCACACACATGGCGGGAACTGTTGTTGATCCAAACGAGAATAAAATATTGCTACAGTGGCTTGAAGCGAATAGGGAGCATCCATATCCGAGTACAAGACAAAAAGAAGAATTAGCCATAGAGACTGGATTAGAGCTTAAACAGGTGAATTATTGGTTTACTAATGTTCGTCGACGACTTAAGATTCGGAAGTCTGTCAGGCGATCATCGCCGGTTGAACGGAGTAATACTAAGAGTTGTGTGCCTGTCCGACACAGGAGTTTTACGACAAAACAAGTGAAGATTTTGACCAACTGGGCGCGTAAGAACTGGAATCATCCATTTCCTTGTCCAAAAGAAAAGGAACAAATGGTCGCCGAAACTAAGTTAACCTATGACCAAGTGCAACTATGGTTTACTAACTGGCGCATGCGAGTATGGAAGAAAAATCGGGAGAAGGGAATCGCCATAACAGAAGAGAAAAAGTCCGCAGGATTGACCGGGGTCGATTCGTTACGTACCCGATTGAGCGATTTTCGTCAGTGTTAAAATTTGAATTTATAACTTATTCGTTCAGTAGATGATTACTCTTTTTGTATACTGATGGGAGAATTAAGGATCGATGGAGCTATTTTGGCAGGGTTGAAAGTTAATGGAATTGATAAGTTGGGAGATGTGAACATGGCGTTTGAGCAGATTCCAGAACATTTTCGTTTTATTGCGGAAACACTTAGATGGCAAACAACAGATGTTGCATCGGAGGAGTTTCTCAATAATCAATTATGCTATTTTGTAGACCGAAGAGATCATGCCTACTTTTGTTTAGAATCAAATTATTCTGAAACAAATAAGGGGAAATTCGCTTATTACTTGGAAAAATCTTTTTTTGGTACTAGTCCGGGATATATATTTTTAACGGGGTCTCTTTATATGGATAAGAGCGAGATAGAGAACCAATTAGAATCACGTGGATTTATATTATGGATGGGGAATAATGTTAGTGATACTTTTGAAAAAAATTATGTTATGTATGGAACTTTTCGTCATTTTTATCCAGATTTGAAAGTAGTATTATCGGGAGATGATGCCCAATTACAATGCAAATTTAATAGGAAGAAGGGTGTGAAATATTTGAAATTGTTGTTGGCTTCGTATGTTGAGAGGTTATTTGGGGTTTTTGATGTGCTGCCGAGTGTGTTGCTCGATATTGTAGCGGTTTATGTTATGGGTGAATTTTGAACTCGTTTGTTCGCTAGGAGTAAAGGTTGATGGAGAAACACTTAAGTGGCAATCAGTTGTGTTCATTTGTGTTGTGAGAGCGATCGATAAAGTTAATATTTTTAAAAAATGGGAATTGAAATATGGTACTTTTCGAAGTGTTTATCCGAACTGGAACGTGAGAGTACATCCCGATGATGATTTGTTGCGTTGTGAATATATAATACTGAGAAGGGAGAATGGTATTTGAAATTGTTGTTTCCATCGTATGGTGAGAGGTTCGCGAGGATTTTTGATATGTTATCGGTGTGTTATGAGCCGAAGATTGTATAGCGCATATACTAAAGATTTGATCGTTTTATATACCCTCTAAATTCTCTATTGGCTAGTGACTTTGTTACCACCCAATAATATCTTCCAAAATAGTATCCTACACAACGTTAATATTATATTTATTTTGAATCAACATCGACAAATTAAACTTTTTTGATGTCACAAATATCTAATAAACATTGATCAACATTTCGATAATTATTATCCCGATGATAATATAAATTCATATGTTTCTTCAAAATCTCTTTGTTTATCGTGTAATAATTTTTCTGTTTCCCTTTCCTATTTCTTAATGCATTCTTGGCCATTATAAACAATTCTGAACCACATAAGTGTTTGACCATCTGGATTAATTGATAATACCATTTTTCAAAAGATTCCAGATTCAAATTTTGTTCCTTATTTGTAGAAATTCTAAATTTATGAATAATATTCTCTCTTGTTAATTCATCCAATTCTACTTTTCCTTCAAATCGAGATATGTCATCTCTAGTGTTGATTTTAAATATATTTAGTCCCATTATTGTCTCTAAAGATTTGATTAATTGTATTTTACTCAAATAATTTCTACAATTATTCACAGGATATGTTTCTAGTTTTTTATTTTTTTCCGTGATATAATCATTATTTTTAATCAACAGCGATATATTTAAGTGATGTGTAAATTCCTCATCACTATTTAATATATCTTTATACTCGATGATCTTCTCTATCGAGTTGTCTTCTGTAAAACCAATGAACCTACATTTTGTCTCTAAATCGATCTTTTTTGTCATTTCCTGATTACTAAATGATTTTTGGTCTGTATTGAGAATCCGATCAAATAACTCATCGTCATCGATTTTTAATTCATTAACATTAGAAATATTTGCATTTTGCCATTCTTCCAACATTAATTTTATTTTTGAATCGAAGAATAAATGTTTACAGAATATGGACATATGGATAGAACATGGTACTCCCAAATGAAATTTTCCAATTATTTCTAAAAATTCATTACTTTCTATAAGATCAACTGTTTCATCCATTTTTTGTTTTATAATCTCTATATCACACATAAAAAATTCTCTATTTCGTTCCATACGATACTGGTCTAAAAATTTAAATAAAATTCTCTCAGCTATTCTAAAATATTTAATAGATTTAGATATATATATAACTTCACATTTCTTCAAATAAGATGTACTAAAATGATTTAATCGCGATATCATATTTTCAGTGCATCCCAATTTATAAAAATTGTCACTATAAAATTTAAACATTTCGTTTTTTAAACAGTATATATATCCTAATTCAGTATGATTTTTATGATAATCGATTAGTTTCATTTCATCTTCTATATATTTTTTTAAGGGTTTAATCCCCTTATACTCATTAAAAAATTTTTGGATAGTTATAATATCATGATTTGAAAATAGAATTTCTGGCAATATTTGTTCATCAATTTTATCCGGATGTCGTTCTTTCTTTGTTTTCGATTGATTTTTTTGATATTCTTCATATTTATTGTAAATTATATCCATTACTTCAACAGTATCTGATGAGTCTATATATTTTAGATCTTCGATGCATTTGGAATCATTCTCAATGAAGTTGAAAATAAAATCTTTCATAGTACCCTTTATGATTAAATGTTCTGTTCCTGTTACTCCTTCTTTAGATTGATTCGGACATCGAAACCATCTTTCTTCATAGATTGTTGTGTCTACATTTTTCTTAATCCTTTTAGATCCATCATCAGCTTCATATGTTAATTCACCAGAATTTTCATTGAGAAAATTCGAATGGATTTCCTTCAATTTCTCGCAAGATGCATAATAAGATGGTATTACATAATGATATGATCCATTAACACTTTTACTCTCCGTGTATGATATATCTTCACGTGTGACTTTCAATCCATATCTTGTATCTAAAAACTTTATCAGAATATCAAAGAAGCGATCAGACCCCTTTCTATAGTTGTCACAATTACCGAAAAATTTATAGTTAGTATTTTTGTGAGTCCGAATATGATAACTATAGTTATTCTTCTCAAGTATTTGAATTATTTCGTGTAATTCATGTCCCTCCCCCTTAGTTCTGATAAACTCATCTGTTGATATTTTGTACTCGGGGATTCTGTATAGAATATACATCTTTGCATCAGATAAATTTTCCCGAACTTCTTTGACCGAGTCTGGGAATCTACGTCGACTAATCTTTTTGGCCGGCACGATAACTTTTGTAATCGTTCGTGATTTCTTTGCGGGAGATTCATTTAAGACTTGTTCACATAGCGAATCTTGGTCAAATGTATCCAATGTTGTAGTTTTGCAAATGGAGTCTTTTCTCACTGCCCGTTTCCGAACTGGTGGTTTCTTTAGGATAGATTGAACTGTTTTACTTTCGCTGTCGTCCATAGATTTTTTTTCAGATGTCATTAATTGAAATTCTGTTTATCTCTTTATATATGTTATTATATTTATCGCATTTTTGAAAAGTCCATAAATATAATTCAGAGTCTTCATCGAAATTAATTCTGCAACTCATCGACAATCTCCTCACAATCACCAACAAGTTCGCTGACATTCTCTCTCGACATAGTAAGAATGCATTCTTTATTTATAACTATGATTGGTATCTCACATTTTATCAACGCTACGACGTTTGTAACAGGGTTAACTTTTAATGAGATTCCACTAATTATAAGCAAATCGCATTCATCCCAATCATTCCAGAGGGAGCCAAGAAATCTGATATCTTCGTCATAGAAGACCATATTAGGTTTAAGAAATGACTCATATACGATTAATTCAATTTTTCGAAAAAATGATCAGCAAAAATTGAATATGGAATATCATATGGGTCTCATTATTGAAGCAACGAAGTATTTGGCGCTGGGTTGTTGATTTTGTGAACAAACCATAAATCATGGCGAGTGTTGACGATGAAAATAGCGATGATGATACTGGCCGTCAGGCTTTCAATAAAAGGCAAGTAGATATCATGAGAAATTGGAGTAATATTAACTTCAGAGATCCGTATCCCACTAGAAAAGAAAAGGAACGAATGGCCGCTGAAACTAAGTTAACCTATAGACAAGTGGAGAACTGGTTTTCTAACTGGCGCATGCGAGTATGGCTGCCCAATAGCAAACGACAGAAATCTTCTACAATGGATGAAGAAGTGAAGGAGCCTCCATCTTCCCATACGGAAGTAGCCATTTCTCCAGTGGTCAGTACACCGGTGACTCCAGGTTTACTACGCTGCAGATTAAGCGATTTCCGTGAGGCGATTTAAATTATAATCCAATGACCATCTACCAAAAATGGATTCTCCCATTGAACTCTCATTTTCTCCCTTCGTGCCAACTTAATCGTGAAATCAGCACTCCTAATAGTCAAATCATACCCACAATCATTAATTTTACGGATGGTGAATATTTTACTAAATTCATAACTAAAAAATTTCGGAAGTAGAATTTCGATTGGATAACAATCAGTATCTGCATCAATGATACAATCATTTGGATTTAGTATGTATTGTTTATTTCTTTCTAAAAATTCACAGTTGATTGTTTTATGTGAACAGGTATTTTCGTTGCTAATGAGGAAATCGCGTGGGGTGAAATTTGTGCTGTTAGAAAGTCGATTGCAGAATTGAGCAAGATCAAAACTCGTTGCCATTAGACTTACGCGGGCGTATTCTTTTGATTCTCCATATATTGTTCCTGTGTTAGTTCTCGTATTCACATCAATAAAAATGACTTCCACAGCTGATATCAGTGGAATTCGCGGATCCTTTATTTTTATAAATAGAGCAGGTCCGCCAGTAACACTTGCCTCGAGTGAGCCTGGATATCTTGCCAGAAGTTGATTTAATACTATTGTATATCGCGCGTTTAGTGATAAATGAATATCTTCTAAAAAAGACGCTCGCCTTTGTCGAGGGAGTGATGTTAAGTGATCAACGTAATTTAATAAGGCGGCACCGCTCGTTGAAGAATCGCCACCGCTTAAAAAAGCCCCTAAAGTAAATCTGGTGAGTAGCTGAGTAGCCAAGGGATCATATTTGGGATACCACATGTAGCCCCATCTATCTCCAGCTCTTCCGAAATGTTTTGAAGCGGAATCATAACTAAATATAAGTTTCCCATCAGCTCTCGCTTTTCTAATCCATTTTAAATTTCGATCCAAGTAACCATCTCCATTCGGCCCATAACTATCTGAAGCGAAAACAAAATCCGCAAAAATAATAATTGCATCAGTAAGAGGTTCTCTAAAAGACCCATCTGGATTGTTCGGCGAGGTAACGTATTCTACTAATATTTGCTCTGGACGAATTATAATATCAGATGGATCGTTGAATCCCTGAAATTCAACATTTGTATATGGAAAATTTATTACAGGACTTTGATGAAGATTGAAAAATGGCTTTTTTTCGACAATTAAATATTTCTTTAATGGATCGGTTGTTGCCAGGGCATATGTAAGAGCAGTTTGCAATTGTGTTGCTCCCGAAGTAGGAAAGAAATCCTGTTTATCTAATGGTTGATCTGGATTTACAAAAAGTTCATATGTGTTTTGTTTCTTGAGGTAGTTACCGAGAACTTCCGCTGCATGGCGAGAAAACTCCATTGCAAAATTGATGTCCATAGCTTGCTCGTCCTTAAAATAAGGACCTGGATTCACAATATTAATTTCCGGTGATGATAATAATCCATATTTGTCATTAATTTCGCTTTGTATGAAACCTGAAGTTAAGGTTAAATATATCGTGTCAGTCATTTGATTATAGATATAATTGCATCATAAAAAAATTTCATTGACAATTGCGTCACAATCGCCGAGGAGTTCAATGACATTCTCCGTTGACATAGTAAGAATGCGTTCTTTGTTTATAACTATGATTGGCACTTCAGGTTTTATCCACTGGAGGACATTTGCAACGGGGTTAACTTTTAATGACGTACCGATAATTATCAGCAAATCGCATTCATCTGCATCATAACTGAGCGATTTAATATATCTGGCATCTTCATCATAGAATACAATATTCGGTTTAAGAAATGATCTGCAGTCGGGACATTTCTCGGCTGCGTCGGCAGTTAGATCTTTGACCTCAGAGCGTTTAGAACATTTTTGGCAAATTGCTTCAAAACAAGTTCCGTGACATTGGAACACATTTTTAATCCCAACTTTCTTTTCCAAATCATCTATGTTTTGAGTATAATTCCCCAATAATTTATTTTGATCTTCCAACAATTTAATAAATTTATGAGTGGTCGTTGGGGTTGCTGCGGATAATTTTGGCCATAGTTCCTTTAATGTCGCATAGAATTTATCAGGAGCTGAACAAAAGAATTTTGAACTGAACATTTCTTCTGATATGACTGCATTCTTCGATCTGAAATCTGGAATACCGGCATTAACACTAATTCCAGCTCCTGTCAGAACTAATATTTTTTGTCGAGTTTTTATCAAAGATGATGCAGTTTCATATTGATTGGTTTTATGTTCGGGAACTGCTGATGCTGCGGCCATCGCTAGTTATCAAACATAATTAGTCTAAGAGAATCACATACGATCAATAAGTCAATTTTTTTTTTCAGTTTGAATTGTATATAAAACATGTCAGTTATCGATGATCAGAAGAAGAACGTATGTCTTTTAGAGTATTTTTATAAGGATGAGGAGGTGAATTTGACTTTATTCGGTTCGGAGTATTCAGGTACATTTATTGGAGCGCGGAGGGGTATAGTAGTTGTTCAGGATCCATTTGAACTCAATTTCATTGCGGCGAGATCAGTCAGCATCGTGACATTAGCAGAAAATAGAAATAATAATTGCAATAAGATACAGGTTAATTGCCAAGATCCTGTTCCTATTTTCATTCAATTATTGAAAAGTTTAATCAACAGGCCGGTTCTCATTCAAATTGGCACTACTTTTACAGATGGAGTGGTGTCTAAAGTGTCAGCAAGCAAAAAACAATTAACATTGCTTTCAAGTGATGTTCAGTGTACAAACACTATTTTAATTTCGATAGAAAGTATTGCTGTTATTTTGGTACCTCTAAAAAATATAAAAGGAATAATTTTTGGTGATCCGGTGACATTAACATTGACGTTTCATAATAATACCACATTGGACATACCTGTTGATGTATTTCAGTAATCCCGTACGATGATCCCACGTTTTATCAATTGGCTATGACATTCGTCACTTATCTTTCGTCTATAGATAGTTAATGATAATAATCCTTTCATGTATTCAAAGCAGTAACCAATCAGAGGAGTGGTTAATGATAGCAAAGTAAGATGATTAACATGAGTGTATTGCATTAGTGAATGATCATTGATTTGCGCGTTGCCTGACCAAATAGTTAATTTTTTTAAGTTGTGATGCACAGGTAAATGATGGATTACTTTATCGTTTTCAACTGATATTTCTAATGTTGTTAAATTCTCCAGGGAAACAAAATTAATTGTGTCATATGATGATAGATTTAGTAATATTAACGTTTTTAATTTTTTGGGAAGAATTGGTATTTGTGGAGGAGTGATGCCATTCCTGTAGAAAGTCAGTTTGAGATAGGTTAAATTTATTAAACATGAGATATCTGCCAGGTGAGATACTACTTCCAGCTCCAAATGTGTTAAGTTGGTTAATGATAAGGAAGGAACATAACCCCATGGCCACCTTGACATAATAATTATGGTTTGTAATGAGGGTAAATCAAGTTTTTCATATTTTGTTGCACCAATGAAATGCAGATGTGTCAGGTTAGTTAGATATTTCAGGCAATCTTCGTATAATAGCTCTGGATCTTGCACAGTGAGTTTTTTAAGCTGTGTCATACTTGCCAACACCTTTTTGCCTATAATATTAATGTCAGCCATAGTAAGTGTTAAATCAGTTATTGTTGTGCATTGAATGATTTCGCCTGATAATGCCGCAGTTGCATATATTGATATATCTAACTGTGTTAAATTTAATCTTTTTAGAACGAAAGGAGTTATTGTTCGGTTGTTGTAGAGAGATAATGAACGTAATGGAAGCAATTCTATATCCAAATCAGTTATGACGGTATTTTCACGTAAACTTAATTTTGTAAGATTAGTTAGTTTTCTTAGAGTTGATCCCCGAAATCGATCAACTTCGAAATTTAAACTTAGTGAAACCAGTTGTGTCATGTTGTTCAGATCATCCAATCCGAGACCGTAGCAATTATCCAATTGCAAGACAGTTAATTTGGGCAGAGTGGAAAAATTAAAGATTCTTGAAAAGGGACCATTTCTAAAATCCAAGGATATTATATTGGCTAGCTGACATGGAGAACATAATTGTAAAATATAGCAGGCTGATGCTTTAATGATTAATTTAGCCTTTGGAAAATGATCCGATAAATTTTTGCAATGGGATGGATTTCTGAGATGGATTATTGGTGTGAAGGATTGCCATATTTTGTTCTCGCAGAAAAAACGATGTGTTCTTTTTAAGATAACGAGTTCGAGCGTTTCGAAATAGGATAGGTAGGCAGCAGGAGGAATTTTTGAAAAAGAATGAGTAAATGCTTTTTTCCTATCACAATCGGAAACAATTCGTACTGCCTTCATCGCGAGATAGAATTGTGATGTTTAATCAGCGGCTTCAATTCATTTGTCTGTTCAATTTTTTGGAAACTACCTAGTATTACGGCATTTTTTAAATATTTTATTCCCTTATCTGTTATTTCAGTGCAACTATATGGCTCAATTGTTTGCACTCCTTCTAAATATTCTAGCCCACGATCTATTATTCGATGACACCAGCTTAGATCAATAGTTTGAACTTCTTTTAGATAAATCAGTCCATTATCCGTTATTTGCTTGCAACCTAATAAATTGATTGTGTGCGCTTCTTTTAGGAATCATAAACCATGATCAGTTATTTTATCGTATGTGCGTCTTTCAGATATTTTAGACAATCATCTGTTATTTGACTGCAACCGAACAAATTAATAATTCGAATACCTTTTAAAAAAGAGATGTCATCATCTGTGATTAATGCATAGTAATCAACTAATTCAAATTCTTTGATAAATTTTTGTGTTAGAAGCTTGTAGTTCATGTCTGATCGACATAATTGTATTAGCTCAGATGTTTCAAGATATGATAATATTATTGCGATTATTGGGTCGATCATTTTATTGATATGAGAAATAAAAATTGGTAGGTGTGTTGTGATTTTATTTCAATTTTTATAGCAAAAATTGAATATGGAATGATATATTGATCTCATTACTAGAGGAACTTAACATTCAGCGCTAGCGGATCATGGGGAGGCGCACTTTTTTCACTGAACATCAGAATCAAATATTAGCTATGTGGTTTGATGAGAAGAGTAAGAATTCCTACCTCAATAGTGGACAAAAAGAAGAATTAGCTGCTGAAATTGGATTAACGCCAAAACAGGTGGAAACATGGTTTTCGAATACGCGTAAGCGACTTAGGCGACCATCTCCGAGGCCACGGAGTGATACCCGTCCGAATTTCACTAAAGAGCAGGTCAAGACCCTGAGCGAGTGGGTCAGTCTTAACTCGAAATATCCATATCCTACTCAAAAAGAAAAGAACCAATTCGTTCTTACTACTAAGTTAACCTATCTGCAAGTGCAAAACTGGTTCATTAACTGGCGAACGCGAGTATGGAAGCCGAATCATAAGAAAGGTGACTCTATTGTCATAACGAAAAAAATAGATGCTCCCATTTTGTTACGCACCCGATTAAGCGATTTTCGCACATCGAGATGAACAGATAATGTACAAAAAATTGATTTATATGGTGGAGAGGATGTCCTTTATCTCTGGATATATATCAGAAGCTGCAATGGCCGCAGCTGTCGCCGTTGTTGAAAGTAAAACCGGTCATGATGGATTTCCTAATTTTTTCGAAGACTTTTATGAAGTTAAACCGAAAGACACGACTGTGGCGTGTATCGCGAGTGCCAAAGAGTTATTCAAAATTGATTTCCCGATTGAGGTTAAAGCCTATCGACCACAAAAGAAAATAAATCTTGCGGTACCAGTGCATCACAATTTAGATTTCAAAGAGATATGGATCATGGATTCTGAGGAGGAAGGACTTGATTTAATGACAACTAAATTCTTTTGTTATCGCGCAGTGGGAGATTGCTACAATCATATGAAAGGTGGCCATGCTGGAGCCACTGATGATTCATTATTTAAGGAAATGCTGAGAAAAATTTTTTGTCATCTGATTATTCATGATCTGGAGGGAATTGCTGGGGCAGTCTTCTATAAAAATATTCGGAAAACATTGGATAGATCTGATTTAATCTGTCATGAAATTTTGACTGATGTACTGATTTTACATGGATATAAACTTAAATATGAGATAAATATTCTGAAGGATAAGTTGTTATGCACAATTCTTTTGGTGGATCGTTGGAAAACTTCCATATTTGGACATGAAATGAACCATTCTTGTGCACTTCCCTGGCAGGAGCGAATAAATAATTTTATTCAGTTAATGTTCGATCTTAAATATAATGATTACACAATTAGTAGTCGACTTTAATTTTTTCGCCCATTTACTAATTTATAGTAAGATATAGTTTTATTCATAATGACAAAAACTCGATGTGATTGTAATCAAAATTCTAATGAAAATGATGTGTATTTATCAACAAGCTATGAAAATTGTGAGGATATCTTTATGTTTGAACATGGAATATGTACTTTATGCTATCCAGCAAGTCAGGGAGCATATATAGTTTGTCCCGATGGTTATCAAGAGATATGGCCTGGATATACTTTGGAAGATGAGGATGGAGTTAATTTCTCGAATAGTCCTTTATTCGCACCTGTTGAATGTCTTAACTGCGCAGTAAGATGTATGCGAGAATCACAAATTGATACTTCAGATTTTTACGGGAGAGATCGTTTATGTAGAGCGGTGAACTGCCCAAATTGTCTGTAGCCCACATTATTATTTAACTTTGGTTTCTAGAATAAATAGCTTTGGTGCTGTAATAAAATTGGAGTGTTGTTCTCCGCCTGGTATGGCGTGTGTTATGGCTTTACGGGTTTTTAGATCTACGATGTGCATAAATATTCCACCTAATTTGTTCTGGATGTTGCTTGAATCCTTTGCTACGGGAGTTGGACTGCGCAAAGGACCCAACTGATATCCATCTATTTCTTTTACGCTGAAGCCAGTATCTGCTTCAGCGGTTAATATTATTGAACTGAATATTAACATTTTCCCATTGGGTAAATAGTGAGGTTCTGATACCATGAGATTCATCAACTCACGATCCGTAAGGGGGATTTTTTTTAGCAGATAGATTGATCTCGTCTGGAGTTTTGAACGTGATAATTCTGCAAGGTACATCTTCACCGTACGACTGCTTTGTTGGAATATCAGATTAGTAAAACTGTCAAATTGGTGAACTGTGGGAATTATTAAGGTCAGATCCGATGACCAATCAAATGTGTGCCATGTGGTTTCTTTTGCTTCGGAACTTTTGAATTCACCAATCTCTTTCCCCATTGAATCGTAAATCATTCCTGATGTTTCACCCTCAGGAGAAAGAGCAAATTTAAAATCGCTTTCCTTAGATTCAGCAGCCATAGCAATAGCGAGTTGTTCTGATATTATATCTCATGAAGTATATAAAATGTTCTCTATTCAATTTTTTACAGATAAAATATTGAAATACATAACTATTTGCGAAGTCCTATCGATTTCCACTTTTTTAAGGGGAGGTGAGGTAATGGAGCTGGAAGTTCTCTATGCGACAAGTTTCACTCCAATAGGCGTTAGCATTGGTGGGAAGCGATATAGAGAACCAATTCCCTGTAATTGCTCTTTTTGCCCAAATTTATGTCGATTACCTTTGGGATTCTGTAGCAAGGAATGTTTGGGCGGTGATGAATCGAAAATCGTTCTCTATGGGAGGGAGTTTACTATTTTAGAACGAAGTTGCACTCACATTCACTCGAAATGTCCCGTTGCTGGTTGCAATTCCAAACGAGCCGTAGATTTTATTGATAGTAAAACTCAAGAGCTCTTTCGCCATAATGAGATGATCCCTTATCCTCCTCCTCAACCATTCTGTGAAAAGCACCTACCCAAATGCCACTGTGGGAATCCAGTACAAACTACTTCAACCGTGGAAAAGGAATTAAAATATCCCCTCTCGGATGACGATCTGAAATTATTCAGTTCGAAATGTTTTAAATGTTGAAAAATTGATTTATTATATGATTGTTATGCTTAAGAGAAATTCAAATAATCCAAACCGGCAATGGTTGATGTGACAGTCATAGATCCCGATGATGAATATAAATATACACTTAGTTTGATTAAAAATAATGTGATAGATCTAAAATATCGTATGTCGAAACGTATGGATTGTGACATCTTGCAAATCGTTTTAATCAGGAATGAGATTAAACTAAAGAATTTTGACAAAATAGTTCACGATGATAATATTTCTAGTTCATCCACGGTTGAAACTGATGAAGATCCGTTTACATTCTCAGATTTCGAATATCTGGAAAAAATATACAAATTTAAATATCCCGTGAGGAGTTATTCCTTCGAAATGCAAACTGTTTACCCTGATCAACTGTATGAAGCTTTTAAGATAGTTAGCCCATTTTTAGTAACACTTCCTCTTGATTCAAGCGTAACGTACAGAACATTTGAAAGGATGGTAACAGATCATTTATGTGAAATGAAGATGGTTAATAAAAAATCTCTCGCTGAAATTTGTTCGCTGTCTAAAAAAATATATAAATATGATGGTGTTTGGAAGGTTTATCAGACACGTTATCGTTCAAAGGACGAAAATATACCACTTATAAATTTTTTGAAATGTAACCATATGTTTCTAATTAAAATATTTATTCGCATTGATGGATTTATTAGAGTGAATTATGGGTATGGGTTGGAGAAGTCAATTGCATATATTAAAACATCTATGCGAATATCAGATTTAATCGATCGGATTCCGGAGCTTAAATTTTACGCAGGAAGAGATCGGGAACGAATTGTTGTGTATAAGGATAATAATGTGCTGATGACATCTGATAGTTTAGTATCGAATTATTTGACTGAAGATTCTTCGGTAACATATGCGCTATTGCCATTGATTACCATTGGAGAGTCATTCGATATTAAGATATTGAGACAGAAAAAAGAGAGTTTATTTGATTTGACGATAACTTTGGTCGGTGGAGATGATGAGTGGTCATTTAAAGTTCTTGCGACTTTATTCTTGATGAATGGGGAAGTAGGTGATGAAAATATTTTTGTTTTGTGGTTTAAAAATCGTGGAAAATTTTTTGATATAAAAACCAGTGAGATGAAAATTAATGTAGGTGAATCGCCGTTTGATAGATGGACATTTTTAGAGAATAAATTTGCGCTTGGATTTGTGATAGATTATCTGTATAGGGATATTAGTGCGTATAATTATAAAGAGATAGTTAATCATTTGATTTGTATCCAAAGGTGGTGTGACTATTTTGGATTGGGGATTCTTCAGGAGCTATTCAAACATAAAGATATTGTCAACTATTATGCAAAAATTGAAAATGTGTGTCTTTGATGGGTTGTTTATGTTTCAATTTATATTATAAGAGTGGTGCAATGGCTCTTACTGTTCGTGCTTTGTTTGATCTCACATCTCATGATGAGGTTGTGAAGGCTATTAAGATCATCAATCGTAATTATAAGGTTCCTGGTACGCAGTGGTTTGAATTTGTTAAAACTTTCGATTCAGAAGAATATCGAAAGTTGACAGAATCAAAGATGAGTATCCTTATTGAGCCGTATTCTGAGATACCCATTGATGAATTCCAGATGGATCGATGGCCTAATGTCTCCAAGTCGGATGATGAGTTTTGGGGGCATGAAACCGGTTTCGATGTTTCTGGTAACTGGAATGAGATTCCAGAACCTGAAATTATTGGTTGTTGCATTATGTCCTGCTGCTGGATTAATACGCTCGATGCGACTGTCGCTGCCGATGATTTGAAAAAATATGGTGCAACTCGTATCATTTCTGAAATTATTACAGACGCGTTGTGTAATGGCTATAGTTTTTCATTGGGAGTACCGAAAAGTCACCCAATGTTTGAAGGGAAATGTTTATCTAAAGCTGGAAAGCGACGCATCCGGGCTAAAAACGCCAAATCTCGTGTCAACAAGGAATTGAAATGTTGATCATTTTCTAAATAGTTTTGTGATTTTATTTTTGAATTTATAACGTACGATTTTATGAGATGGACCACATTTAAATTCCACATAGAGTGGGCTATCTAATTCATATCGATAACCTTCATATATGTGACATTTTTTAATTTTGCCACGGGTACATTCCACAATCTCAAAATTTATTGGTTGATTCAAATTGGTGCAACCATCCTTGAATAATCTAGTGAATGCCTTACTCGCCGCTTGTCTTGGGCTCCGATTAGCATATCTCCCAATGGCATGTCCATTATATATACATTTAAAATACCTCACTCCATTTTCAATCATTCTATTTTGTATGATCATATATATCTTCTAATCTTTAAATAGATGAAAAGATTGAATATCTGTATTATTGAAAGGTCCTTTACATTTTTCCGTAGTTATAAGCCTTTTACGAAGATGAGTGATTCAGTTGCTATCGCTTTTCATAGGGGGGAGATCAAATTTCATCAAGATAAGCTTAATCAGCTTCTTGAGGAGAAGAAAGTGGCGGATAAGCGTCCGGAGTCGGCTATCGCTGCTGAAGCCAAACGATTCGATGAGCTGAAGATGAAATGGCAGCCATTCATCGAGGAGGCTTTGAGGAGATTCAGCCAAAAATTACCCATTCCCCAGAGTCTGTTGGATGCTTCCGGAAAACATGAAAAGGGTCTTCGTGCTTTTGTTTCGATTGTTAAGCAGAAGCACAATCAGGACCTTTTGCAGGGCATGAAATTTCTTGGTTGCACTTGGAGTTTGAGAGATGACGAGGATGAGGATCGATGCTGGTGGGGTTTCACTGTCGACCCAAGTTGTTGCAATTGCGGTGCGGGGAAATTTTCTTGGTGTACCGATAGCATTGATTGGTTTACCACCGAATTCTCCCTTCATTCCACAACACCGGTTGGTCATGCAAAAGACGTAAGGTTTGGTTGATGTTTGTTTATAAAAAGTTTAAATCATCAACTGTTGAATCGTTTTTTGTGAAAGATAATTGAGCGGGCGGCCAGAGCATAATGCCGAGAACAATCGATTCATTTCCCTTAGTGCTTCTCACACTGTATGTTGACTTTTGGGAAATATAGTTCATGACTCTCTATTTCACTTAATAAGTTCGTCCGGAAAAAACTAATAAATTGAAATCCACGCGACCATAAATTTTTTTTTGTGAACGAGCTTGGATGCAAAACATGTTTATCATAATATTTCGTAGATTTTTGATAACTTCTAACTTTCAATTCCCATAGACATATATTAAATTTAATAGTGCCTTCAATATATTCATCAATTATCTTTATCAGTTCAGGCAACAAATATTTTTTTAATTCTATATTCATTCATGGATATGTTTATTATCTAATATTTAAATGGTTGAGGCAAAAAATTGATTATGTTTCCTGTTATTGGATCGTTTGTATTATATATTTTCCATTGTTTTCTGCGAATGAGTCATAATATTCCCGATGCTGTTCCGGTGGGTCCCGTAGTACCGAAATCGAAGCTTTGCAAAAAAGCTCTTATGGTATCGGTACTTGTGAGTATTCTTGCTGCTGTGATTATTGCTCATTTGAGTAAAGAGGAACCGATCAAAGATACAAATGGCTGTCATGGATCGCCTCTCAAGAATTGGAGATGTAATAGAAATTTTTCCTGCCAGAGATTCGAAGACTGTCCTAATTATGAAAATATTTATGTGAGGGTCCAAGATCACCATGATATATATTATGCTAAAGCTGTGGATATGGCTTGGGTAGTTATGTATGGCACCACTAAGGATAATAATTCGGTTTGTTTGGATTCGGTTGGCCTCATTGTTGAGGGAAACATAAAAAAAATTAATCCGCATAATATAAATATATGCAAAGCGCTACTGACTTTTACGTATTATTCTGAGTATAAGGGCAGACATTATCTGGATCTACGTTCAATTTATTCGTATGACTTGATGCCATATAAAGAAGATGTGTAGGTATATATATATATGATAGAATTCGTTGAATACTCTGCGCAAGAATCTGTTCTACCAACTGATTCTGAAAAAATTATAGCCTATCATGATAAAGATAATGTGGTAGTTTATCAAGCATATAAAGCAGAAATTGCAATATATGCAATAAAACATCAACATCTTGGAGGGACGGGTTTTTCATTAGATAGAATGTCTTGGATCAAACCAAATTTTCTATGGATGATGTACCGTAGTGGTTGGGCGACGAAAGCCAATCAGGAACGAATCTTGGCTATTTATATTAAGAAATCCACATTTGAAAAAATAATATCCATTGGTGTTCCGAGTAGTTTTGATAAATGTCAAGAGACGCGAGAAATATGGTTGGAACGATTAAAAAAATCCGATGTGGTGATTCAATGGGATCCTGATCATGATCCTTCAGGAAAGAAACATCCCAGCAGGCGTGTAATTCAGTTAGGATTGAGGGGTGATACGCTCAAAAGTTTCAGCAAAGAATGGATAGTTAAAATCGAAGATATCACCGAATTTGTAATCTCGCAACGCAATAAAGAAAATCCGTTAGTTCCAAAAGAAAGTGTTTATAAAACTTGCTGAATTCTATGAGAAACTACAACTGATGATAATAAAATTTAATCCCCCTATTTAAATTTTTTTCGTCAGTAGATATATACAGAGAAAATGCCAAATAAATGCCCAGAACCAGTAGTTAGTAATAATAATGTCGCGTATGCAGAAAGAATGGATAAATCTAATTGCCAATGGATTCCATCGAATGATCCAGCAACTCCTGATCTTGTGACTTTTGAGGGAACGGGACCTGGAACTAATAGCTCATATGATATTAAAACTCATGATGAACTTTATGTTATTCGTGTTGACGTTTTTATATTTGTTGAACAATTGGTTGCCGGTATTGCCCTTATAATGGGCCCTATTTCAGAGCGCGGAGGCAAGCCGGTCCAAAATATTTTTGATAACCAACTAATAGAAATTTCATTAGTACAACATGAAAATTATGTTGAAAGCAAGGATGCCATATGGTCTACTAAATTATATCCTAATTTGACTGGGCCGTTAGTTTTGAGATATAACATTAATGAGCGAATGTCGCACTTGACACTTAAACAGGTTCCACTTTACCCTGAATAATTGATTTTAAATATTCGGGATCAAAAGTTACGAATTTTAACTCTGTATGACTAATCCCTGTTAAAATTCCTTCTCCTTTGCGAAAATTTGATTATTTTTATTATTTGTTGAGTCCAGAAATCAGAGAGTTTGTTATTCGTATTCTTAATGGGTGCGAGGCTAAATAAACCAGATCCCAATCCGAAATGGGTTTATCCACTTGCGGCGATGTTGGTGACTTGGGATATTGTTGATCGAAGTGTGATTGATGGTTCCATGTGTTCCCATAGAAAATATGCAATAGATGTTCTTGTGAGATCTGGAGCGAAAATATTTTGGAAGCTCGCACAATATTTTTACACTGTGCATTTGGAAAAAATCAGGAAGGATGGAATTCTTCATAAAAAGGATAACATTTATGATACAATTCGGAATAGCTGCATTGAGGTCTCTATGTGTCATCGCGGATCGATTGCGTGGAGAGAAACCATACGGATGAGTGAGATTGTTGATCGAGAAATTTATGCAGGTAAGGCAGGCAAGATTGATTTTGATGAGGCACGCCTGGGCACTCTTCTAGACAATCCACATGAACTTGATGAGATATCTCCCATAGGTCGAATGTATTATCTCTATAGTGTGGGAGAAGCATTAGTTTCTTTTGGACAAAAAGACTTGATAGACAGATGGTATGAAATTCTTGAAGATCAACCTTTTTATTTACCAATGATAGTTTCAGGACTTACGGTGGAAGACATAACAATTTGTATCCCTCAGGAACTCATTGATATTGTTATTTCTTATTCAGGTTGGAGACTTCTGCCAAGGACACAAGTAATGAATAATCTACAGGATTTAGCATTGAATATCGATAGCGGTTCCAATAAGTGATCGTTTTATTTTATAAAAAAATGTTAGCCCACCAGATATTCCAAAATTTCTGGATAGCATAGGCCAATATCGTCTGAGACAATATTGAAAACTGTTGCGTTTCCATTCTTGAAAATATCGTTCTGCTGATAAATTTCGAATGCAAACACCGGTTTGCGATATGACAAAAAGGTGTAGTGACATCTTCCGAGAATGCAATGGTCAGCGAAGTAGCTGTATGAGAAACAAACTTCTTTACCATCGGGTATGAGATCTTCAATAGAGATCCTTTCACTCCCTTTGGTTGCAATAATGATTTTATCTGTTAATAGTGTTTGTTTCACTCCAGATTCTTCATTCTTTTTGCGTTCGAGGACATTCCGATTGATCGTCATCATCTCTGGAGTGAACGAATTTGTTGCAGTGTTTGTCTTAACTTCTGCTTCCCTCGGAGTGTTGGTCGTGACTTCTGCTTCCCTCGGAGTGTTGGTCGTGACTTCTGCCATTTGCTTTGTGATGGATATTTTATATATAGAGTATAATGAAACTTACAAATGGTTGCGTTATTCAATTTTTTCATATGAATAAAAAATTGAATAAAATCATATATTGTATGATTTCTGAACATGGCGGAAGAAAAGAAATCTACTGGAGAGATCACTCGTTTCGAACTTCATAGAAAATCAGGTTGTTCTAGCGCAGATTGCTTGGATTATTCCTATTCAGTTAAAGAATAAAATTATTCAAGCATTGCAATTTTATTTATATAAGCTAATCCGCGTTCCGTTATTTGAGAACAATTTTCTAAATCTATCCAATGAACACTTTTTAAATATTCCAAACCGCGATCTGTTATATTGCAGCAATAACCCAAATCAATTGTGTGAACGTCTCTTAAATACTCTAAACCCCTATCTGTTATTTGTTCGCAAGTCCGCAAATTAATTGAATGAGCATCTTTTAAAAATTCTAGTCCGTCATCACTAATTCCGAAGCAACCATACAAATTAATTGTATGAACTCCTTTTAAATATTCTAAACCGCGATCTGTTATTTGACCACAACGAGACAAAGAAATTGTGTGAACACCTTTTAAATATTCTAAGCCATGATCTGTTATTTGGTTGCACTCGTCCAAAATAATAGTGTGAACACCTGTTAAATACCCCAGCCCGCGGTCAGTTATATTATTGCAATAGCTCAATGTAATTGTATGAATACCTTTTAAATGTTCTAAACCCCAATCCGTAATTTGATTACAACCATACAAATTAATAGTGTGAATGCCCTTTAAATATTCTAACCCCTGATCAGTCATTTTTTCCCAAAAATCCGTTTGAATTGAATAAACACCTTTTAAATATTCTAAACCAACATCTGTTATCAGATTGAAATTATTTAAATCAATGGTATGAACACCTCTTAAATGTTCTAAACCACCATCGGTTATTTTATCGCAATCATACAAATCAATTGTATGAACACCTTTTAAAAATTCTAAGCCATGATCAGTTATTTGATCGCAACCCTCCAAATAAATCATATTTACACCTTTTAAATATTCTAAACCGCGATCCGTTATTTGTATGCAACCATACAAATTAATTATATTGATTCCTTCTAAATATTTCATACCCTGATCCGTTATCTCAGTACACGAAGACAAATTAATTGTATCAACTCCTTTCATATATTCTAAACCATGATCTGTAATTTTATCGCAACTAGACAAATCAATTGTGTCAACTCCTTTTAAATATTCTAAACCACGATCGGTAATTTTATCGCAATAGGACAAATCAATTGTATGAACGCCTTTTAAATATTCTAATCCACCATCGGTAATTTTATCGCAACCAGACAAATTAATTGTATGAACACCCTTTAAATATTCTAACCCACGATCTGTTATTCGATCACAACATTTCAAAGAAATTGTATGAACACCCTTTAAATATTCTAATCCATTATCTGTTATCTGATTACAAAAATATAAATTTATTGAATGAACGCCTTTTAAATATTCTAAACCATTATTGGTTATTTTATCACAATAGGACAAATTAATTTTAAAACATCCTTTCATATGATATAAACCCTGATCGGTTATTTGTTTGCAATGAGACAAATCAATTGTGTGAATGCCCTTTAAATATTTTAAACCATGATCTGTTATTTGTTTACAGCCGTTCAAATTAATTGTATGGATACCTTTTAAATATTTCAGTCCATGATCAGTTATTCTATTGCAATTAGACAAATTAATTGTATGAACACCTTTGAGATATTCTAAGGTGTCGTCTGTTATTATATGAAATTCATCTGTTAATGCGAATTCTTTGATAAATTTTTGTATTATTATTTTATAATCGTTTTCTGAGTTACATAATGATATAAGTTCACAGGTTTCCAAGTAGGATAATGCAATTGCTATTATTGGGGCCAACATTTAATTATTCATCTTATGATCATAATAAAATTATTGGGTCATTCTAATTCAATTTTTTTATTCTTCAAGCTAAATTTCGTCTTCTATTGTTTAAATCGATTCCTTAATAGATTATAAGATTGTTATTGCATTGTGTTGAAAGACAAGTTTACTAAGTAGACTTGTGAGGGGGGAATCACGAGCTTGGACCATCATCAGATACTCTTCATCATACAACTTATGTCGATTCCGAGGTTATTATCGTCCCCCTATACTTAAAGGTAATTCCCAAACCTCCAAAATCTGGGTTAACAAAAAGAGGGGAATCTTTGTTTTGGACTATCTGGAGATAATCTCCATCATATGTCTCATTTTTATCTATTGAAGGAATATCAAAAAAGATTTCATGTGATCTCTCCTCTTCCCAAGTGACCCCGGTGGGTCTATTTGGAACTTCCCAATTGATGATTGTGGTTCCGTCTATTTTGGTTACGGATTGCAATGTAAAACTAGGCGTTACTTCTCCGTCGAAATGAGCTTTAGTAAAATATAATTCCGCGCTTTGATCCGTTATGTAGTCAAATATAGTAAACCTTCGTGGTAAAGATACGATACCGCCGTCACCGTCTTGTAATAAAACACTAGGCTTTCTAGTCGTATTGAAAGGGACTAATTCGCCTTGTTTGATGGTTATGAATGGCGGGGGGAAGGGTCCCAGAAATCTGAATTCGATATTACCTTCGGTGGTCTCGGGGTCACTATTTATTTGTTTGAGACAATTTGATACCGATTCACAATTTTTATTTATTATTTGTGGGTAAGGGACGTCGTTATTATTTCGCATGCTATTTTAGTATTATAATATTATGTGATATAATTAAATATTATAGGGGTGTAACCCAAAGTGCTGCTTACATAAAATAGCTAATGAGAAATTCTGCATTATTCAACCATGTACCAAAATATTCATCATCGATTTTCTCTGCTGTGGCATAGAAGATAAAATCAGCGTGAGTAAAGACAGCTATTCGACCGTCATATTTTTCTAATAAAGATTTAAACTTTGTTATTCTCTCCATGATGTCATTTTCTGTTTCATAAATTATCGCTTCATCAGATAAAAAATCACATTTGTTTTGTTTATATTCTCGACATTCGTTTATTATTATTGCTTTTTCATGTGGAACTTTAGATAATTTTAGCGTCTGTAAAGCACGCAGTAATGGTGATACGATGACATGATCAAATTTTACATGAGCTAATTTTTTTGCTAATTCTTCACATTCTAACTTTCCTTTTTCAGTTAGGCTATCACCACATGTGTCGTCAATATCAGGGTTAGCATTAAATATCGATTCACCATGTCGAATATAATATATTTCTTTCACCATTGATGGTCAAAAATCTCATTATTTGATATCTCTCTTCTTATCGAATTCAATTTTTCGATATATGTCATATTTTAATCAGTTGCAACAAACGCATTTGCATGGTGGACAATTGCATTCGGCTTTTGGAAATAACATTTGTGTTGAAGCGGTAGGGGGTAGGGTTACTGGAGTGGGACTGGAAGTGTAGTAAAATACCATTCCTCCTTGAGCATAATACATCGTAGCGATATCTGTTAAAGATTTTGTGATTAACGTGTTGCAGGTCGGAGAGTTACAGGTTGGAGCTTCCGGAGCCGCAAGAATATCCCTACCTCTGAGTAGAGACAATGTGCCCTTTCTGTAAGCATACGTTTGTATTGTTTGGTACTTTGTGGTAACCAATAACTGCAAATCATCTATGGAGTTTTTTTTCACATAGTACCAAGTTACAGATGATGCACTGGTGAATGATGGGTCAGAAATTGATGCTGCAATTATTGGTGCTGTTGGAGATGCAATGTTATAGACAACAACTGTTGTGGCTCCTGAGATAACATCCGCATAAACAACTCCTAAAATAGACGCATCTTCAAAAAATGAGCAATTGTTCGGAGCTAGATTAGAAACTCCCAGGTTTTGTGCGGCAAGTGCCAAAGCGTTAGTTATTACGTCATTAGTAGTAAGATCATTGTTAATGAATAATAGCCTTTTTTGATTGACAATAGATAGAACATTTCCCTTTAATTGACTGCTGCCCGTAGTGCTAACTATGATTGCCTGTTGCTGATTTTCATTTGATGGGGGAACTGAAACGGCAACTTGTAATGTTGCATTTGAGCCCGCCACCCCAACTAACAAATTATTTGCCTGCACACCGGTAAATCCGGCTATAGAAGGTGGGACGGCTTTAATTTTAAAACCCGCAACATTATTACTAACGTAGACTGGGTTCGTTGTGCCCTCTGTATAAGAAGTTGAAGCTAGAAGTAAACCAGTAGTTACGGAAAATTGGAATATCATTCTTCGCACATAATCTGAAACAACAATGATTGAATTACCTATTATTGCCAGTGAAATCGGATTATCTATATGATTAATTCCGTTTAAAGGAGGGACAACCGTTGTATCATCATAACCCCATATTATTTTCGTTTGTTCTTGTCTCAAATCGTTTATTCCTTCTATCATATCTAATATACTGAGAGATAATATTTTTTAATAAGGCTGATGTACTAGCTTGAATACTTATTCTGTACAACATTCTGGAAGCATAACAAAACCAGGTTCATCTTCGATTTTGTCTATTATTATCCATTCATCTAATTGTGGGTCGAGAAGATTTTGATAACCGAAATGAAGTACTTTTCGAAATTTGGTTGAATCATCGCAATCAACATAAATATCTGCTTCGCTAATGGCAAAACGTAAAAGATTACCTGGAGGCAATTGAGGAAGAACAATGGTAAATCTAAAATGATTAACATTATAACAACAAGATTTATTAAGAATAATTTCTTCACCAACAAAAACAGAAGTTGCAAGTATTTGATTTAAATCTTGGCGAGTGAATGGGAAAAGTCGTAGACATTTTGGCGGTTCAGTAACGCCTGGCCATTTATAAGTTAAAGTATATAGATATCCATCAAAAATTAAGTTTGTAAAATGAATAGGTTCTGATTCACTTCCTGCAATCATTTGAATATTGTTATTGGAACCAGTCCATGTAAAAGAAACGCGGATATTTAGATCTGGAACAACATATGTACCTTTCCAACGAAAATTTCGTGGCAATCTAGGAGGAGGCGGAGAACATTTATTATTTTCTCTAATTTTTGTTTGTTTTAGCATTTCAATAATTTTCTCACCTGACAGATTATCAAATAGATTTGGAGGAAATAATCCAATTGAAGACATATATATTATATCCAAATATAAATATATATTGGGGTGATAAAAATTTTATTCAATGGAAAGAACGTTGGTTATAGATTAGCTTTATCATATAGTAGTGGCAGTGAACCGCTTTCATTGCAACCAATCAAACTTGCCGATAGTTATGGTTATACTATGTTGATTTTAAAATTTCATAATTTTCTTTTGCCAAGTCATTTCCTTTCTCCATTGCCATCAAGTAATATTTTTTGGCCATAGCGTAATCTTTTTGTTCATAATAAAAACTCCCAAGATTATTCATCGCCATTCCATTACCGTGACTGATAGCCATTAAATAATATTCCATCATTTTTTCATAGTGTTTTTGTTGTTGACAGTAGGCACCAAGATTGCACATGGCTCGTACAATACCTTCTTTAATTGCCATCAAATAATATTTTTCCATATTAAGATAATCACCCACCTCATGAAAATAGATTCCCAAATTATACATCGCATCTGGAAATCCTTTGCTGATAGCCATTAAATAATATTTTTTCATTTCATCATAGTTTTTTATTTTCTTGTAGTAAACTCCTAAATCGTTCATAGCAGATGAATAGCCTTCATTTGATGCGAGAAGATAATATTTTTCCATATTAATGTGATCACCTATCTTTTTATAACAAATCGCTAAATTATTCAAGGTGATTGTTGTTTTATCTGATAGTAAGAAATGCTTAATTGCATTCGCATAATCTTTTTTTTCGAAATACTTGCTGGCTAAAATACTATCATCATCAGCGGTGATATATACTGGCATAGTAAATTTTAATGACATATTAACATTGTTACTCATTTATTGAAAAAAATAGATATAACTAAACAAATACACAAAATATTTATTCATCAATTTTTCTCGCATCAAGACAAAATTGAAATGATCATAGAATCTAAAATTTCTGGCAAAATCTATTAAAAATCAACGAATTTTGAAAGATCATGTTGAGCAATCTTGTGTGGGGGGAGCGCAAATGGACTCCTTTCGATCAACTTCAGCAATGTGAAACATTGCCGAGCGAAGCGAGAACTCAAAGAGTTGCATTGTATAAGCTCGAAGGTTTCAACATATGATAATACTATTGCGATTATTGGGTCGATCATTTTATTAAATAATATTATTATTGCGTTGATGCTTTATCATTTTATTTCAATTTTAACTATCAAAAATTTGAATTATTAAAACTATGTTTGATCATTTTTGACTAGTGTGATGTATATATTCTTTCATGTGGAATCTTGTGATGGTTGTGTTGAGAATTTTTATGATGGTGGCAACTAAAATCCCATATGTTGGACCGTTTTTATCGCATGTGTCCCGTCAATATTATGTATATCGCTCTAAAATATCATTGAAAAAAATTCCGGGGATTCTGTTAGATGTTTTTATTAGATCGACTATATATAAAATTATAAGGGATATTTTCATTAAATCTGACCTATATCGAATTATAATTCGATTTTTATCGAAAATTTCATGCGCTGTGTGTTTTGAGAATTTTCGAGTTGATAATGATGACAATGATGATTTCGGTTCGCAGCCGAGAGTATTATCGTGTGGACACAGTTTTTGTACTCCATGTTGCCGTAGAATTAAACTATCTTCGGATAATGACTATTCCACCCCAAAATGTCCCGTATGTAGATCATATTTCCTATTTAAAGGAGATAGATTACCACCGTTAAATTATAGTTTAATAGAATTAATTAGTAAAACAGAGGAGTACAGTCTAACTTCTTAACAAGGCTTTTGCAGCGAGATAACATAATCTTAGCGTTTTATTTTTGACATATTTTAAAGTTGTTGGATCTAATTCCACAGCAATTCGACATATTTCATAAGTCTGATCGTTTACATACTCCAGGCGATGAGGTTCTAATTTAACGGCTGCGATACATATTTTCTCAGTTTGATTCTTTACATACTGCAAACAAAAAGGATCTTTTTTTACTGCGTTAAGACACATTTCTTCTGTTGGATTTTTCACAAATTGTAAATATTCTGGGTCTTGTTCTAATATTATCGCACAGATATCATTATCCGTATTAATAACTTTCTTTTCGGAAACTATTAATTTATTGGCTATGTACTTTTTATCCGTTCTTCGATCCATATAAACATCCGCATCATCCGGAATAGTGACGACGCTGAAATGAGTGTGCATATACAAATTCTCTTGATCACTCAGATCAAAGATATGAAGGCCCAAATCTTCAAATTTATAGAAATGATGTCGTTCAAGACAAAATTCAAATCTATCTATTCTATCAGGTTCAAATTGACTCACATCAAAAATATTCTCACCTATAACGACGTCGTTTTCTAAACTTAACAAAGCGAATTTCGTGTCTGGATGTTTTTTGTTAAACAACTTTCCTTTTGTTTTCGTTGCTGCCTCATCACCACGCTTGTTTAAAATAATTTCGAATTCTTTATCTTTGGTTTCTTTTGGTTCTGCCATCGAAGCTGGAGATAATGAAGTTCTGCATAAGGTGGCAGCCGCCGTTCCAATAACAAATTTTTGAAATCTTTTTGATCGGGGCACAGATGTAAATATGGATTGAGATCCAAAGCGCACGAATTTAAACGCACAAAATAAATTTTTCACAAAAGGTGGCATGAATTTGATCAGAGATCGCTAGATATGGATGAAAATATAATGGAACTTACAAAATTTTTTATATTCAATTTTTATCATTAAGGAAAGGGATATGTCGATAGCTTCTACGCCAAATCGTGTGGACCAGTATGAAGAAATAGAAAGATGACACCTATCAAACAGTTGGGGGTGAAAGACATGTATCAAGTTTGGTTGCAGCCGATTGCCTTCCGCACCCACCTTCGCAAGCACTTAACACATCCATTTTTTCAGAGTCTGAACGGCGCTACTTACAAAGTACAACTGCATCTTTTAAATATTTTATTCCACGATTTGTTATTTTAGTACAACCATACAGATAAATTGTGTAATTGTCGTATAGTTTACTTCTGATCGACATAATGCTATTAGCTCAAACGTTTCAAGATATAATAATATGATTGCTATTATCGGGTCTATCATTTTATTTCAATTTTGAGATTCAAAAAATTGAAAAAGAAGAGATATTGTTGGATCCTTAAATATAATTCGGCAAATTAGTTTGCTGCGATGGCTTCAGAAGTTGCGAAAAAGGCGCCGTGCGAATTTAAATTTGCTGTTGGAGAATCGTCGGGAAGTGTCTATGATTCAACTGGCAAAGAAGTTGGGAAGTTTACGAGCGATGATGAAAAGAACGTGCGTTCTTTAGGATGGCGTGAGTTGAGATCAGAGCCGGATCTAATTTTCGCGATTCCTGAAGCTCATCGGGTGAAAGCTTTCACGATGGTTATCTGTTCGAAAACGAGGCGCACAATCACTTTATTCTTTGCCGGAGCTGATGGTGCAAGGGTAGCGTCAAGATCTATCTATTTGATTAAAGATATCCCGTTGGAGACAACTTTGGATGTGCAGATCACAGAACCTCATTATTTGTCCGAGAATCGAATGGTGATATTCAGTTTTCTCCTTAAGGAAGGGGAAATGTCGATAGCTACCACGCCAAATCATGTGGATCAGTATGAGTTACGGCCCCTTCGCGATCCATCCGATCCTCGAGAGCATCCTGACTGGGGAGTTCCTGCACTTTATCGATTAGGTGGATTATTCATGCACATCGTCGATATGAAGAAGTTGGTAGATGACACCTATCAAATAGTTCGAGGTGAAAAACATGTAGCAAATTTAGTCGCTGCCGGTTGCCTTCCACAACCTCCGTTATTCGTGTTCGGAGCAGTCGTTCCGCCGACATCTGCCAAAGAGAATGGATCCACGTAGATATCATTCCTTCCTTCCCAAGTGCAACATACCATGAACAACCGTATCTTTTAAATATTTTATTCCCTGATCTGTTATTTTAGTACAACCATACAGATGAATTTTGTGCACTCCTTTTAGATGGACCAGCCCGTCATCAGTTATTTGTTTACAGAAACTTAGATCAATTGTATGAACTCCTTTTAGATTAACTAGCCCATCATTTGTTATTCTAGGGCACTCGGACAGACTTATCGTGTGTACTCCTTTTAGATAGACCAATCCATCATCGGTGATTTGACTACAACCGCTTAAATCAATTGTATGAACATCTTTTAAATATTTTAAGCCGTGATCTGTTATTCGGTAACAATTGAACAAAGAAATTATTGGTACACTGTGACAATATTTTAAGTGAGCATCAGTTACTTGGTGGCAGAAAGACAAATCTATTTCACATGGGCTTTTTAGACATGACAAACCATGACTAGTTATTTGTGTACAAGCACCCAAATTAATTGTGTGTGCATCTTTAAGATATGATAAGCCACCATCTGTTATTTTATGGCAATTATACAGATTGATTGTATGAACACCCTCCAAGTATTTTAAACAGTCATCTGTTATTTGAGGGCAATCATACAAATTAATGATTCGAATTCCTTTTAAATAGGATATGTCCTCTTCTGTGATTAAATAATACGGATTTCTTAATTCAAATTCTTTGATAAATTTTTGTGTAATTGTCCTATAGTTTACTTCTGATCGACATAATCCTATTAGCTCAATGGTTTCAAGATATGAAAATATGATTGCGATTATTGGGTCTATCATTTTATTTATTGATATTATTTCATTATCGTTTTATCATTTTATTTCAATTTTTGATTGAAAATATTGAAAGATTTTATTCTTGTTTGATCTTTGTGGATAGAAATAATGTGATTGGTCATGAGTGGGTTTTTCGACGTATGGGTTGAGGCAAAGGCAAGGGAAGAATGTTACCAGCTTGAAAATGTCGGAAGGATTGATAGGGTATTGGCAGAATTGACAGCTAGAGCGGCAGAGATGAAGGATGTTGTGATTGGAATGAAGACTGTTCCTCAGGCTTTCAATTTCCGTTTGTGGTTTGTGGGAACGAAGTATGGGTTATCTATTTGTAATACTGGTAAAAAGAAATATGCTGAAACCGCATTATTATTAAGTAGCTCAGCAATCAATATTGAAATGGATAAATCTTTTTATGGTATGAATTTGGAATATGACGCGAAAATTGGATATCGCAGAGTTTGCACTTGGGATAATGTGGACGATCTCATTAAAGAGATTTTGCGAGTTAGGGATGTATGTCGTAAATATCCTAATAACGTTCGAGAAATTTTATTGAATTAGGGATGTGTTTGGTATATTGTTTGCCGATAGTTAAGTGAGTAACTGATGATGGTAGGCTTGTTAGGTCGCCATTGAAAGCTGATGATAGTGGGGTTTCTGGGCTCCATTTGAAAAAACGACCTCTAAAAGTTAAATGTGTCACTGATTCAGACATTTCAGTGAATGATTGATTGAAATTATCACCAAGAGTTAAATGGGTCACTGATTCAGACATTCCTGTTAATGGTCGATTGAACATTCGACCAAGAGTTAAATGGGTTACTGATTTAGACATTCCTGTCAATGATCGATTGAAATATTCACCTAAAGTTAAATGAGTTACTGATTTGGGCATTCCTGTTAATGGTTTATTGAAACTCCAATCAAACGTTAAATGAGTCACTGATTCAGACATTCCTGTCAATCGTTGATTGAAACGACTACCAAAAGTTAAATGGGTTATTAGTGGTGGCATTCCTGTTAATTCCCGATTGAAACCATGACCAAAAGTTAAATGGATTACTGATAGTGGCAAATTATCGAGTGGATGACTGAAATTATCGCCAAAAATTATATGTGTAATTCTATTTTGCGTCGGAAATTTCGGTAATTTTTCATAAAATTTGTCATGAAATAGTATATGTGTCATATTTATATCTATTAGAGCTATATCTGCTGCTGAATATATTATTACGTTCTTTTTTATTACATGAGGTGGAACTGTTGTGCCAATGTTGATATATTCTTCTATTGTATATGATCCTAATCGAAAAAGCTTGCATACTTGGGCAAAAATGTGATAATCTTTTGCTTTCATATATGATTTCATTATGTTTACTAACACTTTTGGAGTATTCATCGATTTCTTAAATTCAGCGCATAATAGATATAAAATGTCAACAGTCTGCAACATATAGAGTTTTTCAATTTTATAACGCGCTATATTAAAAAAATTGAAATAATAAAATTCAAAATTTAATTTATAGAATGGTCCGTAAACAATGCCAAAATTCACGTATACGCAAGTTAGTTCTAGCGGATATTTCATGGAATATTATATAGCGGGCACGATCGAGGAAGTCTATCGCCATAAGATTGAGATGGATTTAGAACGGATCTTTCCATTGAAGGAGCAAACGGGCGATTTTCTTGAATTTTGTGATATCTCAAACAAATTAATGAAAAAACTCGATGAATGCTGGGAGAAAGATGATATTAAACAGATTATGAAATTATTAACTGATGCCCAAGTGAAAGAAATATTTAGATATGACAATACAGCAGGAGATTTTGGGCAGGAGGGATATGGGTACAATGCACGTTACCAAAGCACTATTTCTGAATATGAAGAACCAGAGACTATAACACTTTCTACTGGCAAAAATTGAAATAGTTAGCAACTGAATATTCCATACTATTTGATTCAAGTTACGTTTGTCGATTATGGCTGCTTCCATTGCGGAGCGGACACCATCAATTGATGAGGATACGCCTGAGGTGGAATCTGATATAAAACAAGCACCACTGTACAAGTGTGAATGGGCCTTTATGTTACATTCTGACAAAGATTATGATGCGACAAAGTTCAATGTGCCTAATTTAATTGTGGAGGGGTTATATCACGGGGATGCGTTCGATGCGAAAAAACCAAAATTATTGTGGGCTTTAGATATTAAGGCAATGATAGGTGCACTTGGAGAGAGCAAATGGAATCCGGCTCATGATACAGGGATGAAAATTCTCCATGTGAACATCAAGGATAATCCAAAGGATCCAGCGAATGCATTGGAACCACATGTTGATGCGATTTGTAAATTTTTTGATGAGAATCGAAAATTGGGAAACAAAATATTATCGTTTTGTATGATGGGGATATCGCGATCATCTTCAGTCAATATTATTATTTTGATGTATTTGTCAGCGTGGAAGTTAAATCCAGTTGATGCATTGGAATATCTACGGTCAAGACGCTCGTGTTGTAAACCAGCTCCAGGTTTTATGGTGGAGTTAGAGGAAATACGCCAAAAAAGATTGAAAAAATGATTAAACTGAAGAGTCTATTATTTTTGGAATTGAATAATAGTCATTTTAGATCGATGTCGAGCACATCGGGCATTGAAGCTGAAATCACAACTCTCGCTGAGGCTAAAGCCGAGATCGCATTATTGAAGAATCTTCTTGCAGAGGAGAAAAAGAAGGGAGAAAAGGTAGCTTTCATGGTCAAAGACTGGGAATCTCGCGGAGAAGTACTTAAGGGGATTTTTGCCAATCTTAAGAAGATGTTGGAAGAAGCGCATCTTCAAATTGCCAAAGATGCTAAAGAACTGGCGGATTTAAGGAAGAGTTGATTCGGGCACTTCTTTTGTATGTGGTTTATGGATAGTTACCGATGGAGATATAGCTGTTAATTCCTGATCGAATTTTTGACCAACAGTTAAATGAGTTACGGATGATGGCATTCCTGTCAGTGGTTGATTGAAGTTTGAACCGAGAATTAAATGTGTAATTGATGGCATGTTTGGTAATAGTTGATCTGAATCATAAGCAAAATCGGTTACTGATGAATGGCCGCCTAATCCGAAAATACAATCTATTGATAGATTGAGATTATACTGAAATGTAATATGTTTTGGTGTGAATGGTTGATTAAATTCTTTGCCAAAAGTTATATGTTTAACACTATTTCCAATTGGAAATTTAGGTAACGTTTCATTAAAATTATCATCAAATAGTATATGTGTCACATTTTTATCAATGAGGGCTATTTCGGCTTTATTGTATATTTTTACTTTCTTTATTATTACGTGAGATGGAACTTTAATGGCTACGCTCATAAATTCTTCTACAATATGTTTGTATGATGCCAATCGAAAAAGCTTGCACACTTGAGCAAAATTATGATAATCTTTTACTTTCATATGTGATCTCATTATGTTTACCAATGCAGTAGGAATATTTGATTTTTTAAATTCTGTGGAAGTCATACGGTAAAGTTGATAATAGATAATGAAATGTCTGTTTAACGGTCTTCAACAAATAGTGTTTTTCAATTTTTAAACCCGTATTTGCGAGCAATTTCATGTGGCACTGCGACTTTTTTAGCCGGTATAGGCGTTAAGCTGGATCACAACTTTCGGTTACAAAATAAGCGTAAGACCACTTGGAATGATTTGGAACGAGGCCTTTGATATCTTCCCGCGAACTCTTGAGACCTATCCCAACCAATGAATCCCGGTTGTTTTGAACAATTCAAGCGCAGATTCCATCCCCTTGGAAAGACGAGCGATGACTTCATCCAAATTGTCATTGATATCATCATATGGCTTCTTTGGTGGAACGTTAGATCCAGCAATGGTCCCACTCTCAGCAGGCATTGATCCTATTAAAAAAGCGCATAAATGGGAATTAAATGGTTTAGATCAGACACGTTCATGTAAGTTCAATCTTTTCATGTGATCCAGTTTTAAAAGAAGCGTGTAGGGTACGCTCTGTGTCCTTTGAGAATTATGCTTTTACAGTGTGTATGCGGCGTAATAACATATATGATTAGCCTCTAAATGTTATTAGGCGGCGTTCACAATTTTGACAGAAACAAGATTCGCACACTCGCACCTAAAATATATTTCATAAAAAAATCATCACCAATAAAACGACATATAAGTAAACCGCTTTAATATACTCTTATAAAAAAGTCGCGCCGTGTATGCTCTGTGTCCCTTGAGAATTATGCTTTTACAGAGTGTATGCGGCGTAGCATCATATATGATTAGCCTCTAAATGTTATTAGGCGGCGTTCACAATCTGTTTTGACAAAAACAAGATGCGCCCACCGCCCGCTAAAATATCTTTCACAAAAAATGATCACGAATAAGATAACATAGGGATAAGCCGCTTTAATATACTCGTATAAAAAAGTCGCGCCGTGTACGCTCTGTGTCCTTTGAGTATTTTGCTTTTACAGAGTGTATGCGGCGTAATATCATATATGATTAGCCTCTAAATGTTATTAGGCGGCGTTCACAATCTGTTTCGAGGGAAACAAGATGCGCCCACCGCCCGCTAAAATATCTTTCCACAAAATGATCACCAATAAAACAACATATAGATGAGCCTTTTTGATATACTCTAATAAAAAAGTCGCGCTGTGTACGCGCTGTGTACGCTCTGTGTCCCTTGAGAATTATGCTTTTACAGAGTGTATGCGGCGTAGCATCATATATGATTAGCCTCTAAATGTTATTAGGCGGCATTCACAATCTGTTTTGACGGAAACAAGATGCGCCCACCGCCCGCCAAAATATCTTTCCACAAAATGATCACCAATAAGATAACATAGAGATGAGCCGCTTTAATATACTCTTATAAAAAAGGCGCGCCGTGTACGCTCTGTATCCTTTGAGAATTATGCTTTTACAGAGTGTATGCGGCGTAATATCATATATGATTAGCCTCTAAATGTTATTAGGCGGCGTTCACAATCTGTATTGACAAAAACAAGATGCGCTCACCGCCCGCTAAAATATCTTTCATAAAAAAATTATCACCAATAAAACGACATAAAAATAAGCGAAACAAATGTAATAATTATGATAATAAATACTCCACAATGATATCTATGAGTGGGCCAGGACACCAAAGTAATTCCGTATCTAGTGCACGAAGATCTGTGCCACAAAATATTGCATTGGCGCGATCATGAACAGTATAACTTTCTGCAAGATGCAAAGACCAAATATGACGTTTAAGATCTGCTGAAAACAAGTCGAGGATAATATATGGTCCCTCGCTGAATGGCTGGTGATGGCCAGCAACCAGCCATTGTTGCAGCCATACTTGGCCGAGCATGCTCAATTGATGACTAGAGCAATCCTTACACAGTTGGGATCGTTTTAGTTCAACTGAATCCGTTGAGGATATGGAGCAGCGCCCTTCAGCATCTCGAATTTGCCTGAAGGCGATATGTTTTTTGTACGTATATTCTATTGAATATAGGCCTCGCCCTCCAGGACAAAAATAACCATTGTGATTTAATGGATAATCGGCGCCGGAATAGCAGTTGGATCCACCGCACACAGATATGCCTGTCTCAGTATGAAGACAATGACTGTAAACAATTCGTCCATCCAGTTTTAAAATACCATACATTCCAATCTCTTGTATTATTAGTTTCGTTGGTGTGACTGTTATTTGATAGCAGACATGTGCTTTTGATCGAAGGAGCAAATATCCTGGCTTATTTCCTGTGATACATGGTCCGTGCGACCCAGTTTCTGCTGTAATCGGGATTGAAATCGACTCATTAGTTATTGGTAATTCGATCCGTTTCAGCTCTGTACGATATCTTTCATATTCCATTATGGTTGGTTTTGCAATTCCCGGCCATACATTTAGTGTTGTATTGAGCGCCTCGGCATTTTGACACCCAGCGTCAACAGATGGAAGCCGACGACCAGCCAAAGCTACAAGTGAACAATATTCCGTCCTCACATCGAAAAATAAAAATGCCCATCCAGGTTCACTCGACCGCGCAATATAAAGAAGATTTTCATAACTGGTTAACGTAATTGTTTTAGTTATTGGATCCCATAGTTCAGCTTTACCTGTACCGGCAAGCAACAATCTCGCATCCCACCGACCATCCAACGGATACACAGCCACCTCTGCTTTGCATTTAAACGCATATTTTAAAGTTCGCAATCTTAAATCAAGAACGCATACATGTGTATCTTTGTTGTATTCTGTATGGCCAATATACAGAATACGATTATCCAATAGTGCAGTAAATGCTACTTTAATGTGAGAACGATGATCCCAACCTCTTCCAATTGCCGCTCGAATTAATGCGCTACAACTAATACTCAGATCATCGTTCGACGGTGGATTGGTTCCAATCTTATTACCACTGCAATCGATCAAAAATACTGACGAAAATGACGATACAATAGTCTCACCAATAAACTCATCCGTTTTGGAATTTATTTTGATCGTTGGAAAAGTTAGTGGTTTACACTTTTTTTTATGGGTTTTCCAATGGAGCTTCTGACATTCATGCTGGCAATAGGATACAAGATTACAACCGGAACACATTTTGTTTGTAGGGAAACCACAAACAATACATCCGTGCAACAATGATGAACTCATCATCCGCATATTAAGAGAAAAATATGAAGGACCTATTATAGAATAGGATCATTCAATTTTTAACTCATCCGCGTTATGTGAAGGAAGCAGCCGTACGGAAACCCATATTTGCAAGCAATTTCATTTGGTAGCTCAGCGGTTTCGGCTGGTACATGTGCACTACCAGCATTATAATCCATGAAATTAGCCGCAGTCGCACTTTCCGATAGGAAATAAGCGCAATCCCACCGTGAGTAATATGGAAGAAGCTTTTTGATATCTTCAGGTAGATCTTGCGTGTGGTCCCAGCCAATGAACCCCGGTAGTTGTGCATTGAATATGCTTAGTCCTTTTGACTGAGCGTGAACTTCAGTCGCGGCGGTCAACCGCTCTCTGAGAGAGTGAACATGTGCGTAGGTGTGGGTATGGACCAACCCGGGGTCTTTGAAGGAACGGTCAGCTAGATGTGCCTTCAATTGAAGTGCAGATTCCATTGTCTTGGACAGAGATGCGATCAAATTATCGAGCCTGTCCGGCATCTCGTTATCACGATCGTAGGGTGTGATCAACCCTTTACCAAATGCCTCCATGATTTCCTTTTTATCATCGTCACCATCCTCTGTGACATCAACATCCTCGTCAGTTTTCTCTTCCTTTGGTGGAACATTCGGTTTGCTCTCACTCGATGTAGCCATAGATCAAATTTGAAAGCAGCGTAGCTATAGATTAAATGTTTTAGGTTCTTCAGTCATTACAGAATATCAATTTTTTAGAAACAGACAGGTTATAAATCACGCTTTATAAGTGAAATCGTATTCTCTATTGGATAACCAAGTACCAGGCCAACAATTTCACATGGGTGATCTTCAATATCAAATTTCCCATTATGAAATGCATCAAATTTGACTTTTGCATATTTCTTAATATTTTCAGAACTAAGATGATTTTTTTCGTAATCATGTGCTAATGTCTTCATGTCAAAATAATCACCTAATGTACCCTTCACCGATGCCGTCACAAAATAATAATTGTTCTTCATCAATTCGAAAGATGATAGAAATCCTTTATCCGCTATCTCTTTAGCTTTTTCTTTGGCAATATTTCCATCCGCTGTAGTCTCCATTCCTAATGGTTTTAATCCTAACATTACTCTATCAAGAGCTTCAAATTTAGGGTGTGGATAGACCGACCACCCACCACATAAATGTTGATTATAATCATTTACCGCGTTATGTTTAAATTTTATATTTCGTGGGATTTTTGGATAATGCATTAGAACGTAACCATTTTTATTACGAATCTGTTTATTACCTTTTTTGGATATGAATACGAAAGGATCATTAGTTGTCATATTATGTAATATTACTATAATAAAACATAATGTCAAAACAAAAATATGTCAACTTTTATAATCTGCTATGTAGTCTGTTGATCGAATCTTCATGCGCATATCTGGTTTCTTCATCTGTTGTAGCTTTACAAATATCTAATAATTTGTCATAGTATCTGAGATATTGGTTTTTATTTCGTTGATTGAGCAGGAAATAATGAAGCTTTGTGAGAATAAAGATCCTTCCTTTTTTATCCAAACGAGCCAAATCACGGAAGATAGTCTCAATATCAATGTCTGGATGAAAAGCCGCTGCATATTTACCAAAATCTTTCATAATATCACGAGAAGTAATCTTACCTAATTGAATAAAAATATGAGTAATCGTAAATGGCCTCGTGTCTACTCTAATAAACCCTCTTAACGATTCATATAGGGAAGTATCCGCAGATCTATCGAGCAGATCACATATCGCCGCCCATTGAAATGTGCCATAAAAATATCTCATTGAATTATCCCCCATCATTGTAGCAGCATTTTTAATATATTGGGGGACATTTTTTACTTTTCTTTTAAATATATCCGCCAACATTATCATTATTATATACTCACGATCCAGTTCCAATTCTTTATAAAAATTAATTTTAAATATATCGTATTTCATTATTCGGATGATAATGTCGATCACATCATCATTTCTCCATGTGCTGAACATGTTTAGAGCGAGGCCGAAATTATACATTTGGGAAAAATGAACTTTGATCTTTATCATTTCCCCAGGTGATAACTTCTCCGTAGCATCCAGAATATTAACAAATCCGTTTCCATCTAAGAAGTCAAATTTCGATATATATAGATCAAGCGCTTTCACTTCGACCAAATTATGATTATGCTTTTCGCAAAATTTTATCATCGGCAATTTCACATCCGGATGATTCGTCACATCGTATGATTCGGGATAACGCCGCTGTAGCCACTCAAGACAATTATGTGAATCCTTCTCCATATGCATAAATAAATCTAATCTTATGAGACAATTCAATCAATTTATATCATCAATTTTTATTGTGTGATGAATTCATAAATTTCGGGATAACAAAGTCCCATATCTTCACAGTCAATATTGAAAACCATCGCAGATTTATTCTTGTTATTCAATTTTTTCCATCGTCAGATTGAAAAAATTGATGTTTGTGAATATTTGTTGACTTGTAGGATTCAATTGATGAATGAAAGAATGAGTGACAAGAGTTATACCTGGTTAAATCTTGCGAGATCTTATATTAGTTGTGGTCGATTGAGGCTTGTTGTTGAGAATTATTTGAGGGCGGTTGAATGTGGGAATGTTGATGCGATGCATGAGCTTGCTTTATTTTGTATGTGGAGGGATAAATATTTGAAAGGGGTTGATTATATTGCAATGGGTGTAGGGGCTAACTGTAAACGAACACAAAAATTAGTAGCTGGTTATTATAAAGATATTGGAGATTTGAAAACTGCTCAAATGTGGATCAGTGGGGAAATAAAGACAGTAACGAAAGAAGAATTGATTGCTGTTATTGAGAAACGGAAAAATGTGGAACAAATTAAAAATTCGCCGCCATGTGGAACGGAAATAATTATGAGTTATGGTGAAGAGAATGAGAGGGTGCTTTTTAAATGGGGGTTGAAATTGATGAAAAAGGGAGTAAGGGACTTGAGTAAAGTTAAGATCCCCAGTGAAATAAAAAAGATTTTAGATATGGGAAAAGAGATTTATGAACGTGATCCGGAACTTGATACGCCGCCGGTTGGATGGTGATTGAAAGTATTTTATTATATGTTCATTGTAGAAGTTCTATCTCCTGTTCTGCGACTGCGAAGTAAATTAAATGTTACCAATAATTTCTATTCCGATCCAGTATTTACAATTGTTTAATACTTTGTTTCCTTTATGAGCGAGATCAATATCAAATAATAATGCCAGCCCTTTTTTTGGAATTATTGAACATAGCTCATTGAGAGCAGAATCGTAAAATGTAGTTTGGCCGCCATCAAAATTATCGTTTAGGTATATTAGTAATGTATATCTGGTGGCTAAGTGCTTTTCCTTATTGTAGTATAGGCCAGTATCAGTATGAATACCGAATTCTTGCCCTGGTTGGTAGCAACCAAATGCTATCAAATTATTATTCGTCACAATATTGAGTTGATTGTCTATTGGTATAATTTGTTTCAATCTATCGTAGAGTAGATCGCTTGTGGCTTGATCGACATAAACGGCATTTTTGAAATTACTGACTGTAGTGAACTTTTTTACATTTCTGCTATTATTAATTAGGTCAATATAACGAGCGCACTCGGTATCGGTGAGAAAATTATCCATGGTAATAATGTAATCACTTAAAACTTTGTTCATAATGTTTATTTAGTATATAAGATAGCTTTATGTTTGATTATTTCGATCGAATCTTAGAATTGAAAAAAATATTCTATGGAAAAAGTGATAAATTTCTTGATGATAATTTTGAGAGATTGAAATATTTCGAAAGTTTGTTGGTGAATATGGAATACGTGAGATGTGAGGGTGCGGAGGTTTATTGTAGTGGTGGTCGAGGACGTTATGTATTTCCCGGGGAATATGCTGGGAAGTACATGATTCATAATGTTTCGATTAAAAACATGCAGAATATTAGATCGATAGAGTTGGAGGTTGGGCAATCGCGTGTGGATAAATATTATAATTGTAATGACAACATATTAGAGGCACTGAGATCAATTTATGATATGAAAAAAGATAATAACATTCCAATCTATAAAATAAATTCATCGTATTTGCCAATATTGGAAGTTCATTGTGTTGCTCTACTTGTGGAGATGAAGGATAGGTCTGATGGGACGTGTTCTGTTTCATTTGAATATGATCTATATGAACTTCCGGCAGAATTAAAATCATATGTGTTGTGTCACGAACCAAAAAATGAATCAATTGTAATAAAATCAAATGCTCTCGATAATTCATTCGGAATAATCACAAAACAAATATATTATACTGGTGATGAGTTGGTCTTGGTGCGAAATAATAAATGCAAAATCAAAATGAATTTTTATTCTCCAATATATAACTTGTTGATTTATATTGATAATCCAAATATTTCGGTCAATTATTTCGAACTGTTGATAGATAAAGAGTTGTTGCGATGCGAACATATATATCAGAATGACTGTTATGTAATAGATTTCATACCAAAGTATTCAACTGAAGTCGAAAAATATGGTATTAATTTATCTAACTCGGATACAATCCTGCTGTCTATTTCAATGAATCGTCGTTAACTGAAGAGCTTTTAGTTCATATCTTTGGTATCGGAATTAATTATTATAAAGTAGCGAATGGGAAGGGATGTATATATTTTAGTAAATAGGTGGTCGGTAGAATGATTCATTCTAACATTCTTGGGTCTCTATTTCAAAAATCCACGTTTTTCCTTGTGTTGTTCCTCCTGAATTGTTGATATCTCCTTCGCCTCCAACTGCTAAAGTTGCAGCATTTGCTGAAAGAGAGATAGAACGTCCTTGAAAGGGGTTTCCTGCAGCAGATCCGGTAACAGTTTGTAATTGGAGATATTTACATTCATTTTTTATATATATGTACGTAGCTCCGAAATTATTATTATCAAAAGGTGCGCCTACAGCCAATAATTTCCCTCCAGATGACAGTGAAACCGATTCGCCAAATCCGGAATCTAGCGGACCTTTTATGGGATTGCCAAATCTTCTCCATTTATTCTTACATTGTTCATAAATCAGCACAAATCCTGAAGCTTCACCTGGCGCTCCAACAGCTAAAAGTTCACCAAGACAATCTAAAGACACAGATATCCCTTGTAGAAATATATTATCTTCTAGACTAACTAATTTCTCTCCTTCATTCCAAGCACCACTTATTGGATTTTTCTTAAAGATCCACACAGCACCGACATCTGGTGATGCGTTAATTCCAGGTCCTCCTTCAGCTAAAGTCATGCCGTTGCCGGATAATGAAACAGACCACCCTTGACTAGATAAAACTTCTCCATTTAAACCAAATAGTTTTGCATCTTGCAACCAGATATCTGTTTTCCTCGTGAAAATCCAAACAGCCCCGCGGGTACCGTTATCAGAAATCCCACCACTTGCAATAGTTTTTGCATTTTTTGAAATAGCAACACTCCAGCCTTGTGCCGCTGCGCCAATGTTATCAGTACCAACCAATTTCGCCATTTGGCTCCATATATTATTTTTTCG
>Ga0207047_1004_pt1 | contig 61513 bp, 45 predicted proteins | sample Alteio_BWMinCont_67_FD_153302 | JGI IMG/M metagenome (GOLD analysis project Ga0207047, IMG submission 153302) | Enriched cells from forest soil in Barre Woods Harvard Forest LTER site, Petersham, Massachusetts, United States -... | ecosystem: Environmental > Terrestrial > Soil > Temperate forest >...
GACCCCAGATGGGGCAGGGGAATGGAAACTTACGGGGAAGATCCTTATCTCACATCTACAATGGGGGTGAACTTTATAAAAGGACTGCAGGGCGATGATCCCAAATATCTGAAACTGGTGGCAACTGCCAAGCATTATATGGTACACAGTGGCCCCGAATCGGAGCGGCATCGTTTTAATGCTACAACAGATCAATATGATTTTCTGGATACTTATTTGCCGGCATTTAAGAAATCGGTACAGGAAGGTAAGGCTTTTTCTATCATGAGCGCCTATAATAGTTATAATGGTACAGCAGCCTCGGCTAATATCTTTTTATTGTCGAAGGTTTTAAGGCAGGAGCTTGGTTTTAACGGCTATGTAGTTTCTGACTGCGATGCGGTAGCCGATATCTATCAAGGCCACAAAGAGGCGGCAAATAAGGAAGAAGCTTCGGCCATGGCAGTTACCGCCGGAACCGATTTGAATTGCGGCAGTACCTACAGGGCGTTGGTTGATGCTGTTAAGAGCGGATTAATTAGTGAGGATAGGATCAACATCTCTGTAAAACGCTTATTCATGGCTCGTTTTAAACTCGGTATGTTCGATCCTAATAACATAGTGAAGTATGCATCGATACCATATAGTGTAGTTAACTCAAAAGCTAATCAGCAATTGGCGCTTGAGGCAGCCCGGAAATCTATTGTATTATTAAAAAACGCCAACCAAATACTGCCGTTAAGCAAAAATATTAAAAACGTAGCTGTTATTGGCCCTAATGCCGATGATAAAGAAATGTTATGGGGCAACTATAATGGCACCCCGGCAGAAACGGTAACACCACTCCAGGCTATTAAAGCTGAATTATCTGGTGCAAATGTTGTTTACGCACGTGGCTGTGAGCTTGCAGAAACAACCGGAGCCGTTGATAGTGTGCAGATCAAAAGAAATTTTGATGAGGCTATTTCTGTTGCTACAAAGTCTGATGTGGTGGTTATGTTTTTAGGCCTATCTCCACGCTTGGAAGGTGAAGAAATGAAAGTGCAGTTTAAAGGATTCTCAGGTGGAGATCGTGAAACTATCAATCTGCCAAAACCACAGGAGGATTTGATAAAGGCTATCAGCAAATTACATAAACCACTAGTGTTGGTATTATTAAACGGTAGTGCATTGGCAATTAACTGGGAAGCTGAAAATGTACCCGCCATTATAGATGCGTGGTATGGTGGCCAGGCTGCCGGCACGGCTATTGCCGACGTATTGTTTGGCGATTATAATCCGGCTGGGCGCTTACCTGTTACTTTTTATAAAAGTACAGCCGATTTGCCTGCCTTTGATGATTATAGTATGCGAAACCGTACCTATCGTTATTTTAACGGCGAGGTACTTTATCCCTTTGGTTATGGATTAAGTTATACTACTTTTAAATACAGTAAAATTAAAGTCCCACAAACGTTAATTACCGGCAAAATTTATACCGTTACAGCCCAAATACAAAATACCGGTAATAAGGCTGGTGAAGAAGTTGTGCAACTGTATATAAAACATTTGGATAATGGTATACGGAAACCTATTGTAGCGCTTAAGGGCTTTAAGCGGATATATCTTAAGGCCGGAGAAACTAAAACAGTAAGCCTCAATATAAGCCCTGAAAGCCTCTCATTGGTCGATAAAAATAATAAACAAACAGAACGGGCAGGAGTTTCGCAAATTTTCATTGGCGGTACGCAGCCTGATCATCAGGGGCATACGGCAACTAATATTACAGCTGAAAAAATTACAGTGAAAGGTGCTGTTTATACTATAAAATAATCGGCTTTAGGACGATAGTAAGCTTAAGAGACTGTTTAAAATGATAAAACTAAAAAGCCCGGGCATCTACAAAGATGCCCGGGCTTTTTTTGATATAAGGTTTAAGTATTATTTTTTATTTGTGATAGTTATTTCCTGAGTTGTGTAACCTACATTCCCGTTCAAATCGACTCCTTGTAAAATAAGGGTATAGGTTGTTAGCGGATCGGCTGCATAAAAGAATGTATTGGCCTCGCCTTTTTTATTGGTAATTATATTAGGTTCCCAATGAATTGTTGAGCGCAGATCTGTAAATCCAGGGTACATGTTTTTAACGGGATACCTTGGCGTGTAGAACTGTGCCGGTATAATAATTGGCGCCGGCCTGTAAACGTAAATACCTTTAGGGCTATTTGCAAATGGGCCCTGACCTGATCTGGTGGTAATTTCAATATAGGCAGTGGTAATATCATTTGAGCCGGATATGGGTGGAGTTGGAAAATTTTGATCATCATATAGATCTGGTAAATTTTTATCGTCATATAAAGCAGTATACTGCGGATTATACAACACTTCTATGCCTGTGATATCTTCGGCTGTAAAATATTCAAGTATATCCCTTTGATAGTTATAATGCTCATCAGGAATCGGGTTATCTGATGGGTCGTAAAATCTGTCTATGTCAATCCCGTCTATCCAAAAATGTACTTTTTTATCTTTTAACATAAAGGTTAAGCCTTTGCCTTTACTCCCGTAACCATCATGAAAACTATTTACCTTTTGCTTAATCAGTTGCAGTAAAGATATTTTGCCTGTCTTTTCAATATCGTCCTGACTAATGGCCTGGTCATAATTACCCGCACCATTTAGGTTCTTTGAATCTTTAATTATAGCCTTGCCTTTTATTGTTACCGTTTTTAATATATGCTTGCCCGGGCCATTTTTTAAATCCTCTATTGCATCGTGATAATCAGCGCTTTTTTTAACATAATTTAAGACAGTACTGTCGCTATTGATATACCATGGAGTGGGCGCGGGGAAATAAGGTAACGCAACAGTCAATGGGGTTCTGTTTTCATCAACTGATATTCCGGCATTAATAATTCTTCCTTTTGTCTTGCGGGCCTCCAGCACAAACGTTGTACTATCGGTTATAGGCGGGAAGTTCTTAAAAAGAAACTGCCCTGCGGCATTAGTAACGGTATCCTTGTACAGCCTTACTTTACCCGTACTTACTAAAATTATGTTTGAATTGGCCATAGGCTTATTCAAAAGATTGTTAACCTTGCCGCTAATGATATATTCCGGTTCGGTGGTAAAAGTTGGTTGCGTAGGTTCGTTTAAAATATCTTTCCAGTTGTAGTTAACCCAACCCTGCGTTAATAATAGGATGTCGAGCGATTTTGCAGCATCATTATTAGGGGTAAAATACCATGCAGGGTCTTCAATATATCCCTTCAGGTCTGATGCCAGTAGCAGCTGTGTAAATATATTAGCTTTATTAACGTCTGCTTTTTTGATCTGCCCATCATCGGTAACTGCGAGTGAAAAGCTACCCACTATCGGGTTCCCTTTATTGTCTTTTACGGTAATGTGTAGTGGTATGCTATCTCTGGGGGCATACCGTGCTGATCCCGCATTAATCTCCACTTTAAGATTGTCATTATGGTTGATAAAACTCAAGCGCTCATTCAATAGTTGGTTTTGGGCATTGAATAAGGTAAAGTGCGCTACGCCTGTTGGAAACAAGCTTTTAGGAACTTTAAAATTAACGATATCCCGGTTTAGCTTAAAAGTAGCGGCGTAATAAATGGCTCCCCGTGATTGCCCCATAATGGTGTAATCATTAGTTGCACTTTGCATGTCTTTGGTTGAAAAAACGGAAATGTCAAGTGAATCCGACAGAGTGTTCTTGATCTTTAATACAGTTCCTGAATTTTTTATTTCCGAAATATTTACTTTTTTGATTTCCCCATCGGGTAAGGTTATTTTGGCAGTGTAGATTTCACCTGGTTGAGGCACAAAATCAAATACGCCCATACCATCGTGAACTGATTCAAAGCTTACTTGTGCATTGTTTTCCTTGTCCATGAGTACACCTTTAATGGCTACTCCTTTTCCATCCTCACCTATAGCCTTGAAGCCAATATGCGCAGGTAATAATTCAACCATCTGGCCACTTTCAGGCATAAATTGTACATCAACATCAGATGCCCTGTTAATAGGTAGCGGAATTCTTTCAATGGTGTTGTCTTTTTTATCCTGCGTAACGAGTGTGAGATTTTTAACCGACACATTGTCGGGCAAATCAAAGTTCAAATTCAATCCGCCATCAGCTAATGTTTGTGCAGTACTACGATTAATCGTTTTCTTATCGTTGGTCAGTTTCAACTGCAAGTCATGAATGCCGATCGGCTGCTTATCTATACCACTGAATTTTAAGTCAACCTTAACCTTGTTGGCTGCAAAAGAGGTGTTTGAATTAATAAGTAAGGTGTTTTTGTTGGCGGAGTTGGCGACATAAAAGTTGCTATAAAAAAACTGGTCGGCACCAAAATTACGCATCCAGTTGGTGTATGCCCGTATGGTATAAGCACCTTCATGTAATAGTTTTTCATCCAGATAAATATTACCAACAGCCAGGCCAAGCGATACCGGAAAAATAAGGTGTTGTATAACTTTATTGCTATCATTTATTAAATCAACATATATGCGGCTGCTTAAAGGAGAATATGCTATGGTTGAGTTAACCAGATACCCTTTAAACCAAACAGTATCACCAATTGTATAATAGGGCTTATCAAAATGGATATACAATCGCTCTCCGGGTAAATTTTCGTTGTATTGATTAATCTTGTCAACTACTGATTGAGGCGAACTTGTTGACGATTGAGCCTGTACATATGTACTCAAAAACAGCAGGGGTAGAAAGAAAAGCAAGGCGATTGCTTTTCTTTTGCGTAAAAGAATATGCATTTTATTAAGTTTTAGTTGGTTTTAATATATTACAAATCAATGTAGAAACATGATTGCCCGGTGTTTTGTGCGGCATACCTCTTCTAAATTACATTGTGACAAATATTTGTTACTTATTTGCTTTTCAGGCCTGTTTGAACAACCATTTGAATTGTTCCATCCGCATTAAAATAGAGTTTATCTACACAAATAGAACGGAGATTGCCACGTCCTGAAAGAACATCATTATGATAAAATGCATACCATTGCCCCTTATATTCAACAACTGAACCGTGGCTGGTGTCACAACCCGTCGGATCGAGATAAACCCCACCGTAAGTCCATGGTCCCAAAGGGCTTTTGCTGGTAGCATAGTTGAGCCGATTAGCACCCTTCCCATTCTTCGTATGGTTGTCGGCATAAGTAAGATAATATAGTCCATTCCTTTTGAATACCCACGTAGCCTCATGGAAATCCTTTAGTCCCTCCATAGCTGTCAAAGAGCCCGCTAGTTCAGTCATATTATCTTTCAATTTGGCGCCTACACATCTGCCACCACCACCATAATAAAAATAAGCCTGTCCGTCATCATCGATAAAAATATTCGGGTCGATCATGGATTTGCTATCGTCGCCTAAATCTAAATACCCCTTGACAACAAAATCACTTGCCGGTTTTTTACTGGTAGCAACTCCAACTTTCCATGTTTTATTCCAATCCGTTCCGCTGGGATGCGGGAAATAAAAATAATAGGTGCCATTTTTATATATACAATCGGGAGCCCACATAAATCCACCTTCCTGGCGGCCCCATGACACTTGACTGGCCCGCAATATTTCACCGTGATCTTTCCAGTTTACCATGTCATCAGTCGAAAAAACATGGTATTTGTCCATTAAGTCGCACCCACGTGGAGGATCAACATCATGAGATGGATAAACATATAAACGGCCATCAGGAAATACTCTTGCAGATGGGTCTGCAGTATATATATCCCGGATAAATGGGTTTTGTGCCAATTGGGAGGCAGTAAGCGATTTTCGTGCCTTGCAGCCTGAAAATATAGCTGCAACAGCAAATGCAAGAATAATAGTTGTTTTCAAAGAATGTGTTGTGGAATTTTTGAAATAAAGGTTTTGCATGCAAATATTAGTTTGATAATTTGGTTTTCCAACAGGCGCATAAAGTGATCTTGCCTTGCTGAATCGGTTACAAATTACGGGCCACTGAATAATAAAGAATTAATAAAACATTAATACTTCAGTTATCGTAATTTTTAAGGTTTAATAAAAGCAATATTTATAACTTTTTTTCGGCTCGAATGTACTTTCGATCTTTTGAGATTGTTATTTTTAATATTAAATGACCATTTAAAAGAGTTGTATATTAGGGCTATTGGATATTTTAAAAATGTAGCGGAATGTACAGTAAAGCAGCGTTCGACGCAAAGGTCAAAACCTGGCTAAACGAACAGATCAGGAAAAGCGTAGTAAAGGAAGTTACAGAGTGTTACGACTTAATAGACAAGGACAGTGCTAACCGCTGGGACATTTTCCGGATCTGTAAGAAGCAATTAAATGATGTACGGTCAAAAATCGTTTTGAGTTACGTTAAAATTCTTGAATTAATAGTTCTTATTTATAAATGATATTCTCGCCCGTTCAGGTGTCTTATAGATATGTAGATATGAGCGTACCGCAAGGTCTCTTTAAGGGGGCTAAAGAAGATGCCAGATAAAATATTGTATACAGCTTACCGACGTTTGAGTTACATCAAATTTGCTTAAAAACATAAGCGATGGATAGCTGTTATTAAACAGATGAAAAAATCGGGAGGCACTTCTACTATGATCATGCTGGTTAGTATCATCGTTTGCATGGTTTTTTACAATTTATTTTTCGGCCGCACCAGTAAAATGGTATCTAACGGCAATGTATTGGATCAGGCCGAGCAGGCTTTCAAGGAACTGCCTCGCTTTAAGGGTAAAAAAATTAACCTTTATAAGACGATTAGCTTTTATGATGACGGCAGAATTTACCTCACCGTACAAGATCCCGATACTCCGTCTCACATTGACAGCTACCAATATCAATTACATGGAGCCGGCGGCGAATGGACCTATGATGGACCCTACAAACTGGATCATACCGATTACCCGCTGCAAGATGGCCTGTTTCTGCTTGATTCTTTTTCCTTCTCTACAGCAGCTAAGATCGTAACGGCCTATAATGCCAAGGCGCATGCTGTGGGCAGCAAGGAAACGTTGGATATGGTGGAATATGATCATTACTTTGCCGGCAGAGGCAACTGGAAATACGAAGAAAAAATAAATGGCGGAACAAACCGGGAGAGCGTGGAATACAAAATCCTTTTTAAAGATGACGGTTCGCTCAAATATTTTGGTGAACCCAATGGTTGGAATATGGTTAATGACTCCGCCGAAATGGCCTATGCCGAAAAAACCTTAAAGAACCTACCGCAGTTTAAGGGCAAAAAGCTCTGGTTCAAAAAAGAGATCGACTTCAACTCCAATAATATTTATCTCACCCTGCAAAATCCTGATACCTTACAACAACTTATTAACTATGGGTTTAATGAGGGTGAGGTTTGGCAGCGCGAACCTGTGGATGATGCTGACGATGGTAAAGCAAGCCATTTGTTTCCGCTGGATTCAGTTCCCTTTAAACGTGTTTATAGGATGGCCAACGTCTATATCAACAAGGCGCGGTCTGTTAAAAGCAATATTTTAGCCTTAGACGGCGTGGTGTTTGATGCCACTGACTCGCATCATCCACAATGGAAATTTGATCCGGTTATACTGGCTGGTAATAACGGGGGGACTTACAAAATTGCTTTTAATCAAGATGGCTCATTAAAAAGCTTTACGAAGCAATAAAACAGAGCGACCAGTAGCGTATGGTGAAGAAAACCTTCCAAATTATTAATATGGTAGCAAATACATTTCGATACTTTGTTTTTTAATGCTCATTCTTTCACCCGCCCCCCTTTATTGACATATGCGCAAGGAGTGCCAATCTGAATATTCAGATAAGTTTCGTTGTCCCCCAAATAAAATATTGAAAATATTGATCGATTTAGGTTGTATAATCCATTAATAATTAATGAATCTGTTAACAAATTGGTATTTAAAATATATTTAACCCAACAATTCGCTTAATCCGTGTAGCGAAAAAGTTACAAAAAGTGGTATAGTCCATCTAATTTAAAGGTTTATCCATTTCAGCAGTGCGTGCGTAACAATATTTTTACTCAACCAATTAAATAACACAAGAAACTTAAATATGAATTTTTTTTACTTACATCGTTAAAAGCCTGTACAGTACATATAAACCAATATGTATTTGCGTACCCGGAATGAGGCAACAATAAAAGCCAATTGTCAAACCGGCCAACCAGGTAATAAATCAAACGACTTTTGTAAATCCCATGTTGAATGCAATTGAAAAATTGCGTAACAGGCTTTCTATTGCCTTTCTTTCTGTTCAAAAATTTGGTGGTAATACTGATTATAAACTAATGCGCTATCCCCTGGGCGCAGTGCTGATTAAACCAATTATAAAACAATAATATATGAAACAACTTTACCAGTTTATTAGACGCCTGTGGGGCATAAAGCTGCCGCTCAAACATTTGGCCGGGCTCTTATATGTCGTTATGCTGATGATCGGCATAGCAACTCAAAGTGCCCATGCACAAAATGTAAACATCACCGGCACAGTTAGCGATTCGTTGGGTGTGAAAATAAAAAGCGCCAACATAACCGTTATTAGTGACAAAAATATTCACGCCATTACTGATGATAATGGAAAATTTACATTGAGCGCTCCGGTAGGTACAGCGTTAACAGTATCTTTTGTGGGATATGTAACACAAAAAATATACATTGTTGCCGACAAAAAAACTTACTTCATCATACTTAAGGAATCAAATACCCAGGCTGATGAAGTTGTTATTAGCGCCTATGGCCGTAAGCAACGTAAGGAAGCTGTAGTTGGATCGGTAACCACTATACAACCCGATGAGCTCAGGATACCTGCAAGTAACCTTACCAATGCTTTGGCCGGGCAAATTGCAGGTGTTATTGCATACCAGCCAAGCGGCCAGCCCGGGCAGGATAACGCGCATTTTTTTATAAGAGGGGTTACTACTTTTGGCTATAACCAAAACCCGCTTATATTAATTGATAACGTTGAGCTTTCTACCGATGATCTTGCACGCTTGCAAGTTGATGATATTGCCAGCTTTTCGATATTAAAGGACGCAAGTGCAACAGCATTGTACGGCGCAAGGGGCGCAAACGGTGTTATATTGGTTACTACCAAATCGGGTAAAATAGGTAAAGCAGTAATCAATTTCAGGTACGAAAACTCCATATCTCAATCGGCCAAAACTTTGCAGTTAGCTGATCCTATTACTTATATGAAGCTTTTTAATGAGGCTACCGAAACCCGGGACCCTTTGGCCCCGCTGCCATTCCCTCAAAACAAAATCATCAATACCGAAAATACGATTAACAACACTCCGGGTAGTAATCAATATGTATATCCAGCGGTTGACTGGCTTAAGCTGTTGTTCAAAAACTATACAGCAACTCAAAGAACTGATTTGAGTGTTAGTGGCGGTAATGAGCTGGCAAGGTATTACGTATCTGGTTCATATAGTATTGATCACGGTATTTTAAGGGAAGATATTGCCAATAACAACGATAACAATGTTAATTTTAAAAATTACCAGCTACGTTCAAACGTTAACATCAACCTTACCAAATCAACAGAACTAGTTGTTAGGCTGGAGGGGATGTTTAACCAATACAACGGCCCAATTTCAACGGATGGCTCATTCCAAACCGACCTTTACAATATTGCGGTGCATACCAGCCCTGTTTTATTCCCTGCATTTTTTCCTGCAGATTCAGCCAACTTAAAAACCAAACATATTTTATTTGGTAACGATAGTGGGCCAGGTGGTAGCAACACAAACAGCATACAAGATAATAATCCTTATGCTGCTTTACTACGCGGGCATGAAAATTATTCTGAGTCAAGATTATCAGCACAGTTGGAGCTAAACCAAAACTTGAGCTTCTTAACCGATGGCTTGTCCTTCCATGGGTTATTCCATGTTAACCGTTACTCATATTGGCAATCGTCTGCATCATACTCACCGTATTACTACAACGTGCAAACGTATGATAAAGCATCAAACACTTATACTCTTGATTGGTTAAATCCGCAAACAACAGGTAGTAACGTTGCAAGGGAATATCTGCTATTATCACGTGACCCAAGTACAGATAACCTAAATGCATTTGACTTTTTACAAGGCATATTAAACTACGACAGGAGGTTTGGCGATCACACCATAAGTTCTTCGTTAATCAGTACACAACAGCAAACCACCTACTCACAGGTCACTGATCTGGAGTCATCGTTGCCATACCGTAACTTGACTGTAGCTGGTCGTGCTACCTATTCGTACAAAAGCCGCTATTACCTGGAGTTCAACTTTGGCTATAACGGTACCGAGCGTTTCTCAGCTAACCATAGGTTTGGTTTCTTTCCAACTATCGGTGGTTCATGGATCATCTCAAACGAGAAATGGTGGGATGATAATTTAAGCGGCATATTTCAGCGCCTTAAAGTACGGGCAACTTACGGTACCGTTGGTAACGACGATATTGGCTCACAAAGGTTCTACTATCAATCAAACGTAAACCTTAATGGCGGCAACCCTGCTTCATTCGGCACTAATAATGGTTACACACGTAATGGCGTAACTATATTAAATTATGCCAACCCTGATATCACCTGGGAAACATCGCGTCAGCTAAATCTCGGGCTTGAATTTACTACCTTGAAAGATTTAAACGTTGTTGTCGAAGTTTATAAATACCACAGGTATAACATCTTGCAGGATCGTACTTCGATACCTGCAACCATGGGCCTTGAAGCCGACATTTCAGCAAACTTGGGTGCCGCTAATACAAAAGGTATCGATATTCAAATGGATTATAAACATTCATTTGGTAAAAACTTCTGGTTACAGGGCCGCGCTAACTTCACCTTTGCTGAAAGTGTATATGCTAATTATGAAGAGCCCTCTTATCCTGAAACTGAAGCCTATCGTTCTGAGATTGGCCAGCCAATTGGTCGCGAGTATGGTTACATTGCCGAGCGTTTATTTGTTGATGATAATGAAGCTAAAAACTCCCCATCGCAAATATTTTCAGCTAATGGTATTCCACCACAGGGTGGGGACATTAAATACCGTGACTTAAATGGCGACGGCAAAATTGACGCTGCCGATGAAGCCCCTATAGGCTATCCAACAATTCCTGAAATTGTGTACGGCTACGGTATATCATCAGGTTATAAAAACTTCGATTTATCCGCATTTTTTCAAGGTCAGGCGAGGGTATCATTGTTTATCGACCCAAGCAGGGTTAGTCCATTTATCCAAAGCCCTGACGCTTATGTATACGGCAATACGCAATTGTTGCAAGCATTCGCCGATAACCACTGGTCGGAGAGTAACCAAAACCTGTATGCCGAATATCCCCGATTGGGTGTAACCGGCGATCAGATCGAAAACAACCGCCAAAATAGTACCTGGTGGATGCGTGATGCCAGTTTCCTTCGCCTAAAATCATTAGAGGTTGGCTATACCCTGCCGAAGTTACTAAGCAAAAAATTAGATGTAACTAAGTTGCGCATATACTTCAATGGGTTGAACTTGTATACCTGGGCACCATTTAAACTATGGGATCCGGAACTTGGAGGCAACGGTTTTGCATATCCCATACAAAAGGTTTTTAACATAGGCGTGAACGTAACCTTATAATATTTGACTTTGATAAACAAAAGAATTATGAAAACACATTATAAAATATTGTTACTGATAGCGCTACTTTTTGTAGGTGCATCATCATGTAAAAAATATCTGGATGTTATTCCTGATGATACAGGAACGCTTGATTACGCATTCAGAAACAGGAATGAAGCCGAAAACTATTTGTTCAGTTGTTATACAACTTTACAACAAATGTCTGATCCAACCAGTAATGTTGGCTTCACTACCTCGTCCGAGATTATATACCCTAATAATTTAACTCAGCACCCTATATTAGAAACCGGGTTCGACCTGATCCGCGGTACACAAAACAGTGCCAATGTAGGTATCAACTGGTGGGATGGTGCAAACGGAGGGCAGGCGCTTTACAGGGCGATACGCCGCTGTAATATTATGCTTGATAATATTAATGAACCAACGGACCTTAGTCAGGCAGAAAAAGCTAGATGGATAGCTGAAACCAAATTTTTAAAAGCTTATTACCACTATTACCTGGTACGTTTATACGGCCCCGTACCGATTATTAAAACCAATTTGGATATCACAGCATCAACTGAAGCTGTTAGGGTAGCACGGGCACCGGTTGATTCGGTATTTAGCTATATAGTGCAACTTTTGGATCAGGCAATACCTGATTTGCCACCGGTTATTGATAACCAGGCGCAGGAACTAGGGCGTATCACATCAACCATAGCCTTATCAGTAAAAGCAGAAGTTTTGGCTACGCAGGCAAGCCCTCTGTTTAATGGTAATCCTGACTATTCAGGCGTAAAAAATAAAGATGGAACCCCACTTTTCTCAACTGCCTATGATGCTACAAAATGGCAAAAAGCAGCCGATGCCTGTAAAGCAGCTATTGATGCCTGTACATCAGCAGGACTAAAACTATACACCTTTCAGGCACCGGGTACAATCGGGCAATTGCCTGACTCGTTGGTGAAGGTTTTAACAGCACAAAACGCTGTTACTGAAAAATGGGATGTAAATACGGAATTGATATGGGCTTTAAACCCAACCTTCCCATGCCAGGGTTATGCAACACCCCGATTGACCGAGCTGTCTGCCATTAATATATTCTCAAATCCCTCAACATTTGCGGTGCCATTAAATACTGCCGAAATGTTTTATTCGGACAAAGGCGTTCCTATTGATGAAGATAATACCTTTAATTACGCAAACAGATATGGCCTGCGTACGGGCGATGATGCCAGCCTGTTTTATATAGCCAAAGGATACACAACTATAAATGAGCATTTTAACAGAGAGCCTCGTTTTTATGCTAATCTTGCTTTTGATGGTGGTATATATTTTGGTAACGGTAAAACATCCATTAATGATATGTACCATGTTGAAGCGCGTGGTAATACAGCATTAGCAGGCCCTAAGGATTTAAATACGTTAAACATTACCGGTTACTGGCCTAAAAAGTTAGCTAACTATCTTTCAGTTTATGATAACGGATTTGTTGCGGTTGATTACCATTTGCCTTTAATGCGCCTTGCCGGGTTATATCTTTTATATGCTGAAGCCTTGAATGAGGTGAACGGGCCTACATCCGAAGCCTTTACTTATATTGATATGGTACGTGCAAGGGCTGGTTTACAAGGCGTACAGGCATCATGGACTGCTTACTCAAAAAATCCAGCCAAATTTACTACTAAGGATGGCTTTAGGGCTATTATTCACCAGGAACGCCGTATTGAGCTTTGTTTTGAAGGGCAAAGTGGCTGGGATTTACGTAGGTGGAAAGAGTTGCAATCGGTATTGAGCAGCCCATTACAAGGTTGGAATATTTACGAATCGGATCCTAACAGATACTATGTGCCACATACTGTATTAATACCTGTATTTGGGTTACAAAATTATTTATGGCCAATACAGGATAACGATTTATTAATTGATAACAACCTGGTACAAAACCCTTACTGGCAATAGCCAGCTAACAAGAACTTCATGAATTTTAAAAAGTAAAGTGATGATAAAATTTAAAAAATATTTAAAACAGCTGGTGTCAATGGCGCCACTGGTATTGGTATTGATGCTGGGTTCCTGCAAAAAGAACGATGGTTATAATACCGTTGTATCAACAGATAAAACCAAGCCGGGTGTTGTTACCAATGTGCAGGTCAAAAACCTGAATGGAGCAGCATATATAACTTATACGCTGCCTAACTCAAGTAATCTTTTGTATGTTTTGGCACAGTATAATATTAATGGTAAAACCGGCCGCCAAACCAAGGCCAGTTATTATACCGATACTGTATTGTGCGACGGTTTTGCCCAAAGCAAGGATTATACAGTTACCTTAACAACAGTTAGCCGGGCCAATGTACAATCAGACCCTGTTACGGTAACCGTGCATCCTGCAACACCAGTTTATCAGTTGATAAAGCCAACAGTACAATTAACAGCTGATTTTGGGGGCGTAAATATTAAGGCATTAAACCCTAATCGGAAGGACATTGGCGTGATTTTAATTGCTTATGATAATTCAACTAAGGAGTACGAGGTTGTCGATCAGAATTATACCGGGCTTGACACAATAAATTACTCCATACGGGGATATCCGGCTACACCGCAAAAATTCGGGGTGTATATCACTGACCAGTTTGGTAATATTTCAGATACAACTTTATTAACCATAACACCAATATTTGAAACACTACTGGATAAGAGCAAATTTTCGACGTATACGTTGCCAAGCGACAGCCAAACTGCTTATGGTTGGGAGGTTTATTACTTATGGGATGGTAAAACCGATGATTACTCGAATGGCTGGCACACAGCACCGGGTGGTTCGCCACCAATGCAGTGTACATTTAATTTAGGAGTATCGGCACAATTAAGCCGTTTTATAATGTGGGAAAGGCCTGATGAGTATGCCTACTCGCATGGTAACCCTAAGGACTTTTCAATTTGGGGATCAAACAAGCCCGCTCCACAGGACGCGTATTTGCCTCAACTGGCAACAGCAGGCGCTGTTGTTGGTGATTGGGTAAATTTAGGCAACTATCATTATCCTGATCCACCATCCGGCTTATCGCCGGGCTTTACCAATGCGGCAGACAATGCATTTGTATCAGCAGGTGTAAATTTCAATATCAACCCTGGTTCGCCGCCGGTGCATTTCTTCCGCTTGCTGGTACATGATACCTGGTCGGGTGGTGACTTTGCACACGTAATGGAGTTCTCAATTTATGGTAACCCGCAATAAAAATTATAAACGATTTAATCAAAAGATATGAAATCAAGTTTGAAAATATTAATTCTGGTGATGCTGGTTACCGGCCTCATTAGTTGTGTGAAGAGAGATACAGAGTTCCGTAGTTACTTAAATGGAAAGGAACTCATTTATCCCGGTGTTGTAAATAACCCGAATTATAAACCGGGTAACTTGCGTGCTGAATTGTTATGGAATCCAAGCTCGGACCCAAGCATTGTAAAATATGTTATTTATTGGAACAATAAGGCCGATTCACTTATCTATACGTCGTCGGATCATAACCCGGCTGATACCATAAAGGTTGTTATACCGGGTCTTAATGAGTATTCATATTCATTTGTGGTGTACTCTTATGATGCTAGTGGGAATAAGTCAATTCCGCTGGATATCAATAACGTAAAAGTTTATGGCCCAAATTACGAAGCAAGCCTTATCAATCGTCCATATAATGTAGTTACACCATATGTGGTATCAGCCGTTGGTGATGTAACACTTAATTTTTACGGGCTTGATACCGCGAATGAAACCCTTAGTTTCGCTCATAATGTATCAACCACTATAAGATACACCAATAGAAGCGGACAAGCACAACAACGAACATTTCGTAGAGATAGCACTTTTATTATACATGACTTTAAAGGTGGCTCATCATTAGATTATCGTTCCGCATATGTGCCCGTAATTGGTGCTATTGATTCGTTTAATGTAAATAGCTATACAGTTTTCCCGCAGATATTTGGTTATGCCATTTGTAATAAGGCTTTGTTTGCTAAAGTAAAATTGCCAAATGATATGAACCCATATGAAAGCGACACAGATATTGACAGGTTGTGGGATGGCAGCGTGGGCCCTCAGGGATTCCCTGATATCTTTCACAGTGATGGCGCGCACCAGTTGCCACAAACTTTAACCTTTGATATGGGTAAAGTATATAACGGCTTAACCCAAATTGAGGAAACCGGCCGGAACTGTTGCCACAATCCAAATGATTTTGAAGTTTGGGGTATAGCCGATATTACCAACGCTGCAACAACATTACAACCAAATGACCCAGGATGGAAAGCTGAATCAATTGCAAAAGGTTGGGTGTTGCTTAAAGAAGTTACCAGGAATGATGATGGTACAATAGCAGTAAAAGTTAATTTAGATAATACAACCGCACAGGTTCGGTATGTACGCATCAGGGTAATACATAATGCAGACAATGAGCCAAGCTATACTAACATGAGCGAGATAACTATGTATTATAACGTGCTTAATTAGTAGCTAGAAAAATCCTATCTAAGCTTTTTTAACCTCAATAAGCCGTTCAATTTGAAGGGTTTATTGAGGTTTGAAAAGGTTTTATATTGAGGGTAATGCAAATATTTTACTATTGATTGTTGGCTACCAGTCCATGTTTTATGCTAAGCGCCTGACGGCTATAACATGTTTTGCAATAGCATATCATTAAATTCCTCACCTAATGGCACATATTCCATTATCCCCCAAGCTTGTGTATGATGGCTGGCTTCCGGCTCTTGTTAATAATATTTATATAATTTGATTGTCCTATATTTTCAAATGATTCATTTATAGATATTTGTGATTTTTTTACTGCGATTTCTCCTATACTTTTTTTATACGGGTATTATCAACACTAAATAATAGTTTAACAGTTATTTTGATGCTGATATATTTGGTCTTTACCAATTTAAACCAGTTGGTGCCTTTATTATGAAAAGAGTTCTGTTAGTCGTATGGCTGGTAGTCATTTTTAATTCAGTTTTTTCGCAAACATTTACGCCGCGGCAACTATTCCCCGGGCTATTTGAAGCAGTGCAATTATCAGGCATTTTTCCTGATAACAAGACCTTTGTTGATGCTACTCCAATGCACGACCCTGCAACTATAATGAGGGATTACACCTTAATGAGTACCACAACCGGCTTTAATCTTAAACAATTTGTTATCGCTAATTTTATCATTCCCGGCACTCATAACGATGCCTTTAAAAGTAATGTAGCAGTTGGGATACGCAAGCATATAGATACGTTATGGACCGTATTGTATCGTAAACCGGATTCTATTGCTCAATATTCCTCTTTATTGCAATTACCGGCAGGCTATGTGGTGCCGGGTGGCCGTTTCCGCGAAATGTATTATTGGGACTCTTATTTTACCATGCTTGGTTTGCAGGAAAGCCATAAAACAGAGATCTTACAAAATATGGTAACCGATTTTGCTTACCTGATAGATAAATATGGATTTATCCCTAATGGGATGCGCACTTACTATTTAACCCGTTCACAGCCACCGTATTTCTCGATGATGATCGATCTGCTGGTTAATGACAAGGGTAGTAAGGTGCTTGTTAAATATCAGTCTGAACTTTTAAAAGAATATGCTTTTTGGATGAAGGGCAACCGGAATTTAACTATTGGGCAGGCAAGCGATAATGTAGTGCTTATGCCCAACGGCGAGGTACTTAACAGGTATTGGGATGAGTCGGACAAACCACGCGAGGAATCATATAAAAAAGACATTGATGCTGCAAAGCTCAGTCAACAAAAACCGGAAGAATTTTATCGTAATGTTCGGGCAGCAGCAGAATCAGGTTGGGATTTTAGTTCGAGGTGGTTTAGCAATCCGGCTGATTTGGGAACCATACAAACTACCGATATTATCCCCGTTGATCTGAACTGTTTAATCTATCACCTTGAACTTTCAATTGCGAAATCGTATCGTTTACAAGGCGATCTGCATAATTACAATAACTACCTAAATAAAGCAAACTCCCGTAAAAAGGCCATAATTAAATATTGCTGGAACGAAAAAGAAGGTTGGTTTATGGACTATAACTGGAAATTGAGAAAGGCATCGCCTGTTAAATCACTTGCGGGTGTTTTTCCACTTGAATTTAATATTGCTGATAAAAAGCAAGCTAACAAGATGGCATTAGGTTTAAAATTGAATTTCCTTAAACCAGGAGGGTTGGTTACTACACTCAGCAAAACAGGCCAACAATGGGATAGCCCTAATGCCTGGGCACCGTTGCAATATATGGCTATTGATGGTTTAAGTAAGTATCATCACACTGTTTTGGCGCAATCAATAGCCGAACGGTGGATCAGTACCAATACTCGTGTGTTTGAACAAACGGGAAAGTTGATGGAAAAATATAATGTTATAGATACTGAAGCAAAAGCGGGCGGCGGCGAATACGCGCTTCAGGATGGCTTTGGATGGACTAACGGAGTATTACTAAATTTAATGGATCATTATCCACCCTCGCTTCGTATAAAAATTGAATAATAGGTTTTAAGTTAATATTTATTAGCATAGCTTAGATGTACAATATAAATCTGATTTATGAAGATACTTTCTATAACTTTTTTGCTGCTGATATTCGGTTTGCCAATACTTGCATCAACAAAAAGTGATAGTTTAATTACCACTCTTAAAAACGAACTAACCAAACAAAAAATATACGAAGGCCAAAAAAGGGAGCGGATAGAAAAGTTAAAATCCCAGCTTAGCGCCACACCTAAAAGCGATCTGGATAATCAATACACCATCTGCAGCAAGCTGTTTGAGGAATATAAATCATTTCAGTTCGATTCGGCCTACATTTATATTCAAAAGCTGCTGAATATAAGCCAGCTAACAAAAAACGCGACGAGACAAAACGAAACACGGATAAAACTGGCGTTCATCCTGGTGTCATCGGGAATGTTCAAGGAAAGTTTCGATTGCCTTAGCCATATAAATACCCATTCACTGGCCGATAGTTCAAGGTTTGAATATTACTCTTTGCAGGCAAGAGCCTACTCAGATCTGGCTGACTATAATAACAATAATAAATATTATGCGCCGAATGATAATGCCACATCCATAAAATATATCGATTCGGCTATAGCCTTATGTAAACCTAATTCGTTCGAGATGCTAATGCATGAGGGCGACAGGCAGATAAGAACGGGCCAAATGCAGGTGCCATCGCCATATTACCTCACATTATTGAACCATTATAACCTTACTGACCATCAAAGGGCAAGAGTTGCTACGGTATTGAGTTTCTTTTATATGGGGCCAGAACATGCAGAAGACAGGATAAACCTGCTGGCACTGGGTGCAATAAACGATATCCGGTCTTCAACCAAAGAAACTTTAGCTATTTTTAAACTGAGCGAAGAGCTATACCACCAGGGCGATGTAAAAGATGCCTACTTGTTTATGCAGCAAGCCATGAACGATGCTCAATATTACGGCGCAAGGCTTCGGCAAATTAAAATAGGAGCGGTTTTGCCAATTGTTGCTGCACAGGAGATAATCGTAGCTCAAAATCAAAAGGATAGGTTCCTGGTTTATTTATTATCAATAGCGTTTGTGGCTATTTTGATCACGCTTATAACGTTCATCATTTTTAATCGCCTCAAAATATTAAGGGCCAAGGAAAAAATAATTGAAGAAACTAATGTTCAATTGGCAAAAACAAATATTAAACTGATTGAGGATGCGCATATTAAAGAAGAGTATATCGGTTATTTTTTTAACGTAATATCGGGTTATATCCTAAAACTTGAGAAGATAAAAAGAAACGTTGAGCGAAAGGTATCGACCAAAAATTACGACGACCTGCTCATAACAACTAATGATATCAACATAAAAAAAGAACGGGAAACATTGTTTAATACTTTTGATCGTATTTTTTTAAAGATCTTCCCCAACTTTATTCCTGCTTTTAATGCTTTGTTAAAAAAAGAAGACCAGATATGGCCCAAGGACAACGAAGTATTAAATACCGACCTCCGCATATTTGCTTTGATGCGATTAGGTATTGACGATAATGAAACTGTAGCTAATATTCTTGAATATTCGGTAAACACCATTTATGTTTACAAAATGCGTATAAAGGCGAAAGCAATTATCCCGGGCGATCACTTCGATCTTTCCATTATGGCTATCGAGGCTGTGGATATCACTAACAAAGCATAAATCTTACGTGCGTTTTGTACCTACAGCACTATATTCTATGCTAATTTCATTCTAATATTTATAACGTATATTCTATGCTGTTGTTGAAACTATATTGCGCATAAATAATAGCAAAAAAACGTTAAATTATATTTATACTTTTTGGATACTAATGTTTTTTTAGTATCTGATTTTCAGTTATTTAAAATTTAAAAACCTCCATTTTTCTTAAATTTTAAGCGAACAAATAGGTTATGCTATTCCGTTTATATTCCTTTGATCTGTATTCAGATATCAGGATATACAGGCTCCTTAAACCACTGTTGATTCTGAAACCTGCAATAGGCTAATTAAACCAATTTTTAACTTTTATAATATAATCCAAAACAAGGCTCTATTGCCCTATTTGTCATAACTGATGAATTAGCATTTAGGTTTACCTGTTTTAATTATAACCAATTATTTATGCTGCTGAACCATTTACTGTTTCAATAATACATCACGAACTATTAACCATTATAAACAACTAACTATTACAATTATGAAGAGAAGTTTATTATTTATTTTATGCCTATGCTTACTGATGAATACTACCAAAGCAGCAAGCGGCAAAACTTCTGTACACGAGCTACAAAGGCGAGTTAACGGAAACATAACAGGCACCGTGGTAGACAAAGCAGGCCAACCCATACAGGGCGCAACTATTACCATAAAAGGTGATAAAATAGCGACCACCAGTACTGACAAAACAGGAAGGTTCACACTGGCTGTTGCAATAGGAAAAACATTGGTTATAACTGCAGTAAGTTACAAACCGGTTGAAGTTGTAGTTGCAGACAATACCCCATTGAACGTTGTATTGGTTGATGACCTTATGGAGTTGAACACTGTAGTTGTTACAGGTAGTACTAATCCTGTAAGAAAATTGGAGGCGAGCGTTGCGCTTACGAGCTTTGGAAGCAAAGCAATAGAACAGCTTGCACCTACCAGCACAGCCGATTTGTTAAAACATGTACCAGGATTTTTGGTGGAAGCATCGGGCGGAGAAGTTGGGAACAACCTTTTTGCAAGAGGTATACCAGCAGCAGGCGGTTATCAGTTTGTAACTATAGAGGAAGATGGAATGCCGGTTTTTGAAGATGGAGAGCTACAATTTGGCAATGCCGATAACTGGATAAGGGTGGATGAAACAACAGCGCGCCTTGAAGCAGTAAGAGGTGGATCAGGTTCCATATTTGCATCAAATGCTCCCGGGGGTTTAATTAACTTTATATCTAAAACAGGTACTAATAATTTTGCCGGCACTTTTAAACTAAGCACAGGTACCGATGGCCTTTTCAGAACTGATGTAAACCTTGGCGGTCCGCTGGTTGAGAACAAATTGTTTTATGATATAGGTGGTTTCTACAGATCAGAGAACGGCGTGCGTAACCCTGGTTACAAAGGAAATGATGGGGGCCAGGTTAAAATGAATCTGAAATATGTACTTGATACCACTGGTTATGTCAAATTGAGCTATAAGCATTTAGATGATAAGGATCTGTTCTTATTGCCAATTCCGTTAACTGGTAGTACTAACCCTAAAGGTGTAAATGGGTTCAATCCAAATACATCAACATTTGCTTCATCAGATTATAGCCAGATAAGTGTACCACAATTAGGTGGCGGTTATTTTACAAGAAACCTTGAAGATGGTATACACCCTATTGTTAACGCTTACGGTGTTGAGTTCAAAAAAGATCTGGGTGGTGGTTTTTCAATAAATAACAACACTAAGTATACCAATATCAATATGCAATACACAGCTATCTTTCCGGGTGATGCACCGGTAACCGGAGCTGCTTTTGCAGCCAGTAATTCAATTGTAGATCCGCAGTACACAGATGTTAATACAGGAGCAGTTGTTAACCCTGCATATGTAGCTAAAGTTGGATTCTGGGCTATAAACAAGCAAATGCAGAACTTTGCGAATAACCTGAGATTTGATTATAAGAATAATTGGTTAACACTGTCGGCAGGATACTACTACTCAAACTTTACATCAAACCAATACTGGAACTGGAGCAATATTTTAGTTAGTGTACAACAACACCCTGAATTATTGAATTTGGTTGATAAATCGCTTCCGGCAGGTTCACCTAATTCTTCGTTAACTTATAACGGCATAACTGATATGTCATTCCTAACCAGGCAATCACAATTTGCAGGTACCTTAAACGACTTTTTTGGTGATGCACAGATAAAGGCTACCGAAAACTTAACGTTTGACTTAGGATTGCGCTACAATTCAGACAGGTATAATGGTTATGATGCAACCGAAAGCGCTGCACACAGCCTTGATAATAATACATCATTCGGCTATGATTTTACCCAAACAACTGCTGATAACTCAAGCACAACTGTAGGTGGCCCGTACTATTACTGGAAATATAAAGTAAGCCGTTTATCAACCAGTCTTGCTGCTAACTATAAAATTGCTGATGATATGTCAATGTATGCAAGATACAGTAATGGTTTTCGCTCTCCTGACGAAGCGACTTATTATGATAATGCAAGAGATCTTTCTGATATCAAATCAACCGGTGTTAAACAATACGAATTGGGTTACAAGTACGAAAGCAAAAATTTCGCGGTATTCACCAACGCTTTCTATATGACCATGGATAACATTCCTTTTAATGATGTATTGGCCGATGGTACATCAACCAATCAATTTGCGGGCGCTAAAAACATAGGTTTAGAAATTGAAGGTGAGTATAATGCAGGTCCTTTTAACTTAACCGTTAACGCGACTATTCAAAATCCGACTTTAACTAATTTCGCAGGCACAATTGCTGCACCTACAGCTACAGATCCAAATGCTACAGCACCATTTGATTATAATGGAAATTCGGTAGAAAGGATACCTAAATTTTATGGTACCATCCGCCCTGGTTATAATATTACCAAAAACTTAATGATGTATGTTGAACTGGATCACTTCGGCCAAAAATATGCAGATAATGCCAATCTTGATATCCTGCCTAAATTTGATGTGTTGAATGCGGGGCTGGCATTAAAAGTAAAACAAATGCGTTTTGCACTGGATCTGTCTAATATAACTAATACTGTTGGTTTAACTGAAGGTAACCCAAGAATAACTACAGCTTCTGGTCCAATTTACTATGCACGCCCTATTGAAGGTAGATTTGGTAAGTTATCAGCAGTTTTCAATTTTTAAAGGATAATAAATAAACGAAACATTATAGAATGACTGGAGCTTCATCTCCAGTCATTTTTGGTTATGTATACTAAATATAGTGGGAGTGGTGCCGGGATATGATTATCTATCATTTGACATTGTAATCAGTGGAGTGGGGGAGTCTGGTCGAACATTTTATTCCTCTTTTTTATTGATTATTAGTGAATTGTAAACCAATAAGCTATTCATTTTCATGTGTTAAACCAAAGCTTCAGTTTACTTCATGGATTGGTCATTGTAAAAGTCACATTTCCCGCCTGCCCATCAGAGCCATCAAAACCGGATCTGCCATCCTGTCCATTTAAACCACTATTCCCATTCGGGTTGCCGATGCCTCCGCTTCCACCCATGCCTCCTTTGCCAGCCCTGCCACCGGATCCACCTTTACCGGGTATACTAATTGCTTTAATCAGGTTTAGAAATGGTTTAGCAGCTGGCGAATAATTAATAGTAATATTTCCGCCATTACCCCCTGTATCACCGTCCTGGCCGTTTCCGCCATCCTGACCGTTGCTGCCATCTCCACCCGGACCGGTTACCATATTGGTAGTAGTGGTAGTTGTTCCATCGCTATTAGTGGTGGTTTCCACATCAACCGAAACTGTTCCGGGCGACCCTGGTGTACCGGCAAAACCATCCATGCCATTTATACCATCACTGCCATCTGCACCTCTACTTGAAATAGCAAGCGAACCTCCATTTGTATTGATCCAATAATTATAGGTTTTTTGTGTAACATCATTTACTATCTTAATTTTTAGCAATTGAGCGTTGATAATCGAATCGTGATAAATATCTGCGGTTACGTTTAAACCGTACCCGGCTCCGCTAGATTGTATGTTGCACTGATAGTTTGCAACATAATCGAGTAAAACATTAAGGGTATCGGTTATAGCGGTGTTTTTAGCTAACAGAGCTATCAACTGTATTTTATCATTTTTAATTTTGGTTGGGTCTTTATCAATTTCTAAATCGTCTTTTGATTTCGAAATATGAACACCGTTAAACAGGAAAGCAAAACCTTTTAAATTCTTCTTCACCGGGGCCCACTTGTCAATAAACATTTTGTTATCAAAGTATTTTCGCACACCAAACTGAACATGGTCGCCAGGAGCTTTAGAAAAATTCCCCGTGGTTAAAATATTTATCTTCGTTTCATAATTATAGGGTATTTTTTGACTGAATAACCAGTTTCCTTTACTGCTGAAAAATAAAAAGGATTTTTTTGTGTAGACATTAACTGTTAATGAATCTCCCTTTTTATATCCTTTTCCACTTCCTTTTATTTTAATTTTTCCATTTGAGTAACTGCCGCTATCTACCTCTATTTTATATTTCGACCAATTATCAGCGCCATTTAAAAAACCTTCGGTTTGTGATTTTTGTCCCTTGCCAGATATGGCTATGATACCTATAGGCAACGAATTACCTTTTATGCGTAATACAGCCGGGTTGTATTCAAGAAGATATTTTTGCGTGTCTGCTTTTGCGTTACTAACGCGCGATTGGGCAATTACAGGCAAGCAGGAAATTAAAGAGAGGAGAACTGTAATAAAGTATTTCATAGGTATCGATAGGGCTAATTAACCTTCGTTAAAAGTAAGATAAGTAAATATCGAAAAGGTTTAAGTAAAGGCTGAATTAAAATGTTCTGGTTAGTTACATGGATATTAAGGCAGGGTTGGTAAGTCGGAATGTCCGGTGCAGGCGATGATTATTGATCAACAAACAAGGACTGTTCCGTAAGCCCTCTTAAAGTATATATGTTTACGTAAAAATGCAACAATGTTTCCTACTTATGTCCTAATTGTGTTGGTTTAATCCCGCTAAATTCGCTTATGAAAAGGTCTAAATAAATGGAAACAAAAAGCATCAACATTATTATTACAGGGGCAACAGGAATGGTTGGCGAGGGGGTACTGCATGAATGTATTAACGATGCCAGGATAGCCTCTGTTACTTTAATTACCAGGCACAGCACGGGAGTCGTACATCCAAAAATAAGAGAAGTATTGTTGCCCGACCTTTTTGCATTCACAGGAAATGAACCGGGGCTGAATAACCTCGACGCTTGTTTTTATTGCCTTGGAGTTACCTCAATAGGAAAAAGCGAAGAAGAATATACAAAGCTCACTTATGAGCTAACGCTGAAGATAGCGAAACCTTTGCTGCAGCTTAACCCGCAAATGACTTTTTGCTATGTCACAGCGAAAGGGACCGATAATTCGGAACAAGGGAAAACGATGTGGGCAAGAATAAAAGGGAAAACAGAAAATGAATTGGCAAAAATGGGATTCAGGCATTTTTTTGCCTTCAGGCCATTTATGTTGACACCTACAAAAGGGCTGCGAAATACACACGGATTTTATAAATATATTAGTTGGTTATTCCCGCTCGGAAGAATAATTTATCCTGAAGGTTTCTGCACGTTAAGAGAACTTGCCCTGGCAATGATAAAGGTAGCTTACCAAGGATACGAAAAGGAAATAATTACACCAACCGATATGGTCAAACTTGCCAGGACGTAAAAATGTCCCAATGTTCCCTACTTCTGAACTAATCGTCATGCAAAGGCCTGGTTAACTTTGCCTTTACATTTAAAATCTATAACAATGTCAAAAACAATTTTCATTACCGGCGCCTCACGTGGTTTCGGTAAACTATGGGCCGAGGCATTATTGCAAAGAGGCGATAAAGTAATAGCAACAGCACGCGATTTAAGTGCGTTAGATGACCTTGTGGCTAAATACGGTGATAATATTTTACCGCTGAAACTGGACGTTAATGACAGGGCAGCTGATTTTAAAGCCGTAGCAAAAGCAAAAGAACATTTCGGCAGTATTGATGTGCTGATCAATAATGCGGGCTACGGTTTATTTGGCGCAATTGAGGAAACATCTGAAAGAGATGCCCGCGATCAAATGGAAACCAACTTTTTTGGTTTGTTGTGGCTTTCACAAGCAATACTGCCTGTTATGAGGGAGCAGGGGTACGGACACATCATCCAGCTTTCGAGCGTATTAGGGCTGATAAGTCGGCCAGTGCTGGGATTATATGCTGCCTCTAAATTTGCAGTAGAGGGTTTGAGTGAATCCCTGGCTGCCGAGGTAAAAGGCTTTGGCATTCATGTTTCTATTATTGAACCTGCGGGTTTTGATACGGAATGGGGGAGTTCTTCTGCTGCGCGTACTGTTGCGATGCCCGAGTATAATGAGGTAAAAGCCAATCACCAGGCTGGCATACCTCCCGATTTTAGGGGAGCTGCAAGTGGTACAATAGCCGCGGTGCTAAAACTGATAGATAGCGAAAATCCTCCATTGCGTTTATTGCTCGGTAAATACGCTAATATGTTGGTCAAGAAAGAATATGCGGGCCGGAACACTGAATGGGATAGCTGGCTGGAAACAACTTTAGCTGCGCAAGGTATATAATCAGTATATTGTACTTACATGATCTGCGCAGATATATGGTGCAGATATGTTTAATATGAAAGATCATGCAGCATTTTAAGAGTTTGGCCGATTTACACCGATTTAATGGTCTGCCGATGCCGGAAAATCCATTGTTCAGCGTTTACAGGTGCCCGAAAAACACCTCGCTTGGTGAAAAGCCATTTACCGCTGATTTTTACATTATCGGGTTTAAAAAGCTTGAATCAGGGATCATCATGTACGGGCGTACCAAATATGACCATGATAACGGCTGCATGCTGTTTGCAAAGCCCCGGCAGATCATGGAGTTCAAAAACCTGGAATACCATGAAGACTCGTTCATCATCTTCATACATGAAGATTTTTTTGAACGGCCACTTTCTGCATAACGAGATCAGCAAATATGCTTTTTTTGACTACGAGGCAAACGAGGCCCTGCACCTTTCTCCCCGTGAAGAACAAGTTATGTGGGATCTTTTCTTCAAAATAGATGCGGAATATAAAACTAATAACGATGAATACAGCCGTAACATTATGCTTTCGCACGTTGATTCTATGTTGAGGTATTCACAGCGTTTTTATAAACGGCAGTTTATTGGCCGTACCCAGCTTTCCGGTAAAACCGTGTCAAAGTTTAATGATGCGCTGTTAGCTTATTTTAAGGACGGGTTATTGCTTAACCAAGGCTTACCCAACGTAAGTACGCTGGCTGCGCAATTGAACTTATCACCACGGTATTTGAGCGATATGCTAAAGCAGGAAACGGGTAAAACTGCTATTGAACTGATCCATATTTACTTGATAAACGAAGCCAAAAACCGCTTAAGGAATGATGATCAGCGTATTTCTGAAATTGCTTATGCGCTTGGCTTCGAAGACCTGTCCTATTTCTCACGGCTTTTTAAAAAAGAAACGGGTGTAACTCCCAATCAGTTTAAAAAACATTTACTTAATTAATTAAAATATCATAATTATGAAAATTCAACAAATAGCCGAAGAGGTAGTAGAGCTGATCCGCGACGGCAAAAATAAAGAGGCAAAAGATACATTTTACGCGGATGATATTGTTAGCGTAGAAGGGAACGGTTATAGATTAGAAGGGATCGAAGCCATACATCAAAAGAGCATAGATTGGATGGAGCAACTTTCAGAAGTACATTCTGTTTCGGTTTCCGAACCACTTGTATCAGCCGATCACTTTGCGATCAGCATCAAAATGGATATTAGTTATAAAAATGGTCACAGGGCCATTATGGATGAAATTGCTGTTTATGGGGTTGACGATGGAAAAATCGTTTTTGAACAGTTTTTCTTTAAGTCGTAAGTTTAAGCGCAAATAATTTTAATATCCAAGTTCAATAAAAAAGCCCTTAGAAAAATCTAAGGGCTTTTTTGTGGAGCCGGAGGGATTCGAACCCTCGTCCAAACATGGTATAAGGTAAGCTTTCTACATGCTTATCTGCTGTTTAATTGTAGGGAAGGGGAAGGTCAGCCGATTACCTGTACCGTCTTCCTTAGGTGCTTTGTTTCGCCTGCTATGCACACCATTAAGCAGGCTATTTTCGTTTTTCGATGCCCCGGTTGCCGATCCAACAAAACAGAAAACCGGCGGGACAAAAGCTAGCTAAATTCTAAATTAAGCAGCTAAGGCGTAAGTATTTTCGCCATTTGTAAGTTTGAGCGTTCTGATTTAAGCGCTAATTCACCCAACGCGCTGCATGCTTACTTACTTATCTCCATCCTGTCAATTCCGGTCGACCCCATTTTTTTAGAGTTTGCAATTGCCAGTGCGCAGTTTGCAGATAAGGCATCAAAGATAAGGTTAATAGACGAAAGAATGAAGTTTTTAACTAATCTTCAGTCTCTAATCTCTACCTGCAGTTCTACCCGGGTATTCTTCCAATGCCTTCTCTAAACAGATCATCGCGTTCTGTATATCATCTATATTCAAAACGTATGCCATTCTTACTTCGTTCAGGCCAGCACCTGGGGTACTGTAAAAACCGGTAGCCGGTGCCATCATAACTGTCTGGTTGTTATAGCTAAAGCTCTCCAGTATCCATTGGCAAAACTTATCAGCATTGTCAATAGGTAGTTGTGCCACCACGTAAAAAGCGCCGCCCGGATTAGGGCAGTAAACGCCGTTCATTTTGTTTAATGCGCTTACAATGGTATTACGGCGGGCAGTATATTCTTTATTTACTGCTTCAAAATATTCATCGGGTGTATCAACCGCGGCAGCGCCTGCAATCTGCTCCACCATGCCGGGGCTTAAACGAGCCTGGGCGAATTTTAACCCCGCTGTCCAAACTGCTTTGTTTTTGGTGATGAGGCAACCTAAACGGGCGCCGCATGCGCTGTAACGCTTGCTCACGGTATCCAAAACAATTACGTTCTCCTCTAATCCCTCCAAAAACATAGGCGAGGTAAATTCACTTCCGTCATAACAAAACTCACGGTATGCCTCGTCCGAAAATAAATACAGATCGTATTTCAAAACCAGCTTTTTAAGATCTTCAAGCTCAGCTTTTGAGTATAAATAGCCGGTAGGGTTATTCGGGCTGCAAATGAATATAGCTTTGGTTTTTGGGGTGATCAGTTTTTCAAATTCGCTTATCGGCGGTAATGCGAAGCCATTATCTATATAAGATAGTATTGGTTTAACCACAATATCGCTTTGGCTGGCAAAACCATTGTAATTGGCATAAAAAGGCTCAGGGATGATAATCTCATCGCCAGCATCCAAACAACTCATCATGGCAATGGTTATAGCCTCTGATCCGCCTGTAGTTACGAGGATATTATCAGGTGTTATATTATAGCCCCGCTTATTATAGTATTCGGTAAGCTTAGTACGATAGGCTAATGTACCTTCGGATGGGGTGTAGGCCCAAACTTTAAAATCGATATTTTTTATTGCATTAAGCATGCCTGCCGGGGTTTCAATATCAGGCTGGCCAATGTTTAAGTGATAAACTTTTTTGCCGTCCAGCTTAGCTTTATCGGCAAATGGGGTAAGTTTACGAATAGGAGATGCGGGCATACGCTGCCCTTTGTCAGAAATTTTTGGCATTGTGCAAAGTCAAAATAATAATTACAGTCAGTTAAAACTTATGCCTGTATAAACGGCAAAAGCCCCGTTTTATCGGGGCTCTGCAAATATATTTAATAAATTCTATTAATTGCTGGTCCCTGTGGTAGCTCCTGTCGCGGGTGCAGGCGCAGCTTTTGCAATTACCTCACCTACAATTACTAAAAATTTCTGTGGTGTTTTAGCATTTGAGGTAACTACTATAGTTTTATTGAACGGATAAGCTGCAGCAGCGTTATAAGTAATCTTAATTAAACCTTTATCACCAGCTTTAACGGGTGTTTTGGTATAATCAGCAATGGTGCAACCACATGTAGGCCTAACATCAGCCAAAATAAGAGGCTCTTTACCAATGTTAGTAAATTCAAAAACAGTAGTTACAGGTGTACCTTGAGGTATTTTACCAAAATCATGTTTTTCTTCGTTGAATTTAAACTCAGGTTTTTGGTCATCCTGTGCTTTTGCGATAGAGGCAAAACCTATAATTACCGCGCATATCAATAATATCTTTTTCATACTCCGTGTTTGATTGTAACAAATATAAAAGGTTTAGCTCAATAAAAAAACTATTATAAAAACTGAACGTTTTGAATGCAGAGTATACCAATTACAAAATAGAATTTCATAATTTTACCGCTTAAACAAATAAGATATGCCCGAAACTGCAATTCAAGTTGCCGGTACCTTTAATGTTGCTTATCTGAGTTTTGATGATTTTAAAAAGATTGTCATCAATGATTATCGCATTGGGTATGAGAGTCGCCAGGCCAGTATATTGGGCCGCCGCGAGGTACTTACCGGCAAGGCCAAGTTTGGAATTTTTGGTGATGGAAAGGAAGTTGCACAACTGGCTATGGCTAAAGCTTTCCGTAATGGGGACTGGCGCTCGGGCTATTACCGCGACCAAACCTTTATGTTCGCCACAGGAATGAGCAACCTGCGAGAGTTTTTTGCCCAGCTTTATGCAAATCCGGACATTGAAAAAGAACCCGCATCAGGCGGCAGGCAAATGAACTGCCACTACGCTACACGCTTTCTAGATACTGATGGCAACTGGATAAACCAGGTAGAAACTAAGAATTGCGCTTCCGATATTTCAACTACGGCTGGTGCTATACCACGTTTATTGGGCTTAGCCTATGCATCAAAGTTATATCGCCAAAATAAAGAATTATCGTACCTGGATAAGTTTTCGGTTAATGGTAACGAGGTGGCTTTTGGTACTATAGGTAATGGTTCAACATCCGAAGGTGCTTTTTTTGAGACCTTTAATGCTGCCGGTGTACTACAGGTGCCAATGGCTATTTCCATTTGGGATGATGCTTACGCGATATCTGTACCTGCCAGCCTGCAAACTACTAAAGAAGATATTTCTGAAATATTAAAAGGTTTTCAGCGTGAGGAGGGTACTAACGGCTTTGAAATATTTAAAGTACGCGGATGGGATTATGTAGCGCTTTGCGAAACTTATGAACGTGCCATATCGCTTTGCCGCGAAGAACATGTGCCGGTACTGATACATGTTACGGAGATGACCCAGCCACAGGGGCATTCCACATCAGGATCGCATGAGCGTTATAAATCTAAAGACCGTCTGGCCTGGGAAAATGACCATGACTGTTTGGTAAAGATGCGCGAATGGATGATAGCTACTGCTATTGCTACGCCTGAAGACCTGGACGCAATGGAGGCTGAGGCCAAAAAATATGTACGTGAGTGCCAGCGTGAAGCATGGAATGAGCTTGCTGATATTATTACCGTTGAATTGAATGAGACGGCTAAAGATTTGGAGGCCCTGGCAGATATATCTGCTTACAGGGACGACTTAATGGAAATTGTCTCTGAATTGCGCAGCAGTGTTGATCCCGGAAGGAAAGATATAGTATCGGCTACCCGTAAAGCATTACGTTTAACGGTAAATGAGGATAGTGCAGAACGCAGGGCATTGCAAGTATGGCTTAAGGATGAGATAGGTAAAAACGATGTACGCTATAATACCAAGCTTTTCTCTAATACTATAGAGTCGCCGCTAAAAGTGCCGGTTATTAACGCGCAATATGAAGATGATGCCAGGTTAGTTGACGGTCGCGAAGTATTAAACGCCTGCTTTGATGCCAATTTTGATCGGGATAAAAGAATTGTAGCCTTCGGCGAGGATTTGGGGGCTATTGGTGATGTTAACCAGGGCTTTGCCGGTTTGCAAAATAAATATGGCGATATCAGGATCACTGATACCGGCATCCGCGAAACGTCCATCATAGGGCAGGGGATGGGTATAGCCATGCGTGGTTTAAGGCCGATTGCGGAGATCCAATACCTGGATTACCTGATATATGCCATGACTATTATTTGTGATGATTTAACCAGCTTAAGTTATCGTACCATGGGCGGGCAAAAGGCGCCTGTTATTATCCGCACACGCGGGCATAGGCTTGAAGGTGTTTGGCATTCAGGATCACCAATGGGCATGATATTGAGCGCGATGCGTGGCTTACATATTTGCGTACCGCGCGATATGACGCAGGCCGCGGGTATGTATAATACTTTGTTGCGTGGTGATGAACCTGCATTGGTTATTGAGTGCCTGAATGGTTATCGCCTAAAAGAAAAATTACCAACCAACGTTGGCGAATTTACCGTACCATTAGGTAAAGCCGAAATATTGAGCGAAGGCAACGATATTACTATTGTTTCCTATGGTTCAACGTTACGTATTGTGATGGAGGCTGTGCCGGAACTGGCTAAATTGGGTATCAACGTTGAGGTGATTGACCCGCAAACGCTGTACCCTTTTGATATAGATAATTTATGCGGAGCATCATTAAAGAAAACCAGTAAGTTGTTGGTTGTTGACGAGGATGTGCCCGGCGCAGGCTCAGCTTATATTATGCAACGGATACTGGAAGCACAAGGTGGTTATTATGCGCTTGACGCGCAACCACGCTCGCTAACAGCTAAAGAACACCGCCCGCCTTACGGTTCGGATGGTGATTACTTTACCAAGCCATCGCTTGATGATGTGATTGATACTGTTTACAGCATGATGAGTGAGGCTAATCCAGCTAAGTATCCGGCGATATATTAATTTAATGAGTGGTTGAGTGATTTCTCTCTTCGTTTAAATTGTCATTTCGAACGGAGGAAGAAATCTTATGTGACCTGCACGGGCCTCTCGCCAGTTCAAGCGTCCGCGCTTGAACTTATATTTTAATAAGCGTCCACGCTTATTTGATTAAAATTACGTTGTATATAATTTAAGCGTGGACGCTTAAATTATTTGCATTCAAGCGTCTGCGCTTGAATGGGCATTTTTAATTTTTATGGATACTAACGATTTCACCTCCCTAACTAACATCATACAAAACCGCCGTACCATCAAACCTTTTATGATGAACGGCCATAAAATACCTAACGGACATATCGCTTCGATACTGGAGCTGGCTGATTGGGCACCTACACATGGTTACACTGAGCCATGGCGATTTGTGGTATATGAAAACCCACCCGAGTTTTGTTTGGCACATGCCAATTTGTATAAAGAAAATACATCTGCCGACGAATTTAACGAAGGCGTTTTTACCAATTTGAGTCAGCAAGGCGATAAGGCATCTCATGTAATTATCGCGATAATGAAACGTGGTAAACTGCCAAAGATTCCCGTTTTTGAGGAACTGGCTGCTACCGCTTGCGCTGTTCAAAACCTTTTATTGGGTGCTACTGCATTAAATATTGCCTCTTACTGGGGTACTGGCGGCATGGCGCTTAAACAGCCCATGAAAGATTTTTTACTATTGGGCGAAGAAGACAACGTAATAGGTATTTTATACTTAGGCTACGCCGACCAACATCCCGAAGGCAAAAGAACTATCCCGCTGGAAGAAAAGATCAGCTGGGTTAAGTAACAATTCTTGCTTTTATCTCGTAGAAGTATAAATTACTGCTATAATATTAATTATAGCAGTAATTAATTAACAAATATGAAATTGATGTGATGTTTTGTAAAAAATATTTTTTTACATTTGTATCATCACGACAATTATAAACGTTCTATCAGCCTATCCCCGTTTAATTTTAACAGATTGATTAATATCTTATTAGATTTATGAGGAAACATTTTTGGTGGATAACCTGCGTAACATTACTACTTTCAATTACTATTATTAGTTGGAAACCGGTAAGCGCAAGCAAAACGACTGCTACAGATCATGCCCCCGCATCGGCTAAAGAACTTTTTGAACAATATGTTGACGAAGTTTACCAGGCAGCAAATTTACAAGCAACAGGTTTAGATGAGGTTGTTTTCAGGAAAGCGGTAACAGGCTTTATGAATTTGAAATCAGCTCAAAAAATATCTCCTTTCAGTAGTGTTTTAACAGTGGTTGATTTTAACAAACCGAGTCGCGACAAACGCATGTGGATAATTGACATGGTTGAAAAACACCTGTTGATTAATACTTGGGTAGCACACGGACAAGGCAGTGGCGATGATGTTGCCAACAGCTTTTCAAATACAGACGAGTCGCATCAAAGCAGCTTGGGTTTTTACCTGGCTGATGATATTTATGTAGGTAAACACGGCCGATCATTACGTTTAGATGGTTTAGATGCTGGTTTTAATGATGCTGCCCGTGCCCGCGAAATTGTGGTACATGCTGCTCCTTATGTAGGTCAAAGCACTATCAATCAGCTAGGTCGTTTAGGACGTAGCTGGGGATGCCCCGCGGTATCGCCCGAGGTATCAAACGAAGTGATCGACGATATAAAAGGTAAAACTGTTTTCTTTATCAACGGTAACGACAGCAATTACAACTCTAAATATTTAAACGAAGACCTTTCAGCTGACTACGTTTTCCCAACTGAAAATGGCGGGAATAAAATAGCTAAATTATAGCTATTGGGTATCAAGTAGCTAGTATCAAGTATCAATATTTTTCTAAATAAAAAATGCCAGGTTTTGCCCGGCATTTTTGCTGGTGTGAGTTTTTGTCTAGCTACTTGATACTATGTACTAGCTATTAAATTTTACTTCCCAATAGCTTTTATCAAGTTAGCATACAAAATAATATCCTGACCGTAAACATCTTTTCGGTACTGCAGGGTGCCGGTGCTATCGGCCCAGCAGGTGATATAGGTGATGTAAACCGGTACTTTTTTATGTAATGATATTTCGGTAGGGTCGGGTTTGGCTGTTGCCATATCCTGGGCAATCAGGGTGTATTTGGGGCCATCGCCAAAAAGTTCATGGGCAAAATCAAGTGGTTTTTGCAGCCTTACGCAACCATGGCTCACCGCGCGCATGCTTTGAGCGAATGGCAACTGGGCGGGGGTATCATGTAAATAAACACTACTTTTATTCTTGAACAGAAACTTGATTTTACCTAATGAATTATCAGCTCCCGGTTGCTGCTGGAATGAATAATCCGATTTATCAACGCTTGACCAATCTATTGATTCCACATCATCAACTTTTTTGCCATTTTTATAAACATTGATGTTTTTGTTTGATAGGTAATAAGGGTCATTAGCGGCTTGCACAATAATCTCTTTGTTGGCAATGCTTTCAGGTATGTTCCATACCGGGTTTACTTCGGCTTCGTAAATCAGGCTGTTTAGTAATGGCGTTTCGTGTACGGGTTTGTCTACTTTGTCGGTATCTACATAGTTCATCAGTGTTTTTTTGTAGTCGGAGTTACGGCCTTTGCCCACACAAACTTTCATCCCCAAAACAGATCTACCGCTATCTATCACATCCAAATGAAAATCAGGGATGTTTACAATCACATATTTGTTTTCAGTCGGTTTATTTTTCCAGCGAAGGCGTTCCAAGTTTAATAGCAAAACACGTCTGCTTTCTTCGGCAGATAGACCCGGTAGAACGGTATTGTTTACATAAGCCTTTTGCAACGCTATATATTGCGGATCTTTAGACTGGATGCTATCCAGATACATTTTTAAGTTTGTTGCATTCAAAGCCTGGCTAATGGAGGTGCTGTCGGCCTGTTTAGTTGCGGTGAAATAACGCCTGTAGATATATTTAGGATTAACAACACCATATTGTACAGCGTTTGAATAGTTGATCAACGAGTTAGCCGTCATTAATTCCAGTTCGGCCATATAGTGATAAGCTTGATCCAGTGTTTTAATGGCCCTTCTGTTGTAGAATTTAGCTACCAATGCACGCACGGACTGTGGATGGAACATGTTTGAATCTAAACCCTGATCGTTTGCCTTATCATAATAATCGACCAGAGTATTCAGTTCGTTATTTTTAAGGTTGGCTAGCAGGAAAACCGGTTCGTAATCATGGCTGGCATAGAACTCTTTAATGGCCTGCGGATATTTTAATTTAGTTTTTTCGCTATCCAGCACACCCTGAAAAATAGTGGCGAATTGGTCGGGGTCGAGCTTTTTAAATATCTTGTTTGGTGTTTTTTTATATAGCAGAATAGCCATTTCGGAACGTTTCTTTTTACAGCCCTGAACGCCGATAAATAAGGTACAAAGTAATAATAAAAAAAGTGTACGGGTGTGGCGTTTAATAAAACTGTGAGAGGTGGGCATATTACTTACAAATATATTTTTATCGTGTATAGCAATTGCTATACCACAAATAAAAATAGTTTAATTTTACGTTGCTGTATAATTATATCTGCTTGTTATGAAAAAATACATTGTGCTGTTTTTGTGCCTTTTTGCGGTTGTAGGGGCATCTGCCCAAAGTTTTGAGCCCGTAAATAAAAATGCGTCGCCGGAGGCCAAAAAACTGCTTGCCTATTTGTATAGCATTAAGGGGAAGTATATTATCTCGGGCCAGCATAATTTTAATACACAACTGAATACCTATTCAGACAGCGCCTACGCCAAAACCGGGAAATACCCCGCGCTGTGGGGATCGGATTTTATATGGGACTGGAAAACAGACCGTGGGCAGGATATTGTGAATGAAGCGATAAAGAAATGGCACGATGGCTACATTGTTACCCTGATGTGGCATGAGGGCAGGCCGACCGATGATCCGCCGTTTGAGTGGAAAGAAAGTATACAGGGCAAACTTACCGATGCGCAATGGACGGAATTAATCACACCAAATACTGAACTAAATAAGCGTTGGCTTGCGCAGATTGATGTAGTGGCAGGTTACCTGAAACAATTACAAGATGCCCATGTGCCCGTATTGTGGCGGCCTTACCACGAAATGAATGGTGTTTGGTTTTGGTGGGGAAATAAGAAAGGCGCGAACGGCATAGCCAAATTGTGGAAGATGATGTACGATCGTTATACCAATTACTTCCATCTAAATAATTTGATATGGGTTTGGGGCGCTAATGGGTTGAGGGATATTCCTTTGGACGAAGCTTATACTTATAAAGATTATTATCCCGGCGCTAATTATGTAGATGTTTTAGGGGCAGATGTTTACCACTTTGATTACGAACAAAAGGACTATAACGAATTAAAGGAACTGGCCCACGGCAAATTAATGGCGCTTACCGAAACTGGAGAATTACCCAAACCCGAGATATTAGCCTACCAACCCGAATGGGCATATTTTATGGTGTGGACAAACTTTTTATGGAGTGATAACACGCTGGATAGGGTGAAGCAAATTTACTCACTACCACAAACGCTTAATCATGATGTAGTAGGGGCTGCCTTGCTAAACAAATAACAATGAGCAATAAACCCGAAGTTTGGTTGCGTGGCCCGTTGGATGGGATACCTGCATTGCTGCAGCCTGTAGCGCATGCCTTGTTGCAGGCGAGGGAAGAGGTTAATGAGTTGATGCAAGATTTCCCAGATGCTTTGTTGTGGGAAAGGCCTGCGGGCATGGCATCGCCGGGATTTCATTTGCAGCACATGGCGGGTGTATTGGATAGGCTTTATACTTATGCCAGAGGTGAAGCACTTAATCAGCAACAATTGGATTATTTAGCTGCTGAGGGCAAAAATATATCAGTTACAGTAAATCAATTACTTGAGCATTTTAATCAGCAGGTCGACATCGCCATAAAACAATTGAGCGAGACCGATGAGGCTACCTTAATAAAAGTTAGGGGCGTTGGAAGAGCAAATATTCCATCAACAGTCATCGGATTGCTAGTTCATAGTGCGGAGCATACGATGAGGCATACAGGGCAGTTATTGGTGACGGTTAGGGTTTTGTTGGACAAATAGAAAAATATGGGCTGTGCGATTTCCCTCTTGAGAGGGGCGGAGGGGTGTGTTCTTCGAGCTGCTTGTAGAAACACATCCCTGCCACTACACAAATCCGGCGCTCCCCCTCTCAAGAGGGGAATTTTAAAGGTTAAGATCGCCCTTGTTGGTAGCTTTCAAATATTGATAAAGCACAGAAAATCCTATCGCAGCTACTAAACAAACGCCGCCCAATATCCACCATAATAAAGCGAAACCACCGCCAACTATAATCAAGCTGCCAACAGTCGGCGCTAAAATTTGAGCGGTAGACCATGACATGCTATACAAGGCCGCGTATTCGCCTCGATTATTTTCGGTAGTGCGGGCTATCCAGAAGGAGTTGGTGAACGGCATGGCCATAATTTCGCCAAGGGTTATGAAAACAATAACGGCTAAGCCTGATAACGTGGTATGCGGTAATACATTCAGTAAAACAAAACCGAATCCAACCAATATCACACCGAAGCTGATATAATTTAATGGATGCCTGCGGCCCTCGAGCTTGTGGATGAGGATCATCTCTATCACCACGATTAAGATGCCGTTTAATGCCATTAACGCGCCTATAATACGCTCGTTTAACTGCCACATCGTTTTATAAAACAACGGTTGCATAGTGAACAGTTGAAAAAAACAAATGGCAAAAAGCGTGATCAATCCAATAAAAACTAAATAGGTGGTGTCTTTATACGCTGATGCAGTATTAGCTTTTGTCTCTTTGTTTTTATTAGGTTTTAAAATACCCGAGCGGGGTATTAATCTTAATAATAATAGCGCGGCAAACATATTGGTACAACCATCTACCCAAAATAATAAATGGTAGTTGAATGATGCCAAAAAGCCACCCAGCGCCCCGCCAAATGCCCAACCCAAATTGATAGCCAAACGGTTTAGGGAATAGGAGCGGGTCTTATTCTCCGGCGAACTGTAATAGGCTATTGCCGCTGAATTTGCCGGCCGGAAGGATTCGTTACAAAGGCTGAGGATAAATGCGCCTGCACCTAAGGTTATGAAAGTATGTTGAAAGCCTAAAATGATGAATAACACACCACCACTAAAGAGCGCGCCGATCTGTAAATCATAGAAACCTATTTTATCAGTCAGCTTACCACCGCCGAATGCGCCCAGGATTGAACCCAAGCCAAACAAACCCATGATGTAACCAGCCTGTATAATGGTAAAGTGTAATTGGCGCGTGCAATAGATGGTCATGAAGGGGATAACCATGGTGCCGCTGCGGTTCACCAGCATCACCAGGCACAAGTACCAGCTATTCAGCGATAAACCGCTGTAAGCTTTTTTGTAGAGTTGGATGGGTGAGGTGAGCATTATTATATGATGTGCAGATGTGCGTATGTGCAAATATGCAGATGATTAATTAAAAAAAATGATGTGCAGATGTGCGTATGTGCAAATATGCACATGGTCGAATTATTTAATTAAGTGCAATTCAAAGCATTTGTACATAAGCACATCTGCATATTTGCACATTAAGATAATATCGCGTTGCGATTTCGTAGCCAATGATCTGCCAGAACTAATGCAGCCATGGCTTCTACAATGACGACTGCTCGGGGCACTACACATGGATCGTGGCGGCCTTTGCCGGATATTTCGGCGGCGTTGCCTTCGCTGTCGATGGTGGCCTGGGCTTTCATGATGGTGGCAACCGGTTTAAAAGCAACTTTAAACTCGATAGGCATCCCGTTGCTGATACCGCCTTGTATACCGCCTGAGTAATTGGTAATGGTGCTGATATCGCCGGTATGATTTTTTACAAATATGTCGTTATGCTCTGAACCCAGCATTTCGCTGCCAGCAAAGCCTGAACCAAATTCAAAACCGTGTACAGCGTTGATGCTGAGCATCGCTTTTCCTAATTCGGCATGTAACTTGTCAAAAACAGGTTCGCCTAAACCAACGGGGCAATTTTTAACATAGCAGCTGATTTTGCCGCCAACGGTATCACCGGCTTTGCGGATGCCGTCGATAAATTCGATCATTTCCTCGGCTGTGGCTAGGTCAGCGCAGCGGACGATGTTTTCCTCGCGCTGATTAATAAATTCCTGTACATCGCTTATATCTACGTTTGGCGCGTTGATTTTGCCAACGCTGCTTACATGGGCAACAATTTCAATTCCCTGGCTTTTTAATAGCAATTTTGCCAAGGCACCTGCTGCTACACGAGCCGCGGTTTCGCGGGCTGATGAGCGGCCGCCGCCACGGTGGTCGCGGATGCCATATTTGGTTTGATAGGTATAATCCGCATGTGACGGGCGGAATACATCTACGTTATGGGTGTAATCTTTTGAGCGCTGATCTTCATTCGGGATCAGCATGGCAATTGGGGTACCTGTAGTTTTTCCTTCAAATACACCTGAAAGAATTTTTACAGTATCACTTTCCTTGCGTTGCGTAGTGATCTTGGATTGACCCGGTCTGCGTTTATCCAGTTCGGATTGGATGTAGTCCAGGTCGACAGTTAACTGTGATGGGCAGCCATCAATTATTACGCCTATGGCTTCGCCATGCGATTCTCCAAAAGTTGTTATCCTGAATAATTGTCCGAATGAATTGCCTGCCATGATGTTATTGATGTGCAGATCTGCAAATATGCAAATGTGCGGATGTTTTTATTGTTTATAATGGGTGTCATACTGAGCGTAGTCGAAGCACTAGCGTAAAGGCCTTTGTCCGCGTACTGACACCCTTTTTGGTTTATCTTTGTTGTTCACTAACACACCCCTGCCCCCTCTCGAGAGGGGAATCGCACGGGCCCTTAGCCTTATTGTTTTACCTTTGCCTCAAACCCGACTTTTTCCAGATCACTCCAGAATGCGGGATAAGATTTTTCGACTACTTTGGCGTCTTCTATTTCCATTTCGGGAATTAGTAATGCCAGCGGCGCAAAAGCCATTGCCATGCGGTGATCCTCGTAGGTATTGATGAAAACCTTTTCGGGGATATGCTTTTCGCTGCAATCCAGTTTGTAAACTTGTCCTTTTTCAATCAGTTTTACACCGATTTTTGCCAGTTCGTTTTGTAATGCTAAAACACGATCAGTTTCTTTGATTTTTAAAGTTTCGAGGCCGGTAAAAGTAGCTTCGTGACCTAATGCGGCGCAAACCACGATGACAGTTTGTGCCAGATCAGGGCATTCCTTCAAATCAAATATCTTGCGAAAAATTGGTTTAACCTCTTTTTGTAAATGAACGCCCCCGTTTTTAAACTGTGAGGTAATGCCAAAATTAGCCATTATCTCGGTTATTACGCTATCGCCTTGCAGGCTATATTGTGTTAATCCGGGTAGAAACAGATCTGCCTCATCGGCCAAAGCCGCGATGGCGTACCAGTAGGATGCCGCGCTCCAATCCGGTTCAACAGGTAAAACTGTTGGCGCGAATTCCTGGTGCGCAATGCTGATAATGTTATCATTCCATTGGTGTTTGATGCCTGCTTGTTGCAGCATGGCTAAGGTCATTTCTACATAAGGCTTTGACGTTAGGTCGCCCTCAATATGCAAATCCAAACCTAAAGGCAATTTGGCGGCAATAAGCAGCAGCGCAGTAATGTACTGGCTGCTGATATTACCTTTTATATGGATTTGGTTAGTAAGCTGTGTAAAGCCTCCTTTTAGCCTCAACGGCGGGAAGCCATCTTTTTCCTCATAAGCTATATTAGCCCCCAACTGGCGCAAGGCATCAACCAAAATACCTATTGGCCTTTGTTTCATGCGTTCGCTGCCGGTTAGTATCACCTCATCATCCTGAATGGCATAGTATGCTGTTAAAAAACGCATGGCTGTGCCAGCGGGACCGATATTTATTTCAGATTTACGATTTACGATTTCGGAATTATCGTCAGCCAAAACTTTTGACTTTTGACTTTTAACTTTTGACTTCAGAATTCCTGCCAATGTTACCGTATCAGCCGCATCAGAAATGTTTTCTACCTTGACTTTACCGTTGCTCAGGGCTTCTATTACGAGGGCGCGGTTGCACTCGCTTTTTGAGCCGGTAAGTTGTACGGTTCCGTTTACGGTTTTAGTTTTTTTGGTGAGGATGATATTCTGGTGCATGTAGGTATATTATAGTATTTGAAAGGCAATTGGGTTTTACCCCCTCTGTCTCCTTCGTCGACATCTCCCCCTGATTTCCGGGGGGAGAATGGCGAACATGTATAGCTTGTTTTGTATTAAGCGTGTGTTAGTTTATCAGCTGCTTGTCCGGCCTGATCTTTATTCATCACTTCGGTTTGTTTGCGGATAGACTCGCTGTGTAATAGTTCTAATAATTTTTCAGTGAACTCGCCGCTTAATTTTAGTGCTTTAGCGTATGTTGTACGTTTGTTCAGGATCTCATCCCAACGGTTAACCTGTAAAATGGTGATGCCGTTATCTTTTTTGTACTGACCGATTTTTTCAGCAATTTGCATACGCTCAGCTACTTTTTGGATAAGTAAATCATCAATTTTATCAATCTGGCTGCGTAGTTCAGCTAATTTGTCATTAACTACCGCGTCACGCACTTCTGGTTTGCGTAGGGCTAAATGGTCGATAATTTCAACCAGGGCAGCAGGGGTAACTTGTTGTGCAGCATCAGTCCAGGCTACAGAAGGATCGATATGTGATTCGATCATTAAGCCTTGCATATCTAAATCCAATGCTTTTTGTGACACGTAACCGATTAATGAGCGGTTGCCGGTAATGTGGCTTGGGTCATTAATCATTGGTAAGTGCGGAGCCAAAGTTTTTAAGTGGATAGCGATATCCCACATTGGTTCGTTACGGAAAGCTGATTTTTCGTAAGATGAGAAACCACGGTGAATAGCCGCCAGCTTAGTGATACCTGCATTGTTAATACGCTCTAAAGCGCCAATCCATAACGATAAATCAGGGTTTACCGGGTTTTTAACCATTACCGGTACATCAACACCTTTAAGTGCGTCAGCAATTTCCTGTACGGTGAATGGGTTCGCGGTTGAACGTGCACCAACCCAAAGAATATCAACACCTGCTTTTAACGCTTCTTCAACGTGTTTAGCGGTAGCTACTTCAACAGCGGTAGGCAAGCCTGTTTCTGCTTTAGCGCGTTTTAACCACTCTAAACCAATGCTACCGATACCTTCAAATTCTCCGGGACGGGTACGTGGTTTCCAGATACCGGCACGTAATGCAGACACACGGCCTGTTTGAGCCAATAAATGCGCGGTAGCTACTAATTGATCTTCAGTTTCGGCACTGCAAGGGCCCGCTATTACCAAAGGTTCTTTACCTGTTTTTATCCAGGATTCAAGGGGTTGTATGTTTAATTCTAGTTTCATCGTGTTTTGATATTTACTCTGGAAGTTGGAAAGACCGAAATTCCGGAAGTTTGTTAATATTTATGTGCTTTAATTGTTAATTTTTACTTTTTTATTTCTGTCTTTCCGACTATTCTTTAACCAGTTTCTTAATCTTGATATAAGTTCTCTTTTCAGGCTTTTTAAATTGATCAATGCTGGGTTGTTCTTCAAACTTTTCGTATTCGCCCAGTATGTTAAAGTTGTGGGTGTATTTAAGGATCTGTTTTATGGCGTTGTCATATTGCCTGCTTTCGCGCCATTCCACATCAACATAAAAGTTGTATTCGGTTGGCTTGCCCAATACCGGCATAGATTGTATTTTGCTCATGTTAAGATTTTGCTCCGCGAAGATGTTAAGCACCTTGGCTAGCGAACCTACTTTGTTGCTCACCTCAAAACATAACGACGCTTTGTTCGGCGTACCTTTCACATTGTTTTCGTGGTTGGTGATGATCAAAAAGCGGGTAAAGTTTCTTTTGTTGGATTCAATACGGCGCTCTAAAACTTCTAAACCATATAAGTTTGCTGCCAAAGTGTTGGCGATGGCAACGGTATCAGTCAGTTGTTCTTCGCGGATGCGTTTGGCACAGGCGGCGGTGTCGCTGCTTTCAACCATTTGCAGGTGCGGGTACTCATCAAAGAAATCAACACACTGGCGGATAGCGATGGGGTGGGAGGTTACATATTTAACGTCCTCGAACTTTACGCCCGGCAAAGCCAGCAGGTGCAGTTGTATCGGGATGTAAACTTCGCCCACAACCGGGAAGCCATAGCTCATCATCAGCGTGTAGTTAGGCAATATGCTGCCTGCTATACTGTTTTCGATAGCCATCACCACGTAATCCGCTTCTTTGTTTTGCAGCGCCTCGAAGGTTTGCTTAAAAGAATTGCATTCAATAGTCTCGATGTCTTCGCCAAAGTATTTAAACGCGGCTTCCTCGTGGAAAGAGGCACGGATACCTTGTATTGCAACTCTTGGTTTTTCGCTTTTCATAAATCCTGTTAAAGCAAAAAGTCCCGGCTTGTTGGGCCGGGACTTTTCAGTTTCTATATGTTTGTTATCGCATATTAGTCCCGGCTCTTACTGTTAAAGTAAAAGTAGTAGCCATAAAAAAATGCGGTGTTAAATGTCATGTCGTTTTATTGTGCTGTAAATGTACGGTTAAAAAACAGTTTGTCAATAGAAAATTTTTATTTTCTGAAAATAAATAGATCAAACAGAATTTTATTGGGTAAAAATGGATTTGACCTCTTTTTGAATAATATTATAACCTCCAAAAAGGACTCTTGTTATCGTATCTAACTAAGTCATGTAAAAAGTCGTTCAAAATTTCACCTTCCGATATTAGCATATTTGAGAATTTAATCATCGATCCATCTTTAAATGTGATCTGAAATACATAGAAAAAATGAAGTTTTCTTGTCCCGCCCGGTTGATAAATAAGTATTTGTTCGATGTTATTTTTATCGTATTTATTCTTGGTTATATTATCACCAAAATAAAAGGTATCATAATCTCCGGAAATTTCAATGACCTGGTTGTAGCAAGCTAAATACCTATTAAGAACATAAACTAATAGACTGCCAAAATACAGCACAAATATTAATATAAATGCTTTTTCACCGATTGTAGCACCTGCTATAGATGCTGTAATTAACATCCAACAGGTTAAACTAAATCCAACAATAATTGAGAAACTTGAAAATATTGGTCTCCAAAATCTTACAATGTGTTTAGGTAGATTAGGGGCATAGTCCTCCCGACTATTGTTAAGGCTTGGGTTCATCTTTTATATTTAAAAACATAGCTAATGTATTAAATTTAGATTTGTAATTTTTCGAATGTTCTATCGATTTTTTAAAATCTTTTTCCTCCTCAATCGTCATAACTACCATAAGCTTATTCTATGTACCTGATTCTTTTAGCAACGCATTCCTTAATCCGGTGGTTTGTATTAATAAGTTTACTTTTCGCTATTTACCGTGGTTACCGGGGTTGGTTGTTGAAGAAGCCGTTTTCAAGGTTTGATAACAATGTGAGGCACATCACCGCGACCATCGCGCATGTGCAGTTGATCATCGGTTTGTGGTTGTATTTTATCAGCCCGATTGTGGCGTATTTTCTTTACAATTTTAAGGACGCGGTACATGAGCGGCAGATCAGGTTTTTTGGGATGGAACACGCGACCATGATGCTGACCGGGATCATCCTGATTACTATCGGCTCCGTTAAAGCAAAACGAAAGACTACCGACCTGGAGAAATTTAAAACTATGGCGATATGGTTTACCATCGCGCTGCTGGTTATTTTGTCGTCGATACCGTGGTCGTTTTCGCCGTTGGTGAGCAGGCCAATGTTCAGGAGTTTTTAGGATTGGAATTTGCTTAACCGGGCTAAGGCTTGTCGCCTGACTTTGTTTTTCATGAGTGGTGTCCAGCCCAATAAAAAGCCTTTTAAACCGAATGCCTGATGTGCCCATTTCCAAAAGCTGAAGGTATCGGTATGTTTCACTATTTTGCCATTGCTGAATATGAATTCGGCGTGGACATGATTGGTCACTTTTCTGCCGGTTAGGCTAAAGGTATATTCTGCAACCCAATCGGCACTGCCGGTTTGATCATCAGCCTTAATGCTGCTTGCTGAAATTTTGATGCCGGGTGTTTTTAACAGCATGCGCCACATGTTTTTGGCGCTATCACCTTTTAATGGGCCGAATGCAGGATCTTGAAATTCAATATCATCAGCATAAAAACTTACCATTGCTTCAGCATCGCCAGCGGCAAAAGCGTCGTAGAAATTTTGTATTAGCTGCGCATTATCCATAATTGACGAGGTTTATTGATGGATGAATGTACGTGTTTTTATTGTAAGCGTGCACACTTACAATTTTTGGCATTCAAGCGTGGACGCTTGAATGGGCGATCTACTGTTTAATTAAGCCGCGTTACTTTTTGCTGAATTTGAACCCTGGTGTTGTTGCTTCCATTCCTTCTGTAAAACCTTGGCTGTTTGTGTACTGCCGTCGTGGCTCCAACCGGGAGGCTTAACAAAGTATAGGATTTTGTTTTTGAAGCCGGGCGCTTGTTTTACATCGTGTAATAAAGCTCTCCATTCGTGGAAAAGGATATTTACCGGTCCGGTATCTTCAGGTTGATGAGTTAATCCGTATTTAATTGGTTCGGGTGCATCTTCCTCACGGAAAGTGCCGAACAGCCTGTCCCATATAATAAAAACCATACCCATGTTTTTATCCAGGTAAGGGATATTTGATGCATGATGTACCCGGTGGTGCGATGGAGTTACCAAAATCCAGCCGTACCATTTAGGCAGGTTTACTTTGTATTGTGTATGCACTATGTTGCCGTAAAGCTGGGTAATTAAGTACGCGTACAAAATATCCAGCGCGTTAAAACCCATAAAGGCCAGTGGCAGGTAGAAAAACACCCTGTATAATGGCTCAAAAACGGTAGAACGGAAACCTGTTGTTAAATTAAAATGTTCTGATGAATGGTGGGTAACATGCATCGCCCAAAACAGGCGTGAATAGTGACCTACGGAATGCAATACCCAGTATAAAAAGTCCTGCGCGGTAACTAATACGATCCAGTAGATCCAGACATTTTTAATTTCGAACAGACGGTATTGCCATGCCAGATTTAATAAAAAGAAAGTAGAAAACTTTACCACTACATTAATGATAAAAGCCAGTACAGTAAGGTAAACGTTTGTAAGTGTATCACGCTTATCATAATATTTACGATCCTCGCGGTAGCTGAGCCACATTTCGGCTATGGTAAGTATTACCAATAACGCAACCAGCGTTACTGCGGCATATCCACGATGATCTAATTGGGGCATATTATAATGATGTGTAATACCTTAAGCTTTCGTAAAGTTCGTCTTTTGTGCAGATGTTATCAATGCTGTATTGGCCTATCTCTTTTAAAAATGTACAGTTTATTTTGCCGTTCTCGTTCTTTTTATCCTTCTGCATGTAAGTGTATAACTCATCAAAGGTTGATTCGAGTATATTGTATTTAGGATATAACTTGTTGATGACATTTACGATCTCGGTAAGCGAATCAGCACTTAAACCTGTTTTTTTGTGGGATAGATAAGCTTCGCAGATCATGCCGATAGCAATCGCCTCGCCATGGGATAGGGCTTTGTTGCCATCATTCAACAAAGAGTAAGTTTCAACCGCGTGACCAACAGTGTGGCCAAAGTTTAAGCTTTTGCGGATGCCCATTTCTTTAGGATCCTCAATAACCACTTTGTTTTTTATTTCTATTGAGCGATAGATCAATTCGGCAGCCGGTTTTTTAAGATCACTTACTTTAAGCTGATCCCAGTATGCGGCATCGCAAATTAAACCGTGCTTCAGCATTTCTGCTAAGCCGGATAATATTTGTCGTGCGGGTAAAGTTTTCAGGAAATCGTATTCAATAAATACCGCTTTTGGCTGGGTAAATGTGCCGATGATGTTTTTGATACTATCGATGTCTATGCCTGTCTTGCCACCTACTGATGCATCCACCTGTGAAAGCAGGGTAGTAGGTACATGAACAAAATCTATCCCGCGTTTAAAGGTAGAGGCAGCGAAACCACCAAGATCGCTAACTACGCCGCCACCCAGGTTTACCATCAGGCTTTTGCGATCGGCGCCAAAATCTATCAGCATTTTCCAAACGCCTATGCAAAAATCTATGTCCTTGCTTTCTTCGCCGGCGTTAATTTCGATCAGGTCGTAAGCATCTTCATTATCGCCTAATTTCTCTTTCAATAATGGCAAGCAATGCGTGCTTGTATTTTCGTCGGTTAAAATAAAAAAACGTGAGTATTTGCCTTGTTTTATAAAATTTACCAGTTGGGTAAGGCTATCAGAAAAATATATTGGGTAGCCAATGCTTTGAATAGTATTCATAATATTATATCACCACGATTTTGTTATTCCTGAATTCGATAACATCACCTTTTTTTACTTTGAGGCGTTTGCGGTAATCCACTTGTCCGTTATATTTCACTTCACCCTCTGTTACAACTATTTGCGCTTCGCCGCCGGTTTGTACTAAACCAGCTGCTTTAAGCAGTTGTATTAACGGGATATAATCGCCTGTTACTTTAAATTCAATCATGGGAGGGCAAAATTAAACTATTCGCATAAATAATGAGTTATCTTTTATAAATTTGTAACCACGTTTTTGGTTTGCAGGTATTTTCTTCGAATCAGAGGCGCATTTTAATATGACCCTAAAAGATACCCTCTCTTTCGAGAATACCGAAATAGCATTTCGGCATTCATCCAATAATGCGCTTAAACGTGCTTATTGGTTGTTCAAAATCATTAATGTTAACTTTTTAGTGAAGATCGGGCCACCGATTACCAATTTCGCTATTAACATCGGCCTTCCGGTTAAGGGATTAATAAAAGCAACTATTTTCAATCATTTTTGCGGTGGTGAAACCATTGCTGAATGCGGTAATACCATCAAAAATTTGGCCAATGGCGGGGTAGGAACCATTTTAGATTACTCGATAGAAGGTGAAGATGACGAGCAGGTTTTCGATCATACCCGCGACGAGATCATCCGTACCATCGAACGTGCATCAGGCGATAATGCCGTGCCGATTACCGTATTTAAGGTTACCGGTGTAGGCAGGTTCTCGTTACTGGAAAAACTGGATGCTGCACAGGGGCTTACTGCTGATGAGCAAGAAGAATGGAAAAAAGTACAGCAGCGTGTGCTGGATATTTGTGATAAGGCCTTTAAACTAGGTATCCCGGTAATGATTGACGCCGAGGAAACCTGGATACAAAAAACAATAGACTTATTGGCACTGGATATGATGAACCGCTTTAATAAAGAGAAGGCCATTGTATACAATACTTACCAAATGTATCGCCATGATAAGTTGCAATCTATAAAAGATGATTACCAGCAGGCAGTTGACGAAAGGTTTATTTTAGGCGCTAAAATAGTTCGCGGCGCGTATATGGAAAAAGAACGCCGTCGTGCTGCTGAGCTGGGTTATCCATCGCCCATCCAACCTAATAAAGAAGCAGCTGATGAGGATTATAACGCGGCATTAAGGTTTTGCGTAGATAATATAGACCGTATTGCTTTTGTAGCCGGAACGCATAATGAGCAAAGCTGCCAGCTGCTTGCCGAGCTATTGAGTGATAAAAACATCGATCCTAAAAATCCACATGTATATTTCTCCCAATTATTGGGTATGAGTGATAATTTGAGCTTTAACCTTGCCAATGCAGATTATAATGTTGCTAAGTACGTGCCTTACGGACCTATAAAAGCTGTATTACCATACCTGTTTAGAAGAGCGCAGGAAAATACTGCCATTGCCGGGCAGATGAGCAGGGAGCTGAGTTTGATAGTGAAGGAGAAGAGGAGAAGAAAGATATAGGCTACTAATAATTGCTATATATAACTACAGCCCCGGCATAACACCGGGGCTGTAGTTATTTTAACCCTTATCAAAGCCGTGATTTATTGTTAGAATGTTTCTTCGACCACGCCGTGTGACCATAGTATGCCATGGGTTTCGCCTGTTGAAGTTCCGTCAGAGCAATAGGCTAATATGCCGATCCTGCCTGCGTCGTTTGGGCCTGCAGAGATAGTTAATGTTGTAGAATAGGCGGTGCCAGTGGTTATATTGTATGGAGGGACACTGGTATTGTAGTAGCCACCATAAGTATAGTAAGCAGGGTTACCGGTATAGGTCCACGAAACGGTGATGTAACCGCCTGCATCCCTAACCAAAGTAACAGCGGAAACCCCGCCGGTGCAATTAGAACATTTCTTTTTAGTAACGGCTTTTGCACGCGGATGACTTGCCGGATGAATGGAGAGCTTTTTAATTACTGTAAATGAAAGCAGACTGACAAACAGCACACCTGCTATCAGTGATAGAATAAGGTTCTTTTTCATAATAAACATTTAAATTGGTGAGAAAATGTTAGTAATAAGGCTTTGAGTTTGGTTTATACAATAGTATGGTATTATTTGATAATAAGCAACTTGTGTTTATTTATTAAGAAATAATATCGTATTGAGAAATTTTGCTAGTTCAATAATGAATGGAGGAATGAGCGGCGATATTTTACTAATTGTTATTTCGAACGGGGGGGAAATCTCGATGCCCATTCAAGCGTCCACGCTTGAATGCAAACCGATGTAAGCATCCACGCTTACATTCAATAAATAACTTTTAAGGGACTTTCAGGATTAGCGCTGCTATACCAAAATTCATATGCCGAACCCACAAATCCAGCCCTTACCGGGTTGTTGTGAATGTAATCTATTTTTTGATCAATAACATCAGATGTAAATAACACTACCGGATAATTTCCATTCTGCCAAAATTGATGATTCGTATTTAGAGGATTATATTTTCCAGCCTTTTCAAATGCTTTAAGTATCCATTCGCGACGGCTTTCTTGCGAATTGTTCGTTATCATTTTAAATAGTTCTTTAGATGTATATGTTTTAAAGTGTCCCAAAACATCACCAAGCGAACCACCCGTTACATTTGCAACCAAATGAATGTGGTTGGTCATGATAACGTAGGCGTAAATATTGAGATTTTTGTTTTGCTGGCACCAGGTTAGATTTTCGATTATAAAATCATTATACAATCGCCTGGTAAATACATCTATCCAATTGGTTACGGTTAAGGTTACAAAATAGAGTTCGTCGGTTGAGGCGTTACGTGACATGAAATAAATATGGAAAATAATTTCAACTATCGCAAACCGTATTTAGTGTAAGCGTGGACGCTTACACTATTTTGCATTCAAGCGTGGACGCTTGAATGGGCGGTGTTTCTACTTCCAGTTGAAATGACAAGGGGGGAGAAATTATTCTTTCAATTCTTAAATTCCAGAAATTCAGGTTCAGATCTTAATCCCCATCCTGCGTGCCATACAAATACGTTTCGGTATTATCAACCGGTAGGCTGATCATATCTCCACGGCCCATTTGCCACCAGAAGTGGAGGCGTGGTTTTTCGCGGTTACCGATTTCATTCATGGAGTCGGAATCATACAGGCGACCATTAACCATTACATATTTAATTTTATCGGTGTTGCGGATGTCGTCAAGTGGGTTTTGGTCCATAACAATCAGGTCGGCTAGTTTGCCGGGTTCTAATGAGCCGATCTCTTTATCCATTCCTAAATAAGATGCTCCGTTGATGGTAGCGCAGCGCAATACATCCATAGGGGCCATGCCGCCCTGTGCCAGCATCCACATTTCCCAATGCGCGCCCAGGCCTTGTAGCTGACCGTGTGAGCCTAAGTTTACCCTTGTGCCACCATCAGCAATTTGCTTAACATATTTTGATATGTCGATATGCCCATAATCGCCATATTCAGAGGTCATCCTGCGGCGCGAGCGGGCATCAACAATATACTGTGGAACAAAATTTAATAAATGCTCATCCTTCCAAACCTCAGTACGATCGTACCAAAAATTCTCGCCAAATTGGGTGCCGTAGCTAACAATCAGCGTTGGTGTATAACCTGATCTGCTGGCATTCCATAATGAAATTACATCTTTGTAAACCGGCCAAACGGGTATATTATGCTCTATGCCGGTATGGCCATCCAATATCATATTCATATTGGTGAAGAATGTTGAACCGCCTTCGGGCACTACTTCCATTTGCAATTCACGTGCGGCGGCAATAATTTCCTGGCGTTGCTCGCGGCGGGGTTGATTATAGCTTTTTACAGAAAACGCGCCCACGGCTTTTAAACGGCGCAGGTTCGATCGCGCATCATCTAAACTATTGATTACTGCTTTAAAATCACCATCGGCGCCATAAAGAATTGTCCCGGTGGAATAAACACGCGGGCCAACCATATTGCCGGCTTTCAACATTTCGGACTGGCTAAATACCATCTCTGTATTGGTAGATGGGTCATGCGCGGTGGTTACACCGTATGAAAGATTGGCGTAATAGTTCCAGTCCTGTTGTGGGGACACGCCATCAACGCTGGGATGCAAATGGGCATGCACATCAACAATACCCGGCATAATGGTTTTGCCCGTAGCGTCAAAAACTTTGGCATCAGCCGGGACAGGTACATCGGCAGCTTTACCAATAGCTACAATTTTATTATGGTCGATGATAATGTTTCCCTGCTCTATCACTTGGTTATCATCCTTCATGGTAATAATGCGAGCATTGGTGAAAGCGATTTTACCATCAGGTACATCAGTTTTTAATTTAAGGCCAATGTCAAGTCCTGTAGTATCGCCGCTGGCAATGGTTTTGGTATAATAGCGTGGGCCGAGCGTCCACATTAGCTTTTGGCTGTCCTTACTCCATTGTATGTAAGTGCCTGCATCGCGGGTTAGTTTAGTTAGTGGGATAGCTTTGTTTGCCGCTGAAAGATCCTGTGGATTTCCCGTGCTTACCATTGGTGTGATGTAGCAGTTAAATAGTTCGGTAAAAGCCATCCATTTACCATCCGGGCTTGGATTAAACTGGGTGGCATAGGTTGAGGTATAAAGTGTACGCTGATTAGCGCCACTGATATCCATCACACGGAAGGTTTTTTTATCACCATCGGTGCTTTGATAGTAAATTTTGGAATCGTCGGTAGAAAACTGCGGGTTGATGCCGTTATTGATGATCAATTGTGGGGTGCCACCGGTTACCGGCATTATATAAATGCCTGGATTCTCTCCGTAAGCAAAGCCTAAAACCTCGTTACCCTCGCCTTTACGGAAGATTATTTTATCGCCTTTGTTGGAGAATTTTGGCGTGTAGTAAAAACCTTTGTCTGTTATTAAGCGGGTGGTGGTTTTGGTGGCGATATTGTATATATTAATACAGCCTTTTAATTCATCGGTCCAATCTATGTATACGATTGATTTGCCGTCGGGACTGAAATCGGGCGCATACTCAAAATCATTCGTGGAAGTGATACGGGTGGGTACACCATTAGGTAATGTTTTGAGGTAGATATAGCCTGCGGCATTAAACGCGACCTGTTTGGCATCGGGCGAAGTGGTTAGCTCGCGGATCATTTTAACCGTAAACTCGTCCTGAAATACCTTTTGCTGGTAATGCAGCGCATCGGTTATGTTTTGGGTTGATGTAACCTCGAAGAGGATAGGCGTGGCGTTTAATGTGTTGATATCAAGGTTCAATATCTTGCCCTTGGCATAAAAAATCAGGTTTTTACTATCCGGCGTCCATGCAAAATTTGGGTATACGCCAAATATGGCCCAGGTTTCCTGCTGATCGTGCGACAGATCGTCGTATACCGGCCATTCTTCGCCGGTTTCCAGGTTATGTAGAAATATTACCGATTTTAAACGTACGCGTCTCACAAAAGCCATCAGTTTACCATCCGGCGATATTTGCGGGCGGCAGGCACCACCAGTCCCGCTGGATACGGTGTTGATATCGCCTGTTTCGCGGTTAAGTCTTTTTATGGCGTAGATGCCTTTGTTCGGGTCTTTGTTGTATTGAAAGTTCGGGCCGGGTGTAACATCCTCGCTCCAATAAATATATTTACCATCCGGCGATGCGGCGGGTTCACCGGCATCCTGTTCGTCGTTTTTGCGTTTGGTTAACTGGATACCATCGCCACCGGCTTTGTTGTATAGCCAAAGTTCGCCCGCGCCCAGAGATCGGGTGTTGGTGAAGTGTTTGCGAGCCACCAGGTTTTGCCCGTCTGGTGTCCAAACAGCATTGTTCAGCAATCTGAAAGTTTCTTTGGTAACCGAATGTTTATCACTGCCGTCGGCATTCATCACCCAAATATTGTCGCCGCCTTCTTTATCGCTGGTATAGGATATTTGCTTACCATCGGGGCTAAAGCGTGGTTGTATTTCCCATGCCTTGCCGCCTGCCAGTAAAACGGCCTTGCCACCTGTTATCGGCATGCTATAAATATCGCCCAGTAAATCAAAAACAATTGTTTTACCATCCGGACTAACGTCCAGATCCATCCATGTACCCTCGTTAAGTGTAAGGGTTACTTTTTTTGATGGGCCGGGAGGGGTTTCTACATTCCATTTCTGGGCATAGGCCACAGTTCTGGTTAACAAAACAATTAGGGAGAGGCAGATAAACTTCATTATTTTACAATGTTTGCTGTGCGAAGTTAAAACTATTGAGGTAAATAGATAGTTTTGGGATTGTCACAATTGTTGGGGAGTGGTTGATTGGGTTGGATGGTTGATTGGGTGAGTAGTTTTTTATCAATTGATTATAAGGATAAAGTGCCCGTTCAAGTGTCTACACTTGAATGATTTAATTTTTGAGCGTCCACGCTCGAGAGAAGTTGAGTAAGCGTGGACGCTTACCAGGATAATATTCAAGTGTGGACACTTGAATGGGCGGAGAAAATAGACGATGCCTATCCATAATCGGGGTATGGCTTTTTCTTAACTATATATTAAATTTGGTGACCATATTCTTCTTAAGAGGTTGTAAATAATTGATTTAGTGGTAATTGTAGTGCGGCAGTTGTAATAATCAAACCAACGGACAAAAAATAGCTTTGACGAACAATAAATAAAATTATGAGCAAAATTATCTTTGACAGCGGGATATCACTTGATGGTTTTTTCGCAGGCGATAACAGAGGTCCAAATAACCCAATGGGTGGAGTTTCACCAAAAATCCACCAATGGATGTTTAAACAGAAAGCATTTTGGAAACACATCAATATGGAAGGCGGTGAAGAGTACGGTGCAGATAGTAAGTTAATTGATGATGTGTTTGAAAGAACGGGTTCATACATTATGGGAAAGCGAATGTTTGAAGAAGGCGAAGTCCATTGGGCAGAAGATTTGTATAAAGCGGATGTTTATGTTTTGACACAAGAAAAACGCGAGCCCTGGGTCCAAAAGGGGACAACAACTTTTTATTTCATCAATGACGGAATACAAAGTGCATTAGAAAAAGCAAGACAATCAGCCAAAGGAAAGGACATAAGGATACAAGGTGGTGCGAATACTATTCAACAATTTTTGAATGCAGGGCTTGTGGACGAATTTTTCATTCACATCGCACCTGTTTTTTTAGGAAGTGGTATCCGACTGTTTGACGGCATTGGCAAAGACAAATATGATATTCAAATTGTAGAAGTATTACCATCAAACTTGACAACACACCTGAGATACAAATTGATGAAGAAATAAGAATAACTTAATTCATGACATAGTTTGTGAAACACTCCTTGCGATTGCTTCGTACCTCGCAAGGATATGGTTTTATAGCTGCAAAATTGGGGATTGCCACGTCGTTCTTTTCTTCCTCGCAATAACGATAGTTTAATCCAGCCAACCATTCAACGACTTAACCCAATCAACCCAAGTTTAATACAGCAGTTACCTGGTTTAATAAATCCTTTTCATTAAAAGGTTTACTAATTATGCCGTCGAATCCCATTTTTAGCATGCTTTCTTTATCTGCTATCATGTTTGCTCCGCTAATAACAATTACCGGGATTTTGTTTGATGACTCATTCAGCGACTTTACCTTGGCTAATAACATTTGTCCATCCATTTCAGGCATCTGGAGGTCGGTTAATACTACACTTATTTCATTTTTTGAAAGGATATCAAGCGCTTCCATTCCACTGGCTGCCTGGTGAAATACAATATTCCATTTTTCTGTTATTCTTTTTAAAAACAGTAGGTTTAGTGGGTTATCGTCTACGGCGAGTATGCTTTTGCCGTTTACCAGGGATTTGGTTTGATTCTTTTCCTGCTTAACAACAGTACCGCTGGCAGCTTTCGGATAGGGGATGAAAAAAGTAAATACAGAGCCGGCGCCAGGCTTGCTTTTTACACTTATTTTGCCTCCCTGTAGCTTAACTAACTGTTTACAGATAAATAAACCAAGGCCAGTACCTATTTGGCCCTTTGATGAATTGGTTTGATAATATTTTGAAAACAGGTTAACCTGTTGTTCCTGGCTGATACCATGGCCGGTATCTATCACCTCTATACGCAAACCATCATCGTTACCATGCGCTTTTACTGTAATGCTACCTTCGCTGGTATATTTTATAGCGTTGCTTACCAGGTTTATTACAATTTGCTTAAGCCTGAAACTATCGCCCATCAACACCATATCTTTATCCCCCGTGTAGATATACTCGAGTGATAATTTTTTCCTTATAGCGCTAAACATCATGCTTTCCACCACCTTTTTTAAGGTATAGTCGGGGTTAAAAGGCTCACTGTTAATTTTCAGCTCACTGCTTTCCATTTTTGCAGCGTCGAGCGTGTCGGTTAATGTGCGCAGCATCATATCTGACGACAGCTTTATGGATTCCAGCATATCTACCTGTTTGGGTGTCATATTTTGCTTGCTGAAGATGTATAGAAAACCACTTATAGCAGTGAGCGGATTGCGGATCTCATGGCTCATGTGGTGCAATAGTTCCATTTTTTGCTCTGCCATACTAACCGAACGTTCAATTTCTTTTCGCAGTCCAAGTTCTGAATTGTCGAGCTGTACAATAAATACAATTAATAACCCGGCAAACACCAACACCAGGAATAGCGCTATCAAATACAACGCATTTAATAATGAGGTGCTTTCCTGATACGATTTTATGGCCGTGCTTTTAAACTCATCGGCCATTTTGTAATTAATATCTTTTAGCTCGTTAATAATACCATCCAAATCATTAATAATACTGGTATTAAGTATAATAAGCTGCCTTTGTGCGCCAAGCAGCTTCATGTTTTGCTGTTGTAGCTGTTGTAGTTTTTTATTGTAGGCAATGATATTTTGCTTAACTATTTTTTGGGTATTTAAGTTTATTTCTTTGCTGTTCCTGTTTTGGTTTATTTGGGTAATACTTTGAGAAGCCGGTTGGGTATTATTGATAGCTTCTTTTAATCTTTTAAATAGGCCTTTTTTCGGAGTGACTTTTTTAACAGTATCTGAACTTACTTTCACCACACTTTTACCTTTATTAAAACTGTTGCTTAGTACATGGGTATTTACAACAGTAGGTGCGCTGAAACCTGAATAGGTAGTTAATAAGGAATCGAAACTATGCCTTAGCAAAAGTAATCTGCTGGATAATCTCACTTTCTCACCGTACCAGTGTCTTATATTAGCCCTTTGGTGTGAATTTAAATGATTGGTGTCGGTTTGTGTTTTTAGTAAGGTATCAATTTTGCCAAAAGCAAGGGATAATTCGGTTTTGTAATTGGTTTTGAAGCTTGTATCGGGACTGATTAGTGATTCCTGAAAATCATTATCGGCTTTATGTAGCATTACCAGCGCTTTTTCGGGCTGAGATTGATCGTTGTTATTGGCGTTTGCCAGTTTGGTAATTGCATTAAGGTTACCTGTTATGGAGTCGCGTACAAAAATAGCAGCTACCGATAGGATGATTATAAAAGCAAGGAAAGCAATAAGAAGTCTTCTGGCGAGGGGGCGTGTATAAGTTATTTTCATAAATTATTAAGGACAACAAGATCAGTTGGCGTTCAAGTACCGAAATTGTTTATGTATCGGAAATCTCTTACACAGAATTTGCTGCGAAGTTATTAACATTAATTTAAACATAATAGGAATATATTATCCCTAATATTGGCATTATTTCCTGCTTTGTAAATCGAAGTAAAACGATTTTATTAATAAGGTTAATTATTAATAAAAGCATTTTGATAGTTTTGGTACAAATGACCATTCAGCAAATCCTCAAACAGTATTGGAAACATGATGCCTTCCGGCCGATGCAGGAGGAGATCATACAATCTGTTTTGCTGGGGCACGATGTTTTGGCGCTACTGCCTACGGGCGGGGGTAAATCAGTCTGTTTCCAGGTGCCGGCATTGGCTAAGGAGGGGATATGTATAGTAGTGTCGCCATTGATCGCTTTGATCAAAGACCAGGTGGAGAGTTTGAGGGCTAAAGGTATCGACGCGGTTTCCATCGTGTCGGGGATGAGTAAGCGGGAGATTGACATCGCTTTGGATAATTGCGTTTATGGCGAGGTGAAGTTTTTGTATTTGTCGCCTGAGCGGTTGTTATCGGAGTTGGTGCAGGAACGTATCAAATACATGAAGGTGAATTTGATAGCGGTTGATGAAGCGCACTGTATATCACAATGGGGTTATGATTTCCGGCCATCGTATTTGCATATTGCCGATTTGCGGGATTTGCACCCGGATGTGCCGGTACTGGCGCTTACCGCAACAGCAACCGCCGAAATAAGGATTGATATTCAGGAGAAATTACGGTTTAAGAATGCCCGTGTTTTTCAAAAGAGTTTTGAGCGGAAGAATATAAGCTATGTGGTTTTACATGAAGAAAATAAGCTTAAGAAGCTATTGGATATTCCGAATGGCGTAAAAGGGACGGGTATTGTATATGTGCGCAGCCGGAAAGAAACGGTTGAGATAGCTAAGTTTTACAACGATAATGGCATTCGTGCGGATTACTACCATGCAGGTTTGCCTATGCCCGAGCGATCTGCACGGCAGGAGAATTGGGTAAATAACCGTACCCGGATTATTGTAGCCACTAACGCCTTCGGGATGGGGATAGATAAGGCTGATGTGCGCTTTGTGATCCATAAGGATATGCCGGAGAGTTTAGAGGCTTATTACCAGGAGGCTGGTCGCGGGGGGCGGGATGAGCATAAAGCCTACGCCATATTGTTATATACCGAAGCTGACAGGCAAAAGGAACTGCGTAAACTGGAGTTTAATTTCCCTACGGTGGATGAGATCAAAAAGGTTTACCACAGCCTCGCCAATTATTATCAGCTGGCTTATGATGCAGGTGAGGGAATTAGTTTCGACCTGGATATTGCGGCGTTTTGCAGCAAATACAAGCTAGACCCGGTGAAAACCTTGAATGCTTTGAAGTTTTTGGAGCAGGATGAATACCTGGCGTTTAACGAAAGTGTGTTTTTACCATCGCGGTTCAGGTTTGAGGTGTTTAATGAGCAATTGTACAATTTTCAGATACAGAACCAAGGGTGGGATCCGTTCATTAAAACTTTGCTGCGCTCGTACGGTGGGGCGTTTGAGAATTATGTGCGTCTGCGCGAGTTTGATATTGCCCGTCGCGCGAATATGAGCACCCAGCAGGTGATGGATGCTTTGAAACAATTGCAGGAGGTTGGTATCTTGAATTACCTGCCGCAAACGGATCATCCGCAGGTTACTTATTTAAAACCGAGGCAGCATGCCAATACCTTATATATTAATAAGCATTTAATAGCGCAGCGCAAGGAAACTTATCGCCGTAAAATTGAGGCTGTTTTTGCTTATGCCTTGCATCGCCGTTGCCGCAGCCAGATGTTGCTGGCTTATTTTGATGAGGATAACGCGCCTAAGTGTGGCATCTGCGATATTTGTTTGGAAGAAAAGCGCCAGGTTAACGCTGCCGAAATTGGCGATGTGATTACTAATGAGATTGTGGAGCTGCTGAGTGTCGGTCCGCTGGATATTGGGGGATTGGTTACCTCGATTAAAAGCGGGGTAGAGAAGGAACGGATGGAGACGATTCGGTTGCTTTTAGATGCTGGGAAGTTGAAGAGTGATGGTGAGGTTTATTATCTCTGATATGCAGATATGATTTGATGCGCAGATATGCAAATGTGCGGATGTGCAAATGAAACCCAAATTTTCTCTACAATGTACATATTCTGCACATCTGCATATCCACGCATTTGCATATCAAAATCATCCGCACATCTGCATATCCGCACATTTACCAATTATTTTTTCTCCCTTTTCACCGATGATTTTTTGGGGTTTACCGACATAATAATGTCATACGTCTATTAGACCGTAATTTGCTGTAACGTAATTGATTCGGGGTCGTCTTATGGTTGTAATTAATGAAATACAAACAATTGACAATCAAAATCATAAAAAAATGAAAACCTCACTAATCACCATAGCAGCTATCACAGTTTTAGCTCTTGGTACAGTAAATTTAAGTAATGCAGAAACAAAAACTACTAATGATAACGCCGTAGTAGTTTTAAACAACGTTAGCAAAATAAACAAAATCGAAATCCACGGAAACGTTCAGGTTTTTGTGAGCGACGGCACCAGCGATCAGGTTAAAGTTTACAACAAATACTACTCTGAAAATGCCCTGGTACAAAATGAAAATGGTGTGTTACGTATATCATCATACACCAAAGATAAATTAGTAGTTTGGGTTACCGCTAATGATTTGCGCTCAATAAGTGTTTATGATAATGCGGAAGTGAAATCTTTCGGTAAATTATCTGTGATCAACCTTGATGTAAATCTTTATAACACTTCAACTGCTACATTGGATCTGGATTCTTACAGTGCAAGCATTAATGTAAATGATCGTGCTAAAGCTAACCTGAGCGGTACATTGACTGATTGCGACTTGCAATACTCAAACCAAACTACCGTTAACCAAAGCGCTTTACAAGCTGCGACTATGAACAATGTTAAACAAATTGTAAAACCGGTTCAACATAATAGTGTTGACGAACTGGCTACTTTGTAACCAATACTTTTGCAAAAGTTCAATCATATATCAGGAGCTATGCCCTACGGGGAATAGCTTTTTTTATTTTTAATGAAACCTGAATAGTATATTAGTTGTCTAAACTCAAAAACCTATAAACATTGTTATGAAAAAAGTATATGTATCTGCCCTGTTAGTTTTTGCCGGCTTCGGCATGGCATCGTTATCGTCCTGTGATGTGGATTGTATCCAGGGATCTGGTCACCAGGTGACTGAAACCCGTAAAGTGGTGGATTTTAAAAAGATTGATATTTCGGGTGCATTTAAAGTTTATCTTAAACAAGATAGCTCATTAACAGTAACCATTACTGCCGATGATAATATCATCCAACATATAAAAACACCGGTAAAAGGCGATGAATTATATATCAAAAATAAAAGAAGCACTTGTAATACAGGCGAAACGGTTATAACAATAGGTGTACATAATCTGGATGAGATCAGCACTTCCGGGAGTAACGAAGTATCTTCTAACGGTACATTGGTTACTAAAGATCTGGCTATAGGCCTGTCTGGCGATAGCAAGATTACACTTACCCTTAATGCAGCCAATGTGACCACTGAAGGTAGCGGGTCATCTGAGATCTATCTGACTGGTCAGGCTAGTTCACATAAAATTGATTTCAGCGGCGATGGCAAGCTTTCGGCTTATGGGTTCATTGTGGGTGATTATGATATTGAAACATCAGGATCAAGCGACTGTGAGGTGAATGTGCTGCACAATTTACATGTAAGCACCAGCGGCTCATCGGATATTAAATATAAAGGTAATCCATCGAATGTTACTAATGATAAATCGGGGTCTTCGGATTTGGAGAAGGTGAATTAAGAGATTGCTTTTGCGCGCTTCGTTTGACTCACCCCGACTACACTACGCTGGTCGCCCCTCTCTTCGCCTGCG